>JAEEGH010008175.1_pt1 | contig 24832 bp, 23 predicted proteins | sample 9134181 | NCBI WGS metagenome assembly JAEEGH01 (sample SAMN16246544, study PRJNA631951) | gut metagenome | biome: gut microbiome; feature: rumen; material: DP-attached | host: Bos | place: Iran: Karaj | collected 2018-10
GTTCTTCTACGACGGTGTCAAAAAGATCCGGTACGAAGAATTCAAGAAGCCCAAGTTCAAGACCCTGAAAGAGGCTATGCAGCACTGCCGGGAATTATAGGAACATCACAAAGTATATCGGCAAATACAGCACCGAACCTTTTTGCACCACCTTGGAACTATTGGACAGCACAATTCCTGTTGCATTCACATTTGCGGCAAGCAAATTGTCAATAGCGCTATGAATCCTGTAGTCCCTGCCGGACTTCACCTCTATCGGGACTACAGAAAGCGAATCAAAGTCATCTATCAAAAAGTCCACTTCGCCCTTATGCCGATTATCGTAATAGAAGAGTTTCTTCCCATGAGCCTTCAGTTCTTGCGCAACAACTGTTTCGTAAACCGCCCCAAGATTAATGCTGGGGACATCGTTCAGCACCGCAGAAATATTCGGACCATATAACATGTCGGTAAGGATGCCAACATCGTTGAGATATAGTTTCAGCAGATTTTTGGTTGAAGACTCAATCAAAGGGAACTTGACATCTGTTATTGCAGAAACTTTTGTTTTCCATCATCGACGGAATCATGTCGTAAATCTTCCGGATTTTCAGCTTGTTTCGGGCATCGTGCTTTCTGGCGTCGATGGCGTAGAATTCCTTTATGTCACTCTGTATCTTGCGAACCTTGACAATGTTTGATTCTTGGAGATTCCTGAACGACGCACCCACATGATAAACTACATCGTCGACGAAATGCTCTTTTAAAACCTGATTGGCCCAACGGCGGAATTGCATCCCTTGATAGGATTTAACCCTATAACCGACTGAAATGTATTCCGCAAAAACATTGGCAATATGTCGTGAAATGAGCGAGTACGGGCATCGCTATTGCCTAAACAACACCATTGAATGTATATTTAGAAAAATGTGTTCTAGGTTATATAGTTGCCCTCGCAAACGAAAAAGGCGGGAAACTCGTACTTGGAATGGCCGACCAATATCCGCACGGAGTCGTCGGTTCAGATTTCGCAGAAGGCAATACCGGCAATTTAGAAGACGAAATATATACTCGGATCGGAATCCGCGTAAAGACCGAAGAGTTGCACGAAAATGACATGCGCGTACTCGTCATCCATGTTCCGTCACGTCCTATTGGCCGCCTGCTGAAAAACGGTACGGCATATTCACCTAATACGGATTTCATTGCCTTGCAAAATGCGGCAACCGATAAAACGGAAAACAAAACTACCCAGAAAACTACCCAGAAAACCGCATCTGCATTATCCCCTAAACAACAAGAAATACTCAATTACCTAAGCCAAAATCCGTTTGCAAGCAGGAAAGAGCTATCAGAAAATATTTCAGGTATTTCAGAAGACGGAGTCAAGTACAACCTCAAAGGGTTGCAGCAAAAAGGCGTCATCAAGCACATCGGTCCTGATAAGGGCGGTCACTGGGAAGTGATATCGGGAAATAAAAAGTGATTTTACGTTTGTGCACTATGTGTTTGGCGAGGCGATCACTTCACCATCGCGAGCACCTGTTCCTTGGAGACAAAGTTCAACACCGAAAATGCGGTCATCTGATTCCCCAGGTCCTTGAACGACGCTCCCACGTGATACACCACGTCGTCGACGATGACAAAACGGTCGTGGACCTCGCGCATGTTCTCCAGACGAACCGTCGGGAATTGCCTATTCAAGCGGGCCTCTTCTTCCCTCATGGCGTGGGTGATTCTAGCAGAATAGATAGTCGCATTCACCCCTTCGGCACGCTTTGCCATAAGGGATAACACCATGTCATTGGCATACGGATCTATAATAACTAGTTCCTTTTTCGCGGACCGCACCAGCTGCACGGCAAACTCGTAACCGCTCCAATGCGCATGTGCGGGCAGCAGCCCCTCACTTGGCGGCAGGTTCGCCTTCACGAAGAAATCCACCTGCTTTTCGAGGTAAATGACTCGAGAATCAAGGTTTTCCAACCTGTTTTCGTGTGAAACGAGCCTTTGGTTGACGCTAAATCCCTTAAGCAAGTGCTCTTTTAGAACCTGGTTGGCCCAACGGCGAAATTGCGTTCCTTGATAGGATTTAACTCTATACCCGACAGAAATGATGACGTCTAGACTGAAAAGTTTAACCGGCTTATCCGAATTTGCAATTTGCAAAAAATGCAAATTGCTTTTCTCTTCCAGTTCGTGTTCCGCAAAAACATTGGCAATATGTCGTGAAATGACCGAAATGCTTTTAGAAAACAGTTCAGCCATCTGTGCCTGCGTGAGCCAGACGGTCTCGTTTTCGACCCGGACCTCGATGTGGAACTCCCCGCCCTCCGGCTGATAAACGATAATCTCGTTCTTCTCGGCGGCCGGCATCAACTCTTTTTCATTCATCTTTCCCTCCTTTGACTGCGGACAAGCGTAGAAACCGCAGTGTTTGAAATTTTGAGCACTAGAACATTTGTTCACTATAAAATATACTTCCGCGGGAAGGCTTTGTCAATAGGGTGAGGCAAAATATTCTTCGGCAAATTCTATATTCCCCATCAGATGCTCACCGTCCTTAAATACATCGCCCTGATTGGCACGTTCTTCATTTACACAACCTCGGGGGTGTTCTCGAAGCTCGCGTCGCAGCGGGAGTTCCTCTCGCCGGGGTACATCGCGTTCCTTGCCTGCACGGTGGGCGTGCTGGGCATCTATGCGGTGCTGTGGCAGCAGATCATCAAGCGGATGGACGTGAGCCTGGCCTACATGTTCAAGGGCACGGGCGTGGTGTTCGGGCTAATGCTTGCGCACTTCGTGTTTGGCGAGGCCATCACCACGACGAACATGGTCGGAGCGGCAATCATCATCTGCGGCATCACGCTGTACGCGAGGCCATGATGTTCTACGCGCTTGCACTTTTCAATGTCTTTGTCGCGGCGGTGGCCCAGATGCTCCTGAAAAAAGCCGCCATCACGCCGCACAAATCATTCATCAAGGAATACCTGAACCCGTGGGTTATCGGCGGATACTCGCTGATGGTTTTCTCGCTGGTATCGAATGTGTATGTGTTGAGCCAGGGCGTGCTGCTCAAGGAACTCGGCACCATCGAGGCGGCCAGTTACCTGTTCGTGCCGGCCCTGGCATTCGCCTGTTTCAAGGAAAAAATCAACCTGCGCAAAGTTGCGGCAATCGCGCTTATCTTAGCGGGCGTTGTCGTGTTCTTTTGGGAGTGAACCCTTAATTTCCTTAATTACATATTGCGGGGAATCGTTGATGCAAATGTAGATGCGGCCAACATATTCTCCGATAAGGCCAAGCATCATCAAAACGCAACCACCAATAATCAAGATGAGCGCGATAATGGTACTCCAACCATCCACAGTTGTGAGGCCAAGCAGTCTGCGAACAACAACAAGTATCGTGAAGGCGAAGCCCAGGAACGCGAAGAAGAACCCCAAGAAAGTACTAGCTCGCAGAGGTTTGACGGAGAAAGCTGTGAAACCGTTGAGCCAAAGTCCAAGCAATCGAGCAAAAGAATAACCCGATGTTCCCTGCAAGCGCGAGCGATGATTCGTCTCGACCCAGGCGATTTTGCGAGTGGTGCGTAGCACAAGGCCCACCAGGTACGGGAAGGCGTTCTTGTAATTGCACATTTCGCGAATCACGAACCCACGCGCCACATAGAAACTGCTGCCCTTCATATCCTTGGGCGGGTCCAGCATGAACTTTCCCATGAGCCCAGCCATCCACGAACCAAAGCGGCGGAACAGGTTCTGCTTGATCTCATGGTAGTAGGCATACACCACGTCGTAGCCTTCTTCAAGCTTTGCAATCAAATCGTTCAGCGAATCCAGCGGGGCCTGGCCATCGTCATCCAGCGAAACCACATATTCACCGGAACACTTGCCGTAGCCCGCCATAAGCGCGGAATGCTGCCCGAAGTTCTTGGCCAGGTTGATGCCGATGACGTTGTTCTCTTTTTCTACAAGCTTCTCAATGACACTCCACACGTTGTCGGGGCTGCAGTCGTTCACCAGCACGATCTCGTAGTCGTCGCCCGGACGCTTGGCGGCCATTTCGCTCTTGATTTCTTCTACCACCGTAGTGATGGTGTTTTCGGAACGGTAACAAGGAATAACGAATGAAAATTTGGGCATAATGAAACCTCGGACATCCTAAAATATAAATCATTTATGTGAGTACGACTTTTGCCATGACATTCGGCCTGTACAATTAAATCGCCGTCATCTTTCCCAATAGGAGCATTAACAAAGCGGTCCGAATAATGTATTCCACCGAACAAGCCGATCCATTAGGAATATTCCGTCCCAAGGCATTTCGAAGTTAAGCATCCGACCAATCAATGGGCAACGCGCCACCCCCTTTTGCGTAGCTTTATTCGCAAAATTTATCGCCTTTTCTTTGGGAGCAGCAATACCTATCGTCTGCACATAACTCTCTATGCAATCCAAGGCCTGATTGATATGTTCAACTTGATGCACCATCAGCGTTCTCGAGTATACTGGCTTGCATAGCAACGATTCAGCCGCATCATCCAACAGGACACTCCAACTCATCGTGGTGCTACCCCAAACCTTCCCTTTAAAATCATACACTCCGCGAATTGAATGAATTGCGGCAATCTGTTCTGGAGATACAGTCGGTTTGGGAATTTGCACTTCCGTTTTTGGGAAAATGTCCGCAAGAATTTCACAGAATCGCTCCGGTGAGATGGCTCCACCTTTTTCGATATATAGATTATGCGGAGACGCACAACCGGCCTGATCAAAAACAGACACGTCTACTGTTACTCGCCGCGCAAGTTTCTTGGTTTCTTGTTCTGACGACAATTCTTCTTTTGCAATAACTGCATAAGATAACTTCGGGCCAAAAACAACCGTTTCACAATCAATGGATGCAGGATATGCGGCAACAGTTTCTACAGCATCTTTCCCACCCCATGCAATGCGTACTTTAGCCTCCCTAGACATCATTTCGCCCAACTTTGTTGCATTACGGGAAAAATAAACGACACCTATAGTTTTCAGCAAGTCGTCACCTTTGATACAAAAACCATCTTTGGTTGTATACTCAAGGTTTTCAAAAGCCTTAATCAAGTTTGCAAAAACGCCCGCATCTTTTGCCGCTACTTTTATCAAATTAGTGTTCTTTGTCAAAATACTTTGGACCAATGCAAACATTCCCAAAATTTGGACATTTCCCGCCATCCAGTGACATACCAGACCACGAGCATTGGCTCTCATCAAATGCTTTTCACTATCAGCAAACGGTAAAAATTCATCCGCGTACTTGATATTACCCCGAAGTCCATCTTTAGCAATCTGTCGTAAATGCCGCTCATCACACCATTGCGAAAGGAAAAGCAAACCCTTATCTTTTAAAAACATGTATTTTGGATCAGAAAGCCACCTTTTGGAAACTTCGCCAATTATTCCAATTAGAGCATCAATAGGCTGATTTCGAAGCCATTCATTCTGTTCATTAAGTTGTTCAATAATAGAAGCCAATTGCCTCTCAGAATCGGTTTCATCCACAGGACCTTTAAAATATTGAACATCGAGCGTATTATCGTCTAATAACTTTTTTTTCTCCTTCGCATTAAATGTCAACTTAGTAGAAAGAATATCCCCACAACCACGTACTTCGGCTTTTTTTAATCGACCATTCACCTTAAATCGAATCCCTGGACGACCATAGGGACAAGGTTCATCATAAACAACTCCCAAATCATCCGTCAAAACAGCGTTACCTGGGTAACTATGGGGAATCGGAGTTATAAACTCCAACATGCCTTCTTTGCCAGCAGGCAGAACATCTCTACTTACAATATCTCGTACAAGTACTTTAACATATGATGACGCGTGCTTACAACCGCATTTGCAATCAGGGTAATTCAACCCCATTTGTTCAGTAAATCCGTAAATATCAATAACATCCGTGGATTCTATTCCGAAAGCATCTGCTATTTGCCGATTAAATTCTGACTTTTCAATTTTCTCGCTTTCTAATTTTTTCCACCCACCAATATGGATTACTTTAGACCCCTTGGGCAATACAATCTGCCCACAAGATGCCTGAATTGCTTTTAATACTTGGCTATATAGTATATATGTAAACCCAAATACAACAACAGGTTTCTCAGACGACAACTCCGCCAAAAAACTTTTCATCGCATCAACATCAAAATACGATATACCATCTTTCGCCTTTAAAAAAAATCCCGCCTTGGACGCAAAATTTAAATATCCCGCTATAGCAGCAAAGCGAGCCCCCAACAACGAGCGAAATTCCGATTTCGGATCAATATCCATTACAAAAAATGGTTTACGGTCTTTGCCAATAAACTCCTGCACAACTTTAACCATGGCCTTTGCTTGGCGCCGGCTAGTAGTTTTATCCACAGCAATTGTGCTTGGCGTCCCAGAAGTCGCAGAAGACTGAAGCCTTAGTTTTATTTCTTCTTTTGAAACAGAAGATAAATTGGGCCCCAATTCCTTAAATACACTAACGGAAACTGGGGGGATACATTCGACACCCGTCAGTTCTTCGTAAGGATTAAACCCCTTACGTTCACAAAACTGACGGTACATTGGATTATTTTCGTAATGAAAAATCAGTTCATCTTGCAAAGAACGAATAAATAACGATTGCGCTACTTGCGAATCATCGTAAACAGGTAATTCAAAAAGTTGTTCAATATTTTTTTCTGTGTTTTCCATTATTTTACGATTGTTTTAGTTTTATTCTTTGAATTTTTCCATTCGGTGTTCTCGGAATCTCATTAATTTGTTCTATTTTCACAGGCATCTTGTAAGTTTCAAGTTTCGGTCTCAACGATTCTTGTATAAATTCATCCGTTACGTTCTCATCCGCCACAACAAAAGCCTTAACAACCTCTCCTAAAATTCCATTTTCATCAGGAATACCAACGCAAGCGCACTCTTTAATCCCAGGAATTGCGTTTATCATTTCCTCCACTTCCATGGGGCTCACTTTTTTCCCACCTACGTTAATCATTTCCTTTATTCGACTTTTTAAATAAATATACCCATTTTCACCCATTACAGCACAATCTCCCGTGCGAAAGTAATCTCCATAGAAATCTTTTTTAAATTCATCGAGAGAAACATTCCAATAACCAGAGCAAACATGCTCACCTTTTACACAAATCTCTCCTTCTTCGCCCAAAGCAACTTTTTGACCACTTGTATTAAATAAGACTATATCAACCCCTGGAGAAGGCTTACCAATCGTACCTAAATTGTCCTTCTCCTGATGAAATTCCATAAAAGCACTTCTTGATGCTTCGGTAAGCCCATAATGCATATTCAATCGAGTATTAGGAAGCAGTTCCATTAAAAGTCGTTTTTCTTCCTGCGGCATAAAGGAACTACCAATTTCAATGTACTTCAGTTGGTTTGCAAAATTGGCAATATACTTGCCGCTAAATTTTTTCATATAAGCCCAACTTGCCGGAACCATACCGAAACCAGTAACATTATGTTCTTTTATTTCCTTAAAAAAACGTTTAATATTAGCAAAGGAACCTAGAACAACCAATGTTCCACCAATAGACAAAACACAACGAATTCGTCCTAAGCCAAAGGAATGACTAACAGGAAGAGCCAACAACTCAACATCATCTTCAGTGTTGCCGATGAATGTATTGATTTGTGCTGCAGCCGCCGCCAGATTCTTATACGACAGCGTCACTCCCTTTGGATTTCCTGTCGTGCCCGTCGTAAAAAGAATGTCGGCAATATCATCTTGACTCGGCTCTAGATAGTCAAAAAAAGAATTGTCGTTTTCGGTAAATTTATCAAATGAAATTCCGCTTACACCAGCCTTATGAAGGCAACCTATTACACATTTAGGAGATGTCGTTTCTTTTATGTATTCGTAGCGAGTAAAATTCGTGTCAGGATCAATCGGGACAGCAATGCCACCAGCAATGTGCACACCGAAATATGCGTAGATAAATTCTACGTTCCCTGAAGCAGACAAAATCACACGGTCACCCTTACGAACTCCATATTTATTTCGCAAACTACCCGCTGCGCAAAGAATACCCGACCAAAGTTGAGCGAAAGTCACCTCATGGTCATTTGCGATTAAGGCCGTTTTTTTAGGAGTACGGATTGTATGATTTCTTATCTGTTCTTCAATAGATTTCATCCCTGCAATTTGCCTTCCGTAACCTTGATGATGTCTCCAACATCTTCCATTTCCATCAACTCCTCTGGTTCAAAACTGACATTTAATTCACTTTCTATCTCTTGAAGAATGCGCAATTGAGCCATTGAGTCCCAACTCGGAAAGTCACCAACCGTTGATTGCTCCGAAATCTTTTCGATTTCTATCTCACAAACAGAAGCAATTATTTTTAGAACACTTTCTTTAACATTCATGATTGACCCTTTTGTTTTATTTAATTCCACCATCCACACGAATTATTTGACCATTCACAAAGGAACTTGAGGATGACGCTAAATAAATATAAGTATTTGCAATTTCTTCGGAATTGGCAAGGCGTCCCATTAAGGACTGTTGCTCCATTGATAATTTCGCCTTATCCCCCATTATATCAGCAAACTTGGTATCAGTAAGCCCTGGTGCAACTGCATTCACACGAATTTTTGAGGTCGCTAATTCTTTTGACAACACCTTTGTAAAAAGAATCATAGACGCTTTTGTAGCGCCATAAACACTATTGCCCATTTCTCCATCAATTCCCGCAATGGAGGCCGTATTAATAATAGAACTTTCACCATCTCTCGAAATAATTCCCAAAAGGCCCTGAGTAATTTGCAAATGCGCAAAATAATTCACCTGGAACACCTTTGAAACATCAGCCATTTTTGTAAAAGGCAAAATAGCGAGGTGAGGGATTCCAGCATTATTTATCAAAACATTTATTTTAATCTTCAATGACTTAATTTCGGTGATTCCATTTTTTATAGACTCACTATCAGACATGTCAAAATATATCGGGAAAACATTCACATCATATTTTCGTTTTAAATCAGAGAAAAAAATCGCAGATTCGTCTTTGGGCGCTCGACAACAAACAATTAGATTCGCACCCTCGACAGCAAACTTTCGTGAAATCGCTTTACCTATTCCACCATCAGCTCCAGTAATACAAACAACCTTATTTTCAAATTTCTTCATACTAATCAACCTCAATTAAAGGTAAAACATTCAAATTTTCTGTTTCAATATATGCAGACGCCCATGACAATCCCGCTCCAAAACCGCATAAAATCATACGATTCGTTCCACACATGAGTTTTTCGCGAATTTTCGTTACCATTGTCATTGGAATCGTCGCACTACTGGTGTTACCAAATAATTCCAAACAAAAAGGCACTTTTTCTTTTTCCAACTTTAATTTCTGTCTAATTTTATCATCAATAAATTTATTTGCCTGGTGAATTAACAGATAATCCATTTCATTATGTAAATCAATCCCGAAATTTTCACACAAATCTTCAATACACTTGGGAATTTGAGATATTGTAAAAGAAAAAACCGTCATGCCGTCCATACGAACATGCGTTCGGTTCAAAATGATTCCATTCTTGACTTCCTTCATTTCCAAGGACGATTCCGTCACAGGTTCTCGCACCCCAGATGCAGGAGCAATAATTGCGTCATACTGAGTTCCATCACTCATCAAATTGAACTTCATAGGCGTTGCATTTGGATCATATTCCAACGCAGTAGCACTACCGGCATCTCCATGAATACTCCACATGGTTTTATCTAATGGAGAAAGAATCTTCGAGGGAGTATCACCAACAAGAAGTAGGGCTCTTTTCATACAGCCTAAAGAAAGCAATGAAGAAACTACAGACAATCCATAACAATATCCCGAACAAGCCATAGGAACATCAATCGTATAGCATGTTTTAGGAAGTCCCATCTTTCCTTGAATTACAGTCGCCGTATTTGGTTCAATATAATCCCGAGAAACAGACACATAAATTAAACAATCAATACTCTCTTTCTTCCAGCCAATACATTCCATCAATCGTTCTGCAGCATTCATACAATAATCAGAACAGACTTTTTTAGCAGAAGCCATTCTACATTCCTTAACCCCTGTCAAAGCAATAGTCTTTTCCGCTTCAGACACTGATTCAAAACAGTCTAATGTTTTGATATCTTTTATCTGTTTAGGAACAGCACACGATAAGCCAACAACACGAACGTTTGGAATTGTTAAGAACGCCATAAATCAAACCAAGTGAACACCACCGTCTATAATAATTTGCGTACCCGTAACCCACTTTGTCGCATCAGAAAGAAGGTATATAATAGCCCACGCGATTTCTTCAGGATTACCATATCGCTTAATCGGATAATGATTTTTATCTGCTTCCAATTCCTCTGAAGAGAACGACAAATTCCGAGTCATTTCTGTATTAACCATTCCAGGCAAAACGCTATTAACTCTTATTCCTTTACAAGCAGTTTCTACCGCACAATACTCAGCAAAAGTTTTTATAGCAGACTTTGAAATTCCATACACAGAATTACCAGGAGCAAATGTTATTGCAGCAAGAGATGAAACCATAACTATAGAAGATTGATTTGACATCAGTTTCTTTTTTAAAATACTCTTGGTTAACATAATCGGGGCGAAAGTATTTATTTCTAAGACTTTTTCCACATCTTCTTTTTTCACAAACGGAATTGGTTTCGACATAACAATTCCAGCATCATTTACTAAGCCATCTAACTTTGGAAGCGAGTTCACCAAGCATTCAAGATCCGCAGGAAGAGTCAAATCAGCAACGATCATTTTGTGCCCAACCCCTTCAAGCAAGTCTAAAGTGGACTTCAAACGTTCCTCATTGCGAGCAGTAAGAATCAAATTAGCACCAAGTTTAGAACACTCAATAGCAGTTGCTCGTCCAATGCCCGAAGACGCGCCAGTTATCAAGATCGTTTTTCCATCCAAACTATACGGATTATACATTAGAAAACTACCACCTTTGGACAAACTATTTTATCCGTAACAAAATGGAACGTACCCCAAGAAAGTCCTGTGCCAAAGCCACAACCAATTGTGTTCATAGACTTTGACGCATAATCATCACCACATTCAGAAACAATTGTTAATGGAATAGACGCACTGGTTGTATTTCCATAATTTTTAAGACTAGAAGGAACTTGTTCCTTACTAGCCCCGATTTTCTTTGCAATTTTATCAAGCATAAATTTATTCGCCTGATGCAACAAAACTTTGTCAACAGAACTCATATCTATATTGAAGTGTCGGCAAAAATCTTTTATATTTTTGGGGACCGTAGATATTCCAAAAGAAAAAACACTCGCGCCATCCATACCCCCATTATCATTGTTGACCGGAACACTTCCTGACAACATTTCCAGTTCTCTTTTAAATGTTTCTTCTGTATAAGGAGTTCTACTTCGACCATATTTGCGTAACAAGGCGCTACCCTCCTTGCTAAGTGTTCCGACTTGAAATTCCATCGGATTGACATTAGCATCGTATTCCAAAGCGGTGCATGTCCCACAATCCCCCAAAAGAGGTCTCGTTTCTCTATTCAACTTATAATTTATGGCAGAACAATTATCCCCATCAAAAAAGACAGCCCTTTTTATACACCCTACACTAATCATTGATGCTATTGTAGATAATCCAACAACCCAGCCGGGGCAGCCATGGTTTATATCTAAGGCAAAACAATTCTCCGGTAGATTGAGTCTGTTGTGGATGACAAAAACATTGGGAGGCATTATATAATCCTCTGTCTGAGTTGCATAAAAAACAGCATCAATCGAATCTAATTCCCAGCCGAGTTTTTCGTTCAAAGCATAAAAAGCCTTTTCACACAAATCTAGATTTGTAATACCGGGCTCAACGATATGTTTTCGTTCAATCCCTGTACGCTTTATGACCTGTTCGGCTTCTTCAGGCGAATAAAAGGGGATATCCCTATTTTCTTCGACCTTCGGAGGAACACAAGCGGAAATGCCCCGAATGGCAACATTATTGACAGAAAAGAAAGCCATTATCCTTTTTTACTTTTTACAATGTTAAATAAATCTTCTATAGTAATCGCAGAACGAAGGTCATTCCCTTTTATGGTCACATCATATTCTTCGTCAACCATAGCAATGAGAGACAAAGCAATCAAAGACGAATACTCGTCTAGTTCTTGGAATTTAGTAGAAGCAACAATCTGAGAAGCATCCGTTTCTTCAAACTGATCCACAACATGGTCAATAAATTCATTCAGGTCCATTTTCATCCTTTTGTTAACGTTAATTTTTTCTTGTACAATCTTTCTAACATTTGTCGAATCTTTCTTGATGAAGAGCTTTCCTCATTCAAATCATCTTCGAAGTAAAGAGCATTATGTCCACTCCGAACTACTTTTTTTACAAATGTTGATTTTTTCTTAACATCGCTCAAGTGATGCACATTATTTTCATAAACAACAGAACAAATCCGGTTCAATTTAAGAACATCGCGGCAAAAATCAGCAACAAGCAAACTAACTTCCATGATTTCCGTGGGTTCGCCAACATTCACTTCACGACCAAGTTCAGCCATTCCATCGCGAATGTTATAGGCCCCATACAAACCAATCCTTTCACCCTTTTTATTCAACACTACAAAATAGTAGTCGTTCGGTTCCTGCATCTGCCAGCGGATAAAATCCTTCTGGGCTTCGAGAGACTGAGCCAGCTGCCCTACGGTGTCGCGGTTTCGCTTATCGGCACGGATATTGTACGAAAACTCAGCATCATCGAGCGTGATGCTTCGTAAATCGACAAACATTCCGTGTATCACTTCAGGGTAAACCATAAAATGCCTACTATTTTGTAATATAAGTTATTTTAGAGACGCAAGGAGCATTTAGACCTTTACACCCCAAAGAATTCATATACCTTCCCGCAGATATACTCAATTTCTTCCGGTTTCAGCCCGTAGAACATGGGCAAACGAAGCAACCGATTGCTTTCCTTTGTGGTGTAGCGGTCTTCGCCCGCAAAACGTCCGAAGCGCATACCCGCGGGCGACGAATGCAGCGGAACATAATGGAATACGGCCAAGACACCGTTATAAACAAGGTGTTTCAGTAAAGCCGTTCGCGTCGCTAGGTCTTCCACCTTTAGGTAGAACATGTGGGCGTTGTGCGTACAATGTTCCGGAATGTACGGCAACTCAACCAAACCCTTTTCAGCAAGCGGAGCAAGCCTTTCGCGATAGGCGTTCCAACTTGCCATACGCGCGTCGTTGATGATGTCTGCACATTCCAGTTCAGCATAAAGATAAGCTGCGTTCAACTCGCTCGGCAAGTAGCTAGAACCGAGTTCCACCCAAGTGTATTTATCGACTTCACCGCGATGGAACTGGCAGCGGTTCGTGCCCTTTTCGCGGATAATTTCGGCACGGTCGCAAAATTCCGGACGGTTGATAAGCAGTGCGCCTCCCTCGCCCATGCTGTAGTTCTTGGTCTCGTGATAGCTGTAACAACCGAAGTCTCCCAACGAGCCTAGCGCACGCCCTTTGTATGTCGCCATCATCCCCTGGGCTGCATCCTCGACAACGAATAAATTATGTCGTTTCGCGATTTCGTTTATCTTGTTCATTTCGCAGCCCACCCCCGCATAGTGGACCGGCACAATCGCCTTCGTCTTTTCGGTAATCGCGTCTTCGATAAGCTTTTCGTCCAAGTTCATCGTGTCGGGGCGGATATCCACGAACACGCATTTCGCCCCTTGCGAAACGAACGCGTCCGCAGTGCTCACGAACGTGAACGAGGGCATAATCACCTCGTCGCCGGGAGCAATATTACATAGGCGGGCGGACATTTCCAGCGCATGCGTACAGCTGGTAGTCATGAGCGCTTTGACCGCACCCGTATGCTTTTCAAGCCACTCATGGCAACGCAAATTAAACGTACCATCGCCACAAATCTTCCCGCTCTCTACGGCCTGTTTGATATAATCGAATTCAAGCCCCACAAAAGGTGGCTTGTTAAAAGGAATCTTCTGCATACCCAAAATATAAACTTTATTTTACAAAACGAAACGATTTTTTATAAAAAATCCACAAAAATCACTTCAATACCACAAACGGCATCCATCGACTATAAAATTTCACTTGGAACTCAAGCGGAGCGAGTATGGGTTCATGGTCTCCTTGCACAACAAACCACACGTCAGGGTCCATAGCTTTTTATCATAGCGAATCCTTCACCAAAGAATACTTGTAAACGCCAATACCATTAAAATCACGAACAGTATCAACAATCACTGAATCATAGTAATGATTCGTCAAAAAATTCGACAGTTCAGAATCTTCGATAACCAAGACATTATCATTGATCACATCCCTCAAAGGGTTTTCCATTCCTCGTTTACGGAATTCTCTTTCCATACTCGGGAAATACATAATCCATCCCCCCTCCGGCACAAACCTATTTTGGCAACCAAACTTTTCTGATAAATATGGTGGAGTTTTATTAATTGACAAGCTCATACCTATGCTTGGAGAAATCATAAACAATGTTGAATCCGGTAAAGAATCAACATACTTAAAGAATCCCGCATAATCCCTTTTAGTTATTTTTTTTGAATAATCAAGGGTATGCACAGATTCTCTATCTGTAGCATAAATAAAAACATTCAAAACAACCACTAAAGCAATAACAGCACTCGAAACGGTCTTAGAAAAATACAAATTAAATTTTTTATTTATATCACTCACTGAAGGGAAACACGGAATTAGAACAACAATTGCATAAAGCCATAAACCGGATTCAACGCGATAAACAAATCGCGCAAGGCTCAAGAAATACCCTATATAGCAAAGAATCAGAGCCAGTAAGCACCATACCACATATGATTTTTTGTAATTGGCAAGAATTAACAAAAAAGAAATCAACATCCAGAACCACACGATAGGTTTCTTTGCGCAACGAGGTAAAATATTTATTGCTGAATAAAAAAGTTCAACAGGATCTTTTTTTACAGCATATGTTTTAAGGACACTATCGAAAATGCTCAAATTTCTTACGGAAAACACTTCATTATCGTAAAACTTCCATTTTCGAACCATATTAAAATCATCGCCCCAATTCCCCAATTCCTCTAAATCCTCATAAATTTTTTCATCATCAGTTGCATGAAAATCATTTAAACGCACTCTCGCCTTTTGAAAATCAATATATGTCTGATATTCTGGAGAACTATACGCTAGCTGGTCTATTTTTTTAAGACCAAATGTACAGGCAACAAGTAAAGACAAGAATACAATAAATATTTTTTTTCTGCACACGTATTTACAATTCATAGCCAAAAGTACTGCAAAAAAAGGCATGCCCATCAAAAATGCTTCATAACGCATTACAGAACCCCAAAGCATAAGAAGCAAAGACAAAACAAGTACAATTATTCCATTCCGCCTTTCATCTGAACCTATTGATAGCATTTCAAAAACAAACAGAATTATTCCCGCTGCAGTCAGTGCCGATGCACATTGCGTAAATTGCAACGCCAGGTAAAAATCCGAAACAAAAGCAGTTAAGAAAAGCATTGCCAAAATTGAGCCCAATCTTACGCCTAGCAAACGAATAGTAACGTAAGATATTGTAGTAAAAGACGCAAAAACAGCAAAAGTTTCCCCTATATAATACCAGCCTATTTTGGGAAATAGGTGATATAAAGGAAGTAATGCATAACCATACACAACATTAATAAATGTCATGTGAACATTATAATCATCTCCATAAGCACCTTCAAGAATCCTAGCCATGGAGTAATCATCTGAAATGCCAAACATAATCACGCCAAAGAAATGCGTAATAAAAATGAAGAACACATTAATAACTACAGCAAGGAACAATGGACGTTTGCTAAATAAATACATATTTCAATTCTCTATATCAACTCAATTCAGCACCACATACGGCACCCAACGGCGATAGAATTTCTGCTGAAATTCAAGCGGAGCAAGAATTGGTTCATGATCTCCCTGTACCACGAAGCGAACATCGGGGTGTTTTTTTGCCAAATCAGCAATAATCCGCAATGTTCCGAACAGGCGTTCATAATAGAGTTTTTTGCATTCGATAGAATCGTCGCTAATGGGGAAGCGTGTATCACGAGTAGTCCAAGCAATAAAATGCTTTACGCTATCCGACTGACTCAGTAAAGCATCAATCTTCGCAGCCATCACAACATCGGTCGTTGCCGAGTCAGTCCATACAGCATTCAGGAAACCAATGTTACGGATATACTTATGCCGCCGCTGAATCGTAGAGTCCCCACCGAACAGGAATGTCGTCTTGTACCCCAACTCAACAAAACGATTTGACATAAACAGGGAATCGTACCGTCCTATAGAATCAAGAGCTATAGAGTCTAATAAATCTTCTCGTTCTGCAAAACGCGTGCGGCTATACCTTCTAAGATGCACACCCTGTTCCTTAAGCAAGCCATCAAACACAGCAAGTTCTTCATTAAACTTAACAGAATCCGTGGGGATTCCCCACGATTCCACAAGCACCACCACGTTGCTACGGGCGGAATCCACATGATATTTCGTGATAATTACAGAATCCGTTGCATTGTACCGAAGTCGAAAATCTTTAGATAAATAACTCCTATCAACAGACTGATTCTGTTGTGCCAAATACAGTGGAATTGAAAATTGAAATAGCGGTTGTTCCGAATAAAATCTCATCGCACCAAAATGCGCAAAGAAACTGACAAACAAAATGATATTTACTTGACGAAACGAGAAATCCTTTACGTCTTTCAACAACACCAAAGCAAGAACGCAAGCAGCAAACGGAATAATTCCATACCACCCCACAGGCCATTTCTTTACAGCAAGAATAGTCTGCAAGTCAATCCACGAAATAATCACAAGCAAAACATACACAGTTGCAATAAAAATTTTCTTTCTGTGAAAAGAAATGTGAGATTTCAACGAAACATAAATCAACAATACTGCAAATAATCCATATTCAAACAAACCACGTTCGATGCCTTGCCCCTTCTCGAAAGTAATCAAAAAAGGAGCTATGGTCACTAATGCCGTAGCAATAAATACGTAGATCAGATTTTTGAACAAGTTCTTCATTTTTTCCTATTTAAAATAGCCACTGGCACCCAATGATATTTGTATGAATTTCGAACTTCCGGGGTACACAACACAGGGCGATGCGATCCCTGCACAATTATCTGAACATCAGGATGCAGCATAGCAAAATCGGCTATCAGCTTTAAAGATTTATGCAAGCTATCCTTATCACCTGACCGTGAACTTTGCGTAGTCCAAGTAATCCACTGAAGTGAATCATTTTCAAGTAGCGAATCAATTTTAGCAACCATCACCTCGTCTCCGCAATTTTGACAAAATAAGGTTTTCTTAAATCCTATTTTGCTTACAAGTGTCGGCCGATTGTACTCCAAAGAATCTCCCCCGAACACATACATTTTATTCTCGGGACCATCTCGAAACTCCACTCGTTCCGCATGCTTATTTCTAGCCCCCAGTCGCTGATGGAGTGCGAACGTATGCGGAAGCTTTTCAAAATACGCAAATTCCTCCTCTAATACGGATTCTTGTATGGGCACGCCCCACGCATCTACCATAATGAACACGTTCGTGCGGGAGCTATCATACACCTGAAAACGCAAAGCCTTCTTATCCAATACGCGATAACGTTCTAAATATTCCTGAGAAAGCGAATCCTCATGAACAGAAGGTAACAGATGCCACGGTTTTTCGACAGGCACAGAAAAATCCTTCTTACCCAAAACATACACCATTGTAGATGTTGCAAGAACCAAAACTAAAAACAACAACAAATTAACAACTTGCCACTTACGCATCATTGTTCTCCATTTTCAGCAAATTCATTTATAATATGATACTTAAGCAGCATTAAGTCGCCAAACGTTTTAACAGTATCCACACCAAGTGTTTTATGATAATGTTGTTCATAAAAATCATCCAACGAAGGTTGATTATTATCTTCAAGCGTATAAACATTATCACGGACGACATCTTTAATCGGGTTTATCACACCCCGCTTTTGAAATTCACTTACCATTGCAGGCAAATAAATATTCCAATAGCCCCAAGAAAAAATGTTATTCCAACTACCGGGTTCTATAGACAAATAGGGCGGATTATGAAATGAACCCAACGATTTGTACCTTTCAAAAGAAAGTAAAAACACCTCATTTTGATGGTCATGAACATAATCCAAAAAATTCCGCCAATTTTCCGGCATTTCAACAGTTTCAATCAATTGTTTTTTGTTTTTGATATAAGCCTGTTCTGCCATGGTAAAATAAGCGAAAAAAGCCGACATCAGCACTAAAATCACGGGAATTACGCGATTCCATTTTTTTACGGCCAAATTCTGCGAGAATTTGTCCTGCGACATAAAAGCAATACTACAGACAATAGCATAAAGCCAAATGCCAGACTCCACATGATAAACAAGCCGGTTGACCAACAGCAAATAACCAATAGAAATCGCCACAAAAGACAATGACACCCACGGATATAGATTCGCTTTTCTTGACAAAGTCAATATCAAGAACAGGCAGAAGATAGCCCAACACCACCCACTACTACGCATAAGAGCTCTTGACACCGACATTAAAAACGTAACAGGCATACGAGCCGGATTTGGTGAATACAAATTATTTTGAGAAATTTTTATAATCGGTTTTAAAGAATCAATGGCAAAGACATCCGTATCATAAAAGGTCCACGATTGTAACGTATAGAGGTCTTTTCCAGACAATCCTCGTTCTTCCAGTTCATCGTACGTCGATTCGCTATCATAAAAGGCACCATCGCCAAAATAAGCACGAACAGGCTGATAATCCGCATATTGCTTGTACTCCCCTTCGGTATATAAACTTCTGTCATAATAATGCAGGCCAGCAATAACTACAAACAACACGCTCAAAACAACAACAGATTCTTTTCCGACGCTCCGTTTTCCATGCCATACCATCACTAGCAAATAAAACAGGTAAGGCATCCCGAGCAAAAAACCTTCCCAGCGCATAAAACTCCCGGCAAGCAAGCCCAATCCACCCAAAACAAGCAACCACTTATTTTCTTTAGACAAACCAACAGAAGCGAGCAGAATCCCTGCAGCCGTATAAGCCGTAGCACATTGCGTAAAACTCAACTGGAAATAGAAGTCAGGTGTCAATGAAGACAACAACAATAAAGACAGAGAGACTCCATACCTAAGCCCCATTTTCTTGATGAGCACATAAGTGTATGCAGTAAACGCAGCGAATGTCCCGATAAGTTCAAAAATAAAATACCAGCCCACCTCCGGGAAAAGCCAATAGAACGGTTTCAAGAAATACCCATAGGCCGCATTGACAAAATACATGTGGACATCGTATTCACCCCCATACGCCCCCGTAAGTACGCTCGACATAAAGTAGTCGTCAAGCGAGCCATGCTTTACCTGCCCCAAAAACAAGTAAAGCAGAAAAAACAGAACGTTCAAGCAAAACGCAATAACAAACGGACTTTTACGAATCATACTCAAAATATAACGCTCTTTCGGGACAATGTCAGCACACCACGCCATTTTTCATAATAAAAATTTACAAAAAGTTCCAGAACAAAAATCTGAAAAAAGCGTGTTAAGAATATAGGGACAATCCAAAACGCACTTAAAGGAATTCAAATGCCGACAAACAATAACACGCACTCAACTAAAAAGAATTACTACATCGTAGAAAACGCACAAGGCGAGAAGTTCTTGCTGCCATATTTCGCTGAAACATTCCGCGTCCTGATGGACGACAAGGATACCATCCGCGACATACTCAACAGTGTGCTTGGACTAGACCGAGACCGCGAAATCATCGATCTCAGCTACGAATTTGAGAAGCCCATTGACATTTTCATGCCAGAAGGTAATCCTGCCCGACTCGATGTGTGGGTATCCACTAAAGATAATCGCTATTTCAATATCGAGATGCAAAACTGGGGGCACTCGTTCTTTTACGACCGTATTCGGCTTTATAACGCTTACCAGACGCTTCGTGGCAAGTACGAATACAACCGTTCGCCATATTTCAAGTCGTTAAACAAGGAAGAACGCAAGTACCGTTTCTATGAACTTCCCGAAACAATCTCCATCTGGTTCTGCAATTTTCGCATTCTCAAGTCAAGGAAATTTTTCAAGGACACTTGGACGATTTACAGCAAAAATGATGTAGATAACAGCAACGAAAAAAAACGGACGCAACCGATATCTACCAAAAATAGGTATATTATAATTGACCTACCGAACTTTAAACGGTTGCGAAAAAAGATTGGATCTCGTGAAGACTTCTGGCTAAAGCTATTATCTCAAGGACCTCTCGAGGTTCCCGAAACCAAGGACCCGATTTTTGTAAACGCACGCAACCGACTGCGCGTAAGTCGCATAAAACCTGAACTGTTAAAAGCCATGGAGGCAAAGATGTTTGACGATAAACACGTACGCGAAGCCATCGAAGCAGAAGCCTACCTCAAAGGCGAAGCGAAGGGAAAAGCTAAAATCGTAAAATACCTTCGTTCTAAGGGTGTGTCGCCAAAATTACTAGCGGCAGCTCAAGCCCTCAAGTAAGGTCTTTTCCACCCCCAAAATGGCTGGAACCTCGTGAAGTTGAAGGAAGGGCTTTCAAGGTGTTCCTGTCAGCTACCCAAACTGGCAACGACAGGAGATTGTGGAGCGGACCTGGAGTAAATCAAAACGGTAATTTTTTTAGAGTCCCTCGAAGCGAGGGACTTTTTATATATCCTACAAAAACTAAAAATTTTAGAATGAAACTTCCGAATACTTAAAAAACTTCACACCGCCTATATTCCGCAGTGTATCAACAGAAGCATTTTCATAATAATGCCGATGTAGATAATCCAACAAAATTTCATCGTTCCCTAGAACAACCACATTATCTTTAACAACATCCCGCAAAGGATTTTCAACGCCGTATTGTCTTAGGCTGTTTTCGACATCAGGGAAGTAGGGTGTCCAGAATCCAAAGGAAACAATCCTTTTCCAACTACCGATTGGGGCAGCATAGCAAGGTGGTTCCCGATACCGAGCAAAGGACCAATATGTCCACATCGGCATTAGAAAAATAGTGTTATCGGGTAGGGAGTCCATATATTCGAATACTTCTTGATAATTATTGCGTGACGCTTCTAATGAAGGGACTTTTTGTAACTGTCCACTTGATATTGAACGTTGATAATTTCCTGTAAAACAAAAGTATATGGCAAATACACACAAAATAGATCCCCAAACCATCCAAAAAATGCGATAAGCCATTGGACGAAATTCGTTTAACAATGGTATCGCAAGGACCGTTGCGTAAAACCACAGACCAGTTTCAACGCGATACACTAACCGCATCAGGTAAATAAGGTAAGACATCATCATGAACATCACGACAAGTACTCCCCATACATATAAAGATCGTTTGCCACCATGCAATAAAAGGACTAGGCAAACCAAGCAGAAAGCCCAACAGCAAGGATGAACAATAGAACAATCAAACCGATAAAGGGCTTTAGATGGCAAAACAGACCATTTTAGTGGGTGCGTATATTTAACAATTTTATCTGTAATCCGCTTTGCAGAATCAGTAGAAAATATTTTCGAATCGTAAAAAATCCAATTTTGTGCTAAAGAAAAATCTTCGCCAAACAAGCCTTCTTCTTCTATTTCATCATAAACTGCACCTTTATTGTAATTATCCTTGTCTCCTAACATAACACGATGCGGTTGAAATTCAAGAAATTTTTGATATTCTGGAGATGAATAATGAACGTCATTAAAAGATTTGGCGCCCCACAATCCCAAAAACATGATTAAAACGCATAAACCAAATTGATAACGGTGGTCAAAAAATTTTCGTGCAAAGAAAAGCATAGCACAGGCAAAGAACGGTAAACCCATCAAAAAAGCATCTCTTCGCATACAATATCCCCATATTGCAAGAATAAACGCAAAGAATATTATTTTCTTGTGAGAAAGACCGTTATCGAGAGCATATACAAAAAGAACCATTCCTGCAGCACCTAAGGCTGCAGCACACTGGGTGAACTGAACTGTTAGATAAAAATCCCTTGCAAAGCATGCTATCAGCAAAGTCGAAAAAATCGAGCCCCATTGCAAGCCCATTTTTTTTATCATGACATAAGATACTGTTGTAAAGGAAATAAATACTGCAAATATTTCGCCAATGTAATACCAGCCTATTTTCGGGAACAGATAGTATAAAGGCAACAACGCATATCCATAAATTACGTTTACAAAAACCATTCGAACATTATATGTATCGCTGTAAGCTCCTTCTAAAATACGGGCCATGAAATAATCATCGTAAACACCCAAATAAAACTTTTCACCAAAAAGCATGCAAATTAGCAAGATGAAAAGATTTATAGCAAGAGCTATTGTTATAGTAGGATGTTTCACATTACGCATCACTTATAATAATAGAAAAACCACCGAAATACATCAGAGGATCCCTTGTTTATATATGTTCGAACATATTTTTATAGCTGAATCTATTCATTCATTCCATTCAAAATCATAACCGGCACCCAATGTGATTTATAAGTGTTTCGAACTTTAGCGTCGCATAAAACAGGTCTATGCGTACCCTGCACCACAATTTGAATGTCGGGATGACGCTCCGCAAAATCAGCTATTCTCTTTAGTGATTTACGTAAGCTATCGTTATCTCCCGAACGAGAACTTTGGGTCGTCCAGGCAATAAACTTCGAAGAATTATTAGCCAATAAAGAATCTATTTTGGAAATCATTAGTTCATCAGTACATTTATTACAAAACAAAGCCTTTTCAAAACCAATCTTTTTTATATATAAATTTCGGTTATATTCCAAAGAATCTCCACCAAAAAGATAGATACTATTTGAGACAGAGTTTTGAAATTCTATTTCTTCTGCATGTTTATTACGATTTGCGAGTCGTTGATGTAAAGCGAATGTATGCGGAATACTCTCAAAATATCCAAAATTCTCTTTTATAATAGACTCTCGAATTGGTACCCCCCAAGCATCAATCAAAATAAAAACATTCGTTCGTAAACTATCGAACACTTGACTCAGTAAAGAATTGTGATTTAAAATTTGGTAATTATCTAAATATCCTTGAGACAAGGAATCTTCGTGAACAGACGGTTGCAAATGCCATGGTTTTTCCAAAGAACCAGTAATCCAAGTAAGAGGATAATAAAAACTGACTCCCAGAACCACCAATATTACGAATGCTGTTAGATTCATTTTTTCACCTCTATTCATGGCGAACCTCTTCTGAAGCCTCGAACGAACGATACTTTAAAAGCACCAAATCTTCAAATTTCTTTACCGTATCAATTATTAATGATTTATGATAATGCTCCTCATAGAACAAGTGCAAATTAGAACCATGATTATTTTCCATAACATACACATTATCGTGAACGATATCGCGTATAGGATTTTCAACACCCCGTTTTGCAAGTTCCTTTTTCATAGCCGGCAAATAAATATTCCAATAGCCCCAAGAAAAAATGTTATTCCAGCTACCAGGTTCTATCGCCAAATAGGGCGGATTTCTTACTTTACCTAATTCTTTATATTTAGCAAAAGAAAAAATAAAAACCTTATTTTGATTTTTTTTTGCAAACTCTAAAAAGCCTTTCCATTTTTGGGGTGTTTGGACTGTGCCTATAAGAGAAACTTCTTCTTTTAAACTAGATTGATTCGTTATCCCTATTGTGGCAAAAAACACAGAAACGAGAATAAAGGAAACCCACAGCAATTTATCCAATTTCAAACACGAAAGTTTATTATTAAGCGAAGAAACGTCTAAAAACGGGATCGCCAACACAATAGCATAAAGCCATATTCCCGATTCCACATGATATACCAAACGATTCACCAACAACAAATAACCTATAGAACCCGCAATTATACCTAGCGAGGCCCATGGGAAAAAAGCGGCTCTTTTGGATCCCGAAAGAATCAATAAAAAACACAGCAAGACCCAGCACCACCCACTTGTTCGAGTCAGTGTTTTCGATACCGCACAACAGATAGCCACAGGCAAGCGAATTAAATTCGGTTCATACAAATTATTCGAAACTACATCTACAAATGAGGTCAAACTATCTTTACAAAAAACATCGGTATCATAAAACATCCATGATTTCAGTAAATTAAAATCGTGCCCAAACTTTCCCCGTTCTTCAAGTTCATCGAAAGTAGATTCACGATCATAATAGGCGCCATCGCTAAAAATGGCTCTTACCGGTTGATAATCAGCATACTGTTTGTATTCACCTTCAGTATATAAACTCCTGTCATAATAATGCAGACCAACAATAGCAACAAATATCATGCCCAAAACAACAACAGATTTTTTTTCAAAGCTCCGTTTTTCAAGCCATACCAACACAAGCAAATAACACAGGTAAGGCATCCCAAGCAAAAAGCCTTCCCAGCGCATAAAACTCCCAGCAAGCAAGCCCAATCCACCCAGAACAAGCAACCACCTATTTTCTTTAGACAACCCAACAGAAAAGAGCAGAATTCCTGCAGCCGTATAAGCCGTTGCACATTGCGTAAAACTCAACTGGAAATAGAAGTCAGGTGTAAGCGACGCCAGCATCAACAAAGACAACGGGATACCGCACCTAAGCCCCATTTTCTTGATGAGCACATAAGTGTATGCAGTAAACGCAGCGAATGTCCCGATAAGTTCAAAAATAAAATACCAGCCCACCTCCGGGAAAAGCCAATAGA
>JAEEGH010008176.1_pt1 | contig 24832 bp, 15 predicted proteins | sample 9134181 | NCBI WGS metagenome assembly JAEEGH01 (sample SAMN16246544, study PRJNA631951) | gut metagenome | biome: gut microbiome; feature: rumen; material: DP-attached | host: Bos | place: Iran: Karaj | collected 2018-10
CAGCCACATATTCATATAATGCTGCTGAACGTCCTCCCTCTGGGTCATCCTCGCATTGATATATAGGTACAGTCAGCAAGTCGCCTGCCAGACCTGGACGTAATTGCTTGGATGTAGAGAGTCCATTGACAACACCAACTGCAGGAACTGGTTTGTTCTTTTCAAGCCCTGTTGCTGCCTTGAACACTGCTTTTTCCTTATGGTCATCCCAAATGGCTATACCTATATTGTAAGGCAGAGGGGCAGAGCTAACTTTTGAACCCTGAATAATCGTAATCTCAGAAGGGAAGCAAGAAAGTTGGTCGCCTCTCTCATTATAACATACTACGCAAAAAGCATTTGGTTTACCATCTACCAGGTTAGTCTCAATCACATTGCCCATCTCGTCAATCTCAATCTTTCCACTCGACCAAGCATTGTCACCACGAACTAATTCAACCAGTACCTTGGCAGGACAAGATGAACCAGAACCTGCTTTGTCAAGTTTCACACTGACCCATTCTGTCTGTTCCACAGAAGTAGCTTCATAACCAATATCAAGTTTGATGGTTCCAACTTCAATGTCGCTTTCCTTAACATCTGCATCTTTGGTCGAAGCAAAAAGCGCAGCACCAGTAGCTACTGCTGTCATGGGGTCGATGCTGGTATCAACGTTGGGGGTAATCTGCTCTCTTAGCATCTGGCGAATCAGAGGTGAATGTGTAGGACCTCCAACAAGAATCAGTTTGTTAAGGTCTGAGCCTTTCAGATTGTTCCGCTTCATCAACTCCTTGCATACATCAACAGCCTTTTGGAATACTGGACGCATTGCATCAAACACCTGCTGTTGGGTAACAGTCAAATCGAGTTCTATTTCTTCACCATCTTCATCTTCACCTAGGTCGCCAAGATTTGACAAGATGTCTTCGCTGTCCTTGAATGATAGTTGATTCTTCACGTCCTCTGCGTATGTCTTCATGGCATCACGAAGAACAGAGTTTTTTTCCTTATCTGCCAAAATACCGTCAATCGAATAGTGATCTTTCAGATAGGGAATGATGATATTTTCTACAATTGCTGCATCAAGGTCTTTACCACCTAAGTAGTTGTCACCAGCTGTATCAAACACCTGCATGATACCATCTTCAATTTTCAACAAAGCGGCATCAAATGTACCACCACCAAAGTCAAACACCATCCAAATACCATTCTTCTGCTCAGAGGAAAGACCATACGCAAATGAAGCGGCAATAGGCTCCTGTAACAATTCACAATGGTCAAAACCCGCCATTTTTGCAGCCTCAATGGTCGCTGTTTTTTGTCCAACAGTGAATTTTGCAGGAACAGTAATCACCACAGAACGGAAAACTTCGTCTGTAACGAAAGATTTCAACGTCTTCAACACTTCAGAAGATAGTTCTTCTGACGTTAAGTCCTTCCCAGCATTAGAACAATGATACTTTGTATCAGTACCCATTGTCCTCTTGAATTCAATATATGTATTTGAATTTTCTCTCTTCCAAGATTTCGTAGCCTGTCTTTTGTCACTTTTCATCGTATTGTATGCGCCATCACCAACACGAAGACTGCCTCTACGATTAACAGACACACATGAAGGTAAAGTGTCTTTCTGAATGTCAGTTTTAATCACTACGGGTTCACCCTTTTCCATGCGGCAAATTGACGAGTTGGTTGTACCCAAGTCAATGCCATAATCGATTTTTACTCGTGCCATGTTTCTATTCGTTTTATAGGTTTTGACTTACAGTTATTTGTGCAGATTGAATCATTTTACCTTTATAGTTGATTTGTGGCTTGATGATTCCTGCTATCTTTTGCTCTCCCTCTGCCAAGGTTTCATCAGTCACGAAGTTTGCAACAACCTTCATTCCTTCATTGTAGGGCTTTCCAAGCATTTCAACTATTTCATACCCATTAGCCAAGAAATTAGTTCTTATACGCTCAACAGCCTTGGCCAATTGCTTATACCCTTTGACAGAAGCATCCATACGAGCCAAATTCGTTTCTATACGAACTATCTCATCTGCCACTTTCAATGCCAAAGAATGGTCAGTTTGTCCGTTTCCGGAATCTTGAGGTTGAGCAGCAACTTGCTTATCCAATAGTTCCACCAACTTATTGTCCAGCTTGACTGACTCCTCTCGCATAGCTTTCTGTGCAACCTCCAGACTCTCTTGTGCAGCCCTTATTCTATCAACAGACGAAGAACCACTGTTGATTTTCTTTTTGAGTAAAACATACACAACTCCTAATAGGCATAGTGCAAGAAAGATTCCCAGAACAGCAAACCATGTGCGTGAATTGATACTATCTGACAAAGTGCCAACATTGTCATCAATTTTCTTGTTCGCCTTTGTCAAGTCTGCGCCCATCTTATTTGCAAGTTCTGCCATGCTTCTCGCTTGTTGGAGTTGATTGTTTTTAATGCTATCCAACTCTAAACACTGCGTCTGATAAAGACTCCGTAACCTTGAATTCTCTTGACTAAGATGGGAAACTCTGGAGTTCAAAAAGCTGACTTCTCTTTGAAGTCTCACTATTATTTCAGAATCATTTGGACTTCCCCAGGCAATTGTTGTTATCAACAACAAAAATGGTAATAACGTTTTTCTCATATTTATTCGTTTATTTGTTTGTATATCCATTCTATTATCATATAAGCAACAAAATTAATTGGTATAATCCAACCTGCAATACCAGCAAACATGGCTCCGAAAAAACCGCCTATTCCATCAGACAACCCAAACAAACCCCAAATTACATGAATGATGGCCACTGCTATAAAAGGGTTCATCTCCTTTGGCTCTTGGCGTGGAGCTGGTTTTGTCGGTCTAACTGGTGTCGGTTTTACTGGTGTTGGTCTCACTGATGGAGTTGGTGTAGGTTTAGAAGCTGGCGTTTGTTTAGGAGCTGGTCTCACAGGAGCAGGTTTGCTAACATAAGTACTAACCCCCATCTGATTGCACATTGATTTCAATGTGTTTCTGTTTTCGTTATAATGTGATTTGAAGCCTGCCTCCATGTCAAACTCATCCATTAGTGTTGTGGCATTCCATGCTTCACGGACAGTGGATTTGATTCTATTGTATTTTGCTTGTCTGTCTTCAGGTGACATTAAAGCGTCAAGATCAAAACTAAGACCGTTGTCAAGTTCAATAACGTTACCTTGTTGCACAGCATTTACTTCCTCCACAACATTGTGAAGGGCGTTTCCAACTATTTGCGTTGAAATCTTCAAATAATAGGCATTAGCATCTCCCAGTTTCTTCTTTATGCATTGTAGATGGGGCTTCGTCTCGTTCAACAAAGTGACGGCATGGCTAATTTTGTCAGGCAATTTGACGAATTTGCTTAAAGCAGCCTTGATGGCTTTGTCTTCAGCCATTACTTCTTTTGGTGGCAGATTGTCAATTATCCTCTGTAGAATCTTCACGTTCTCTTGACAACGGTCTTTAGCCATCTGCCCTACGACGACAGATTGCGCATACTTCTGCATTTTCATGGCCGTATGAGCCGCATCGTCATCTTCCGAGTTGTTGTAGTAGTCGATACCGCATTGTAATATCTCAAGCCCCAGTTTGTCAGCAATCATCTGAAGTTGAGAATCTGTACTCTGCAGGATGTTCTTCAACTGACTGAAAGGTTCTTGTGTATTAGTCACAAGTTTTCTTGCAGCCTCAATTCTTGCTTTGGGGTCTTTGTGGTCGACCTTTTTCGCTTTATCTACTTCCGAGGAAATCTTATTGATAAGCGGGCCTATGGCTTTGCTTCTAATATAGTTCTTGGGGTCTTCACCTTTTACAAGCCCTATTAGTTTCGGGTAACCGATTTCTTCACCCAGCGAATCCAGAAACTGATGCAGCAACTCTGCGCCAGACATCTTCAGAGTACTATTTGCATCCACCTTATTTATATATGTATCGCCAAACTTCTCATAAAGTCTTTCGGCTGCTAAAACTGCAGCGCGAGGCTTGTCTTCTATCAGATAGCATATAATCTTATTTTGCAAGGATGACACAGATTCTTGTTTCGACCACATTTCTTTGGCACCATCCATGTTGCCAGCTAAAAGATGATTGAAAGCAATATCGTCAATAGGTGTTATTTTGACAAACCAGAACTGAGCATATTTTATTTGCTCTTTAGCAATTGCCAAATGAGCCTCTGCCTCATTCATGGAGTCAAGGGTACGTGTAAGTTGCGGCAATATTCCCTTCAAATCCAGAGGGTATTCTACAGGACGGTTCACTTTCAGAAAAGCTGTTGCTTTTCCTTTGTTTGCTACAATATCCTTTTTAGGAGAATTGGCATAAACGCCAAGAGTCCTATATGGATTATACAAAATGATGTTAGGTACGTTACCCACTTATTCTATAGTTCTTCCCAAGCCGACTCCCCTGCACTTGGCGGTTCTTTGTTATTGGTAGCTATATTATACGAAGAAGCGTGGGAATCTACCTGTTACTCGTCCCACCTGTTGAGGCTCTGGCATCGCCCTGATTGTTGAACGAGCAACGCCGAAGCCCACGCCGATATGTATATCGACGCAAATTGCATTAAAGCCAATAATGGCTACGTGCAATACTGATGTCGGATAATACATACCCATGAGCGTCTTTGCTGCAATGTTCTTGACAATCAGTTTGAAACTGCCAGATTCCAACAGGTCAAGCACAAAGCGTCAAGTACGCTTTTCCTATATATAGGTCCTCATCCCGCTTGCTTCCACCCTTTGGGCTTCGGCATGGTTCAGAGAACGGCTACAAAGATAAAAAGAAAAAGTGAAACTGCCAAGCGAATAGGCTGGAAATTTTTGAGCGGAAAGAAAATACTTGCTGAAAAAGACACCAAAGGTCATGGACTTTCTTACATGTAATGATTTTTATTGATGATATCGGTTACGAGGTTACATCTGAAAACCATGCTGCCCTTGCTTCTTTTCTTATATCATATTGATACATAGTGAAGTAGTGGCAGCATGGTTTAGTGGAAACTATGCTTTAACCTTGCTTTAACCCTGCAGCTTTTTGGGGGTTGAAGTCTTCTTCAACTGTAGATAGTAGCCGCGGATATCGTGGATGCTGCCACGCGGCCACTTCAGCTTCTTGATGGCGAGGCCGAGGATGGTGAGGTTGGGCACGTCGCAGGCTTTCAGATGGTTGCGCAGCTCGGCCTGGATGTCGGTGGTGCGCCAGAAGTTGTCGGACTTGTGAATCAGAGATGGCTCGAAGAGGGTGGCGAGCACCTGCTCGGGGGCGGACTCTTGCTGGTAGTGGCTGTTGTGGCGCTGTATCTCCCGCTCGTCGTCGCTGGTGAACCAGTAAATGCAGTCGGGATCCTTCAGTTCGGTGACGGCCTGTGCGTAGAGCTGCTTATAGGGTATCTGGCCGCTCATGTCGGCCTCGCCCGTCACCTCGACACACAGGTAACGGCGGGTGCCGTCGCCCGATGGCAGCGGCGTGGGATCGTTGGTGGTGGCGATGAACGAGCAGAGACGCGGCGTCATCGTGTACTGCTCGGAGCGCATGCGGCGCACCTGCACGTCCTTCTCCGTCAGCAGCCGCTTGATTTTCGCCTGTTCGCGGGGTGTCTTCGAGTCGTACTCGTCGATGTTGACCAGCCACATGCGGCCGAGCACGCGCTCCACCTGTTCGGCATTGCCCATGTTGATGTCGCGCATGTAGTACTCGCGCATCGACGGCGGCAGTATGCGGTTGCAGAAGTCGGACTTCTTGATGCCTTGTTCGCCGATGAGCAGCGGCACCATCGAGTTGCCGTAGTCGGGATTGATGTCGAGAGCCTGCGCCACCATCGCCAAGAACCAGCGGTGGAAGTACTTCGGCCAGTCCTTGTAGTCGGTCTTCAGGCGGCAGGCGAAGTCCTCGATGTAGTTGTGCTTGCCATCCCACTCGCCGCATCCGGCCAGAAACTCGTGGATGGGGTTGTAGTCCTGTACGTGGGCCGACTCGATGTAGGTGCGAATGTCGTTCATCCAGCTCTCGCCGCCCTCCTTCATTTCTTCTACGACGAGGCTGCGCAACTCGCGTTCGGTCAGCGGTTTCCACTGTTTGAAGTGCAGGTCGTTGGGACGGAACTCCGTTATATGCTTCACCACGTTGTAACGCAGTTCGTAGCGCCGCGAGAGGAAGTCCTCTATCGAGCGCATGATGCGCTCCTTCTCGTTCATCTGCGACACGGGCTTCCCATTGTAAGGTTTTTTGAATGAATTGCGGAAGGTCTTGCGTATGAGGTCGATGCCAAGAGGCTTGAAGCGGATGTTCCATGAAGTTCGCACGACGCAGCCCTCCTCGGCAAGGCAGGCTTTCGCACAGTAGTCGGCCAGTGTCTGCAGACACTCTTCCATGTTGTTGGGACAGTCGTCGAGGGCTTTCGAGAGGCAGGTCTGAAACTCCAGGTCAGTCCTTTCGAGCTGTTCGAGACGGGAATACCAGACGACGGATCCTTGGTTGTCGACCTCGGTTCCCTCGTATGGTTTCAGCGGGTCGTTGGCGGTGTCGCGCACTACGGGCAATACCTGCGCCTCGGGGTTGTAGTAGACCTGCGAATCGTAGCCCATGCGACAGCCCTTGGTGAGCGAGAGTTCGCTGACAATTAGGTTACACTGCGCCAGCGACGTGTACAGCCGTGCGGCGTTTTCGTGGGCATCCTTCATGAAGCCGAGATAGTCGTCTGCATCGAGCTTTCCGGCCTTTTCGTACTGGCAGCGCACCACCACTTTCAGCGTCACTCCGCTGACGCCCGCAAAGGCGAGCATTGTGAAGGGTATCTGGCGTACACGGTTGCGCATTTCGTCCACCTGCCGCTGCCCTTCGGGACAGGGTATGTCGAGCAGAACGAGCGAGGTGAACTTGATGGGATGGTCAAGGCCACTCTTGCCAAATGTGGCCGAAAAGATGAGATAAGGCAGGCGGTCCTTGTCGTTCAGGTAATAGCGTGGTGCCCCCTGCTGCATCATCAGGCGCGATTGGAGGGCAATGGAGGCAATGCGACTGGCGGCGGCTTTAGTCTTTTCGGAACGTATCTGTTCCACTACGGCACTCATCTCTGTTGAGACGGGGGTGCCAAACTCCCCGATTTTGGTCTTTACTTTTGTGATTTTCATATTGTTGATTTGTTGTGTCTTTACAGGGTGTAAAGTTACAAATAATAGTTGAATCCTGCAAATATTTTGCCAATTATTTTCAATGAAATGTGGAGAAACTGTGAATCAGGTGCCTGTTTACTTGTTCTAAGGGTAGGGCTTACTTGTTCTAAGGGTAGGGTTAACTGGTACGCAGGGTATGGGTGAGTGCTTTACGCCTATACGCAAAATACTTTGTGCCTATACGCAAAATACTTTACGCCTGTACCCAAAATGGACGCCATTTTTTTTCAATGGTGCAGAGTAGAAGCAGGGTAGGAGCAGGGTTTTAGGTATACTATGCTGCCGATAGTACACTATATTTCAATAAGATATAAGGAAAGCAGCAAGGGCAGCAGGGTTAGAGCGTGATTATTTGTATATAGTGAGGAAAATGCGAGGGTTGGTGATGTATGAAATTCGTACAAAAAAGTTAGGCTATTGACGTTTTTCTGCTCATTTTTTTGGCGTTTAGAAATTATTTTGTAAATTTGCAGCAAAAATGACGGATAATAAGGTTTTCATAGCGGGGCCGTGCGTGATAGAGTCGGCAGAGCTGCTCGACACGGTGGCACGTGAACTGGTGCGCATCAACAGCGAACTGGGCACTGACATCATCTTCAAGGCATCGTTCGACAAGGCCAACCGCACCAGCATCCACTCCTTCCGCGGACCAGGCTTAGAGCGTGGGCTGCAGATGCTGTCTGACGTGAGACAGAAGTACGGGCTGCGGCTGCTGACTGACATTCACGAAAGCTGGCAGGCCGAGGCTGTGGGGCAGGTGTGTGACGTGCTACAGATTCCCGCCTTCCTGTGCCGTCAGACAGATTTGCTGATAGCGGCAGCCCGGACGGGCCGGACGGTGAACATCAAGAAGGCACAGTTCCTGAGTGGTCGCGACATGTGGTACCCTGTAGAGAAGGCACGCGAGGCGGGCGCCAAAGAGGTTTGGCTGACGGAGCGTGGCAACATGATGGGGTACAACAATCTGGTAGTGGACTTCCGCAATATCAGCGATATGCAGCAGATTGTGTCAACGGTCATCATGGACTGTACGCACAGCGTGCAGCGGCCCGGCGGCAGCGACGGAAAGACAGGCGGCGATCGCCGTTTTGTGCCTCAGATGGCTTTGGCAGCGAAGGCTTTCGGTGCTACGGGCTGGTTCTTCGAGGTGCATCCCAATCCCGACAAGGGGCTGAGCGACGCTGCGAACATGCTGGAGCTGGATAAGCTTTACGAGCTGGTGAAGACTTTATACGTTGAACATTGAACGTTGAACGTTGAACGTTGAACGTTGAACGTTGAACATTGAACGTTAGAACATTGAACATTGAACTCTGATGAGCATAAAGGAATTAGGCATACAATGTATCAAGGATGAGGCAGAGGCGCTGTTGGAGCTGATACCTAAGATGGACGAGGGCTTCGACCGCGCTGTGGAACTGATGTACCGCTGTCACGGCAAGATCATTGTCACGGGTGTCGGCAAGAGCGGACACGTGGGAGCCAAGATAGCTGCCACGCTGTCGTCGACGGGTACGCCGTCGTTCTTCATCAACCCGTTGGACGTGTTTCACGGCGACCTGGGCGTGATGACGAGCGATGACGTGGTGCTGGCCATCTCGAACTCGGGCCAGACGGACGAGCTGCTGCGCTTCATCCCGTTGGTTCTGCAGATGGAGATTCCCATCATCGCCATGAGCGGCAATCCGCAGTCGTTGCTGGCCAAGTATGCCACCTGCCACCTGAACGTCAGCGTGCGCCACGAGGCCGACCCCATGAACCTGGCACCCACCAGTAGTGCCATAGCCGAGATGGCGATGGGCGACGCCTTGGCCGTAGCCCTGATCAAGAAGCGCAACTTCCAGCCTCAGGACTTTGCACAGTTCCACCCCGGCGGCGAGCTGGGCCGACGGCTGCTCACTACGGCGCAGGACGTCATGCGGACGGTCGATATGCCCATCATCAGTCCCGACATGCACTTGGGCGATGCCATCATCTTGGTGAGCAAGGGTAAGTTAGGACTGGGCGTGGCCGAGTCGGAGGGTAGGGTAGTGGGCCTGATTACCGACGGCGACATACGCCGCGCTATGGAGAAGTGGCGGGCCGAGTTCTTCGACCGCACCGTGGCCGACATCATGACGACTACGCCGAAGACGGTGCATCCGCAAACGCGGATCTCGGAGATACAGCGCATCATGAACAAATACAAGATTCACAGCGTCCTCGTGGTCGATAACGAGCGCAGGCTGCTGGGGGTGGTTGATCACTATTCTTGCGAGGTATGATGTATGATGTATGATGTGTGATGTGTGATGTATGATGTAAGAATGAATATAAGGAGAATGATATATGTGTAAACGGATATTGTTGAAAGTAAGGAACAGACGATGGATGGTAATGGCGGTTTTGTCATTGCTCATTATTCCTTGTTCATTATTCATTGGCACCGCAGGTGCGCAGAACAACATCTACTTGTTCAAGACGCTTGATGCCAAGGACGGCTTGACGAGTAGCCAGATTAACTGCATACTGAAGGACGGTCGAGGCTACATCTGGTTTGGCACGGCAGCCGGCCTGTACCGCTTCGACGGCTATACGTTCAAGAATTTCCAGTGCGACTCGCAGGACGGTTCCTCGCTGCCCGACAGCTACATCCACAGCATTCAGGAGGCCTTGGATGGTACGTTGTGGATTCACACGCCGGCAGGCTACTGCGTCTATCACCCGCAGACCGAGTCGTTCGAGCGTGACATGAAGCAGACCTTTGCCCGCATGGGTATCGAGAGCATCCCCAAGATTGTTTACATCGACAAGCACAAGAACGTCTGGGGTTCCATCCCTAACAAGGGCGTCGTCTGCTACAACATGCAGCAGCAGTTGCTATATGAGTTCCCCAATACCGACGATTCGAAAGGTGTAGGCATACCGCAGGGTACTGTCTGCTCCATCAGCGAGTGCCGCGACGGTGCGCTGATAGTCTACGACGATGGCCGCGTGGTGTGCTGCGACGTGATGCACCAGCAGCACACGGTGTGGCGTACCTACGAGATTGCCGAGCGCAAGCTGAGGCGGTCGAGCACGCTGAAGGCCTTTGCCGACCAGATGGACAACATCTGGCTCTACGGTCAGGGCACGCTCTTCGTCTACGACAAGAACACCAAGGTGTGGAATACAAGTGTAGGCGACCGTATAGGTCTGACGGGCATCGGCGTGGACAACTCTGTGAACGGCATGGGTGGTGACCGCAACGGCAACATCTGGGTGGGAACCGACCGCGCCGGACTGATACGCATGAATGTCAACACCCACGAGATGGAGGCTGCCGAGACCAAGAACATGAACACCGGTCAGCTGAACACCGACATCATCCGTGTGCAGAGCATTTATATTGACGATACCGACCTGCTGTGGGTGGGTACCGAGAAGTCGGGTGTGGCCTACTACGGTAAGAACATCTACCGCTTCTTCTCCACGCAGGAGAAGGACGTCACTGCCATCACCCAGGACAATAGCGGACGGGTGTGGTACGGAACGAGTAACCACGGCGTCGTGGGCTACGACGGCCCCATTGCCAGTTACAAGGTGTCGGCCATGCAATACACCCAGGACGGCAGCCTGTGGGTGGGTTCCAAGCAGAACGGACTGACCCGCATCAAGGATGGACGTGCCATCATCTACTCGGCCGCTGACGGCGGACAGTCGACGCTGATTGACGACCACATCAACGCCCTGTGTACCGACCGAGTGGGCAACCTGTGGATTGCTACCAACGGTGGCATGCAGGTTTTCAACCCCAAGATGAACACCTTCTCGTCGTACACGAGGGAGAACGGCAAGCTGACGACCAACAACATCACCGCGCTGTTCTACACCAAGAAGAACAAGATGCTCATCGGTACGGGTGAGGGACTGACCATCCTCGACCTCTCGTCGACCGAGGTAAGCCACTTGACGGGCAACACCACCAATCTGAAGACGTTCACCAACAACTACATCACCCAAGTCTATGAGGACTCCCGCGGACTAATATGGATAGGTACGCGCGAGGGCGTCAACATTCTGAACTTAGAGAACGACAGCCTGAACTACATCACCGAGAAGCAGGGATTGCGCAACAACAACATCTGCGGCATCACTGAGGACAAGAAGCAGAACATGTGGGTGACTACCAGCAACGGCATCACCCGCGTCGTGGTGCAGCGTAATTCCGACGACGGCTCCATCGGCTACGGCCTCTACAACTACGACATGTCGGACGGTCTGCTCAGCAACGAGTTCAACCTCGGGGCCATTATGACCGAGAACGACGGCGACGTGCTGTTCGGCAACCTGTACGGTGTAAACTGGACTCGCCACGACATCAGCGAGAGCACCGAGTCGCTGCCTAAGGTGATGCTGACCCAGCTGTTCATCGGCGAGGAGGAGATACAGATAGGCCATGTTTACGGAAACAATGTGGTGCTGACACAGGCACTCAACGAGAGCAACCACATAGAGTTGGAAAGCACCCAGAACACCATCACCATCAAGTTTGCCGCTGGTAACTACAACCAGAGTGAACGACTGCAGTTCATGTACTGGATGGAGGGACTCGACCAGGATTGGCGCAACGGCGATGCCATCAAGCACGGTGTAACCTTCCAGAACTTAGGCAGCGGCACCTATAAACTGCATGTGAAGGCAGTCAGTGCCGAGGGGGCCGTCAGTAATCAGGAGCGAACGCTGGAAATCGTCATTCAGCAGCCGTGGTACTTCACGTGGTGGATGATGCTCATCTATGCCGCCACCGTCATTATCATCCTCTATATCTGGAAGATTGGTATCGACCAGCTGAAGGAAATCAAGCGCAAGAAGGAAGCCGTCATACTGGAGCTGAAGCAGCAGCGCGAGGAAATCAAGGCTACCAGCGAGGAACTGCGTCAGCCCATGGCCCGCATGACCTCAATTATAGGCAACCTGTCGGAGAAAGACTGTACGCTGGAGGAGCGCGAGCAGCTGAACGCCCTGCACTCGCAGATGCTGCAGATTATCACCCGCGTCTCGGACATGCAGACGTCGTTAGAGCATCCCGAGGAGAAAGCCCGCCAGAACGTACACAGCCGCTACGAGCTGAACAACAAGGGCGAACTGGAGCTGCCCGTCGTCGATACCAAGGAACTGACGTCGGAGATAGCCCCCGTACGCCGCAACGACTCGCCTACCAGCCAGTACGTGCTGTTCTTCATCGACGACAATGAGGAGTTCCTCAAGTTCACTAAGGCCCATCTCTACAACGTCTATGACTTCCATGCCTACAACAATACCCGTAAGGCTATGGAAGACCTCAAGTCGTTGCCTGCCGACATCGTGGTCTGCAAGCAGTCCATGCCGGGCATGACAGGTAGCGAGCTGTGCAATGAGCTGAAGATGAATGTTGCCACCGAGAAGGTGAAGTTCGTGCTGATGACCGAAGGCACGCTGACGCCGCAGGACATGAAGAGCATGAACATCACGCTGTCGGCCGACGACTACCTGGCCAAGCCCTTCAACATGCAGGAGGCCGTCATGCGCTTCAACCACCTGCTCGGCCTTGGCAACGTCTTACTCGACGACAACCACATTGAAGGTGCCGAGACACGCCGCTTGCAGGGCCGCAACGCCAGTATGACTACTGCCACCGAGACGACGGATATGCAGGCGTACCAGCCCGTACAGCAGGGAGCCGCCGACAGTGACGACGAGATGAGTCTGGTGGAGACTACGCTGCGCGGCAAGAACAAACCGTCCGAGAAGGACGCGCAGCTGATACAGATTATCAATGAGGAGAACGATGAAGAAACCTCGGGCATCTACTCTATGGCCGACACCATGGACCGCCAGCTGCTCAAGAACATCGAGCAGTATGTGCTGCAGAACATGAGCCGCGGTCAGATTAGTCTTGAGGAAATGGCCAACGCCATGGGTATGGGCCGCGTGCCCTTCTTCCACAAGATCAGGAACCTGACCAACAAGACCCCGGCCGAGCTGGTGAGAGACCTGCGGCTGAAGCACGCTTGTATCCTCCTGAAACGTACCAACATCAACATGAGCGAGCTGGCCACGAACATCGGCTTCATGACAGCCGAGAACTTCATCAAGGTCTTCAAGGAGAAGTTCGGCCTGTCGCCGTTGGAATACAGATTAAAGCATCGGAGATGAAATTAACGAGCAAATGGGCGGGAATAGCATTGGCTATTCTCGCCTCCTTTCCATTAAGCATTTTTGGACAACAGACAAGTGACGCCGTCTTCCGCCGTCAGATGGAGGAATATGGTATCAAGTTTACAGAGGGCAACCGCGTAAAGCTGCTGAAGAGCGGCCAGGAGAAGTTCGACGACATGTTCAGAGCCATCCGTCAGGCCAAGAGCAGCGTTCACTTAGAGTACTTCAACTTCCGCAACGACTCCATCGCCTCGCTACTGTTCGACATCCTGCGCGAAAAGCGCCGCGAGGGCGTCGAGGTCAGGGCACTGTTCGACGGCTTCGGCAACGACTCCAACAACCAACCGCTGAAGAAGCACCACCTGGAATCGCTTCGCAACGACAGCGTCGACATTTACGAGTTCGACCCCATCCGTTTCCCCTGGGTGAACCACATCTGGCCTCGCGACCATCGCAAGATTGTGGTCATCGACGGCAAGATAGGCTACACCGGCGGCATGAATGTGGCCGACTATTATATAAAAGGTACAGAGCAGGTAGGCTCGTGGCGTGACATGCACTGCCGCATCGAAGGCCCTGCCGTGAACGAGCTGCAGCACATCTTCTGCCGCATCTGGAAGAAGGTCACCAAGGAGGACATCATTGACGACGTCAAGTATTATAAGGGAGCCCCAGCAGGCAATACGTCGCTCGGCATCGTCAACCGTGAGCCAGGCTCCGTCTACTCGACCGACGGCCACGTACTGGGCAAGAACGATGCTGTGCGCCGGCTCTATATCGAAGCCCTCGATGCTGCCAAGGATTCGTTGAAGATTATCAATCCCTACTTCGTGCCCATTCCTTGCATCAAGCGCGCTATTGAGCGTGCCATCGACCGTGGTGTAAGGGTGGAGATTATGGTATCGGCGAAGAGCGACATTCCCTTGACCCCCGACGCGGTGTTCTATACCGTTCACAAGCTGATGAAGCGTGGTGCCCACGTGTGGCTCTACGAGCCGGGCTTCCATCATTCCAAGATTCTGATGGTCGATGGCAAGTTCTGCACCGTCGGCTCTACCAACCTCGATGCCCGCAGCATGCGGTTCGACTACGAGGAGAATGCCGCCATACTCAGCCCGGAGACCACGCAGGAGTTGGATGCTATGTTCAACCGTGACAAAAAGGACAGCTTTTACTTGACAAAGGAAAGCTGGAATGAGTTCCGCACGTCTTGGCAGAAGTTCCGCGGATGGTTTGGCTACTTGCTGCGGCCTTGGCTATAGCAGCATGTCGGCCATCAGCCGTACTTCCACATCGCTCACTCCATGCGAGCGAATCATGGCCGCTTCGTTGGTAAAGAATTCCATGGCCGCGTCGAACGTGACGCCGTCCGTCTGGGCATATTGCCTGAACATATAGGCTGCATCGTCAATTCTGCCGCCAAACCAGTGGCAGTAGGCAGCGTTCAGCAGGTCGTCGGCCTCAGGCTTCTCCACGTTCAGCAGTTCACTGTACATCTTCTCTGCCTGTTCGTATTTCCTGGCCCCGACCAGCGTCCATGCCAGCACGCGGTTGATGTTGGTATTGTCGGGAGCCTCGTAGTTCAGTTTGTACAGTATCTTCAGGGCTTCTTCGTGTTCACCCATGTTCGTCAGGCAGACGGCCGCATTGAGCTGATAGTTCTGATTGTCGGGGTGCTTGTCCACCAGCTTTAGGTAGTACTCAAAGGCCTGTTTGTAGTCGTTGTCGCCAAACAACGCTCTGGCATAGCCTGCCCAACCCCGTTCGTTCTCAGGATCCAGTTCCAGTAGACGGGCGTAGTTCTCACGAACCGTCAGTCCAGCGTTCTGTTCGCTGTGCGTCCGCATCATTACACCTCCGTTCAGCAGGTAGAACTGGTCGTCACGCGCCTCTTCCCGATAGTTCTGCAAGGTCATCTTGGCAGCATCGTAGGCCTTTTGCTTGACGAAGAACGACACCACCTCGCCGAACTTCTCCTCCAAGCGGGTGTGCTGGAACAGGCGGTTGGCAAAGAAATAGTAGCGCGGACTGTCGGTTGCCTCGAAGGGATTGACAAACTCGCTACGCATAGGATAGACACGGAAGAAACGGTAGAGATTCTGCAGGTAGGAGCGGCGGATGAAGGCTGGCGTCTCCATGTCGGTGGTACCGAGTTCGCTCCCTACCACGGTGGCCTCTCCGCGGTCCATCATCGACAGCAGGTTTTCGGATATCTGGTTGACAGCCGTCTGGTAGGCCAACACGAAGGAGTACTTGTCGCTGTCGCAGAAAGGTCCGTACTTGAGCAGCGACAGCAGGAACTTGCGTCCCCGTATTTTTTGCAGCACGTCCTCCACCACGGGATGCTGGATATAGAAAGGCAGGAACCAGTTACCGACGCCGTTGAAGAACGGGAAACGCTTCATCTGCTTGAAGCCGCCGAAGTAGATGTCCGACCCTTGCTTCTGCATGTCCACCATGCGGTGCATCGTTTCCTCCAGTTTCTCCATGCGTTGCTCGGCCAGCTCCGGGTGCAGCACGTCCTCCATGGGGTCATCCTCTACCTCTTCTATACCATTGCGCGTAATTCTGATGTTGTTGTTCTTCATCAGTTCCGGCATAATCTCGCTCTGGATGATGCGGTTGTCGCTCTCTGCCCTCAGACAGTATATCATCTGCATCTGCAGTTCAGCCAGTTCGCTGCGGCAGCGTTCGTCCTCGACGGCCTCCCTGACCATGTCGCGTATCTCGGTGTAGAGGCGGCTCGCATTTTCGTTAAGGCCCAGCACCCATCCAATGAGGGCACGCTGGCGTACCCGCTCGTCAACCGACTTCTGATAGACGTGCAGCAGCAGGCGGAACTTGTTGATGCCGAAGAAGTTGAGCAAGGAAACGGTGATGGCACTCACGATGAGCTGCTGGTCGGTACTGTCGATGGTCGGCGACAGCAGCATGTCCTCGAATGCCTCCGACAAGTTATCCGTCCACAGCCTCGACGTCCAGATATAGTCAAACAGGCTGGCCATCATACGCTGATGGTTCTCGTAGACGGTTCTGCGCTTCTGCTGCCGGATATGTTCAGGCTCCAGTTCCAAGAGGGCCACCTCCGAGACGAAGGCCTCCATGTCGCGGCGCAGCGAGGCTGCCGACCATTCCTGCCTTCCTGCCCGGGCTTGGTTGTAGATGCCCATGACGTAGGAACTGTTGCGTATGTAGTAGCGTATCATCACGTTCACCGTCAGCACGTACATCCGGCGCAGCAGTTGGCCGTACAGCTGTTCGCGCTGCCCGTCCTCATAGCCCCTGCGCCAGTAGCCTGTCATCAGGGCGTAGTCGGCCTTGATCTGCTCCAGCTGCTCAGTAGCCTGCGGCTGCGTGAACGTATATAGATAATTCTCCAGTTGGGCAATCGCCTTGCCTAACTGCTGGTTCAGTACACACTCAATGATTGTTTGCAAAGCCTCGTTTTTCATCTCCTTAACTTCTCACTTCAACCACTTCTTGGCTCGCTCGATATCTGCGGCTGCCGGCTCTGACATGCGGACAAACTTGACCGTTTGTGGCAGAGAGTCCACTTGCTCGGGCCTGATCTTACAATACTTTGCAACCACATCGCGGTAGCGGCCCATGCCATAGCGTGACAACGAGTCGCATGCCATGTTGTAACCCCGCTTGAACACCTCCAACTGCTCTTGGCGCTTCTGGTTCTTCAGCGGCTTCTCACGGAAGGCAATCACACCCAACTGCAAGGGAATCTTGCGGCTGTCCAACAGTATAGGATTACGAGCCAGTCGGGCCATAGTGGCCTGCGGCTCCGTGAGAATCACAGCGTCAATCTCGTTGTTCAGCAGCATCTTCAGACGGATGTTGACATCGTTCACCTGAATCTTGAACACCTGCTCCAACTTCAGCTTGGCACTGTCAACGGCATAGTCGGCCAACAGGTCGGTGACCGAGTAGCGAGTCATCGCCAGCATCTTGTCCTCCAGCTTCGCCAAATCCCTGATACGGGCCATCTTGTTGGTGAACAGCTGCCAATAGGCATTTGTCGATGTCACGTAGCGCAGCGGCGTACCTTTCTTAATCATGCGTTCAGCCCTCACCAAGTCGGTCACCACGCCTTCCACGCTGCCTCCCACCACCGCGGTGTCGCAGTCCATTTGTGCCGTGAACATCTTCAGGCGCACGTCGGCACCTAACGAGTCGAACAAGTGTTCCTCCTTCGCCACAAACAGCGGCAGACAGTCCAGGGTAGGCATCACGGCCACCTTCAGCGCCGCCGAGTCCTCTCTCAGCAGTTGCATCCGCTTCTTGTGCGACAGTTGCCGCTTTTCCTCGTATGATTGGCCACATCCGGCCAGCAAGAGTATGGCCGAAAAGATATACAATAGTCGTTTCATCGCTGCAAAATTACCACTTTTTCTTCGAATAACCGAAAAAAACGCCCATAAATCATCTGCATTTGGGAAAATTTGAGTAACTTTGCATTCACTTAAGCAGGGGAAATGAATACTGCCACACCGTTTGCACGTCCGCTTTACGTGATGCTGAAACCCGCCGGGGCAAGCTGCAACTTGGCGTGCGACTACTGTTACTATACGGAAAAACGGCAACTCTACCGGCACACCCATAGCTGCGTGATGACGGAAGAGCTGTTAGAGGAATTCGTGCGTCAGTACATGGAGGTACAGACTATGCCGCAGGTGCTCTTCACTTGGCACGGCGGTGAACCGTTGCTGCGCCCTCTGAGTTTCTACCGAAGAGCGTTGGAGTTGCAGCGCCAGTATGCCCGAGGGCGACAGGTGGACAATTGCCTGCAGACCAACGGCACGCTGCTGACTGACGAGTGGTGTGAGTTTCTGCGTGAGAACAACTTCTTGGTGGGCATCTCCATCGACGGGCCTGAGCACATGCACGATGCCTACCGGCATGACAGGCAAGGCCGTCCGTCGTTTGCCGATGTGATGCACGGTGTAGAGTTGCTCCAGAAGCACGGGGTGGAGTGGAACGCTATGGCGACGGTGAATGCTGCCAATGTCGAGCGGCCGCAGGAGTTCTACCGCTTCTTCCGCGATATGGGTTGCCAGTATCTGCAGTTTACACCGATAGTCCCTCCTCATAGTCACTCGGTGAGGCCTGACCAGTGGGGACCTTTCCTTTGCGGGGTTTACGACGAATGGGTGAGCCGCGATGTGGGTACCATGTTTGTGCAGACGTTTGAGGCCACGTTGGCCAACTGGGCCGGGGTGACGCCAGGCGTGTGCTCGTTGTCAGCCCATTGCGGCCATGTGGCGGTGATGGAGTTCAACGGCGACGTCTATTCCTGCGACCACTTTGTGTTCCCGGAATACCGCTTGGGCAACATCTGTCAGCAGACGCTGACCGAACTGCTCTACGGTGAACAGCAGGCACGGTTTGCACAGATGAAGCTGGGTGGGCTGCCGCGCCAGTGCCGTGAGTGCCGGTGGCTGTTTGCCTGTCATGGCGAGTGTCCGAAGAATCGCACCAAGCGCGACTGCTATGGGGAGCCGGGGCTTAACTACCTGTGTGAGGGCTATCGGCTGTTCTTCGAGCACTTCAGACCTTTTGCCGAGGAATGGCTTGGGAACGTTGAACATTGAACATTGAACATTGGACGTTGAACATTGAACATTGAACGTTGAACATTGAACGTTGAACATTGAACGTTGAGAAATATGAGAAGAATTCTGATTTTATGCTTGATACATTTTACATTGTTCGTTAGCACTGCAGTGGCGCAAACATTGCCTACTGACGGGCCGCTGACCATCAAACCCTTGTTGCAAAAGTTGGGAGAACGACTGTTGAAGGGAAAGACTGGCAGCGTTGTGGCTATCAATCCTGCCAACGGCGAAATACTCTGTCTGGCCACCAACTCGCCGCAGGGCAGCGACGTTCGTTTGGCCATCGGCAAACCCTATGCGCCCGGCTCGACGTTCAAGACGGCGCAAGCACTGACGTTGCTTTCAGAGGGCATCGTCGATCTGCAAACGGCGGTGGAGTGTCAGAATGGCATCACCGACGGTAACATCAAGGTGGGCTGCCACCAGCACCGTTCGCCACTGACGCTGAAGGACGCATTGGCTCAGTCGTGCAACACGTGGTTTCTGATGACATTTGCCTCGATGATCAACGACGACTTCATGTACGAGACGAAGGAGGAGGCTATCAATACCTGGCGCAGCTATATGCAGTCGATGGGACTTGGTGGTCCGATGCACATCGACATTGAGGGTGAGCAAGGTGGACTCTTGGCAGGTGCCGACTACCTGAACCGCCGTTATAAGGAGGGTTGGGACGGAAAGACCATCTGGTGGGCTGGAATGGGGCAGGGGGATGTCACCTGTACGCCGCTGCAACTGTGTAATCTGGCGGTGACCATTGCCAATCGGGGCTGGTACTATGTGCCCCATGTGCATCAGAACACGCAGAACAAGCGTTACCTGACACGTCGGCAGACGAAGGTGGCGGCTGAAGCATACCCGCCAGTGGTGGAGGGCATGCGCTTAGCTGTGGAGAAAGGTACGGCTGTGGGCATCAAGACCACTTACCCCATCTGCGGCAAGACGGGAACGGTGGAGAATCCGGGGCGTGACCATTCGGTATTCATCGGCTTTGCGCCAATGGCAGAGCCAAAGATTGCCGTCTCGGTCTATGTGGAGCATGGGGGCTTCGGTGCCGACTTGGCTGCCCCGATGGCCGGGCTGCTGATAGAGCAATACCTGAAAGGTGCGCTCAGTCCTCAGTCAGAAGCAAAGGCTAAGCGCATCGCTACGCTCAGCCTTTTCTGACCCTCAAAACCTCTCACCTTTTTACCTTTTACCTCTTACTTCTTACCTATTAAATTAAGCATCCCTTTGGCGTCCTCGTCGCCTTCAGCAGCATCCTTACGTAGGTCTTTGAGCACTTCGTCACCGCCTTTCTCATTCTTGACGGCCCGCAACAGCCACTTCTTGGCTTGTGCCTTGTCGGCGGCTACGCCTTTGCCCTTGAAGTAGGCCTTACCAACGGCATATTCGCCATCGGCGTTCTCCTGCTTGGCGGCCTGCATAAACAGCTGGAAGGCTTTCTTCTTGTCCTTCTCCACACCATCGCCGTCCTTGTAGCACTGGCCTAACTGGTACTGTGCCTTGGCATAGCCCTGGTTAGCCGACTTCTGGTACCATTGGAAGGCCAGCTGGTCATTCTCAGCCGTGCCACGACCCTTGTCGTAGCAGCGGCCCAAGCGGTACTGGGCTTTCTTGTGCCCCTTCTCAGCAGCGGCCTTCAGTTTGGGAAATGCTGCCTTGTAGTTCTTGTCATCGTAGAGTTTCTTACCCTCATCGTATAGTTTGTCGGCACTCTGTGCAAAGGCCGACATGCTGACCACGGTCAGTAGCATCAATAGTAGTCTTTTCATATTCCTCTTATCTTTTACTTCTTACCTATTATCTTTTTAATCATTTTCGTGAGTTTGGCCGAAGGCTGTGCCTCTTCGGTGACGGGCACCAAATACCAGCGGACAGTCCAGCTGAGTTGCTGACCAGGCTCCAACTTGGTGTAAGCACCCTGGCTTTCCAGTTCGATGTACGTCTTTCCTCTGTTCACGTAGACCTGAATCTCGGCCTCACCGGGAGCTGGGGCTGACGCATCGAGGTCTTCAAACTGCTTGACCAGCAGCAGTCCGTTGTTGCAATAGGCCAACCATCCGTGGCCGTCGGCATTGATTTTGCGGTTCTCGTTGGCGGCGTCAGTCTGATACCACACGGCACCGTACTGCTCTTTGAAGGTCATCAGCCCGGCAGGGGTGATGCCGTCGATGGGGGCATCGAAGAAGATGATGCCGCCGTCGTTGGTGACACGGGTAATCTCCCACGGTGCTACCTGCCGTGCCTCACTGGCCTCGTTACGGATGGTGTAGTTGATGACGATGGCATGGTTCTTGTCGTCGATGGTGAACTCCTTGCCTATCTGATACTTCAGCCGTTCCGACACCTGGCTCTTGATGGCTAACTTCTCTTCGCTGCGCTCCACCACAGTATAGGGCATCTTGTCGTACTCGGGAACGGGAGGCCAGTTCCACTCCTTTTGCGGACTGGTCCAGAACGTGCTGCCGAACGACTCAGGGAAGCGTGACTGGGAGATAACCTCGGCATCCTTGTGTTTCAGCGACAGAATCTTTCCTCCCTTGCTGATGTCGATGGTCATGGTCAGGTCGCCCGTCTTCAGCTGATACTGGCTTTCCTCACCCTCTGCCCGTGCCGTTGTGGCGATGCTCCCCACGATGGCAACCATTAAAACCGATGTCATAAAATGCCTCATAGCTTTCTTGTTTTTAGTTGATATTTGTGTTTAGCTCACATCGTATGTTGCTTTATGCGGTGCAAAGTTACGCATTTTTAGCGAAATAACGATAGCCAACCAACATTTACTCAACTTTTTTCTGATATTTTAGTTTCTGAGGCGATAATTCACTGTCTTTATTTCACAGCCTGCCTAATGTCTTCGAGCAGGTCCTCGCCGGCTTCGAGGCCGATGCTGAGGCGGATGGTGGTGTCGGGGACGGACATCGCGGCGCATTGCTCGGGTGTGAAGAGGCCGAAGATGGTGGAGGCGGGATGGATGGCCAGCGACTTGCGGTCGAAGAGGTTCGTGGCGCGGCGGATGATTTGGAGTTTGTCGATGAACGCCCATGCGGCCTCCTTCGAATCGAGGTCGATGGTAAAGACGGCGCCAGGCAAGGGGCCGAACTGCCTGCGTGAGAGTTCGTGGAAGGGGTTATCCTCCAAGCCGGTATAGTTGACGCGCTTGATTTTCGGCAGCTGCTGACACTGGCGGGCGAGCCAGCGCGTGGTCTCGGCCTGCCGACGGAAGCGGATGTCGAGCGTGTCGAGGCCGAGGGTCTCCATATACGCCACCTGGGGCGTCATCAGCGCACCGAGGTTCGTCACCAGTTCTGTCTTCACACGGGCCGTGAAGGCCAGCGTCTTCCCCACTCGTTTGGTGCGGGCCTGCAGGGCTGGGGATGGCGACTGGCTCCAGTCGAACCGTCCGTAGTCGATGAGCAGGCCGCCGAGTCCGGTGCCGCCGCCGGATATGTACTTCGTGCTGCTGACCACCTCGATGTCCACGCCGAAGTCGGCGACACGGAAGGCGGAGAAGGGCACGATGGTGGTGTCGGCAATCAGGGGCACGCCTGCCTGGTGGGCGATGTCGGCTAACCTTTGGATGTCGGCTACGAACAGCTGCGGATTAGTGATGATCTCGAAGAACAGGGCGCAGGTCTTGCCGTCAATCAGCGCCTCCACCTCTGCGAGGTTGGTGAAGTCCGCAAAACGGACTTCCACACTGAAGGTGCCGAGGGTGTCGCGGAGCAATGAGACGCTGTTGCCAAACAAATGCTTCGAGGCTACGATGTTGAGTCCCGCGCTGCTCACCGCCGTCAGGGCGTAGGCGATGGCCGCCATGCCCGTGTTGAGTGCCGTGACGCTGGTGGCTCCCGTAATCTGCTGCACGCGCTCCTCCAAATAGGTCACGGTAGGGTTGGCGATGCGGGCATACGACGGGGCCATGGAACGACCGCAGAATGCGTCGCCCATGGCCTTGGCAGACTCAAACTCAAACGCCGCCGTATAATAGACGGGCATCGACAGTGCCCCGTATGCGTCTGGCTTCTGATACTTCGTCGTCAGTATTTTCGTTTCGTACTGCATATTATCTCTGTCCTATAATTTTTCGAACCGCTATCACAAGTTTGTCCACGTCCTCGCGGGTGTTGTAGAGGGCGAAGGTGGGGCGGACGCTCATCTCGTAGCCCAGTGCGCGCAGGGCGGGCTGGGCGCAGTGGTGACCGGCACGCACGGCGATGCCCTCCTTGTCTAATAGCGTGCCGACCTCGGGCACGGGGATGCCGTCGAGCACGAAGCTCACGACGCTGACGCGCTGCCGGGGATTGCCGATGAGCGTCAGGCCGGGAATCTGGGCCAGCTGCTCGCGGGCGTACTCGGTCAGCTTGTGCTCATGCGCCTCGATGTTGCGGATGCCGAGATGAGCGACGTAGTCGAGGGCTGCACCCAGGCCGATAGCGTCGGCCACGTTGGGCGTTCCGGCCTCGAAGCGGGCGGGCGGCACGTTGTACTCGGTGCGCTCGATGGTCACGTCCTTGATCATGTTGCCGCCGCCCTGCCAGGGCTGCATCTTGTCGAGCAGGTCCTTGCGTCCATAGACCACGCCGATGCCGTTGGGGCCGTAGATCTTGTGGCCGCTGAACACGAAGAAGTCGGCACCGAGCTGCTGCACATCGACGGGCGTGTGGGCTATCGACTGGGCGCCGTCTATCAGCACGGGGATGTTGTGCGAGTGGGCGATGTCGATGATGCGCCGCACGTCGTTGATGGTGCCGAACGTGTTGTTCACATGGCCGACGCTGACGAAGCGGGTGCGGGGCGTGATGAGCCGCTCCAGCTCGGAGAGGATGAGGTCGCCGTTCTGGTCGGTCGGGATGGCGCGCAGGGTGGCGCCGCGCTCCTGGGCGACGCGCTGCCAGGGCACGATGTTGGCGTGGTGGTCCAGCTCCGAGACTATGACCTCGTCGCCCGGCGTGAGGTACTGCCGGCCGTAGGTCTGCGCCACGAGGTTGATGCCCTCGGTGGTGCCTCGCACGAAGATGATTTCCTCGCTCGTGGCGGCGTTGATGAAGCGCTGCACCTTCTCGCGGGCCTCCTCGTAGGCATCGGTGGCACGGGCGGCCAGCGTGTGGGCACCGCGGTGGATGTTCGAGTTGTACGTGCGATAGTAGTGCGAAATCTTGTCGATGACCTGGTTGGGCTTCTGCGTCGTCGCACCGTTGTCGAGCCAGACGAGGTCGTGGCCGTTCACCTTCTGCTGCAGCACGGGGAAGTCCTTCTTAATCTGCTCCGAGTTCAGCGTGTCGGTCTCCTCGTAGTGGAGTGTGGAAAGCCCTTGGTCCAGACTCTCCAATTGCAATCCACCCCCGACCCCTCCCGAGCGGGAGGGGAGGTTGGTTGCTGCCGATGGCTGTTCGAACGGATTCGACCGGATGAAGAGGTCGATGGCCGAGAGGTCGAGCGCCTCGTCGGGCACTATCGCCTGCCGCTCCGCCTGCAGTTCCTCGGGGCAGTACTTCTGCGCCACCTCGCGGAGCAGTGCGAAGCCCGGGTCCTCGAGTCCATAGTCGTTCTGAATGTTGTATGTCATAAATTGCAATTCTATTTCCTCTTCTGATAGTCGTGATAGTAGCCCACCTCGACGTTCTCGAGCACGGCGATGGCATCGTCGGTGAGAGCGGCCAGCGAGAAGTACTTCGTGAGCAGATACGAGGCCACGCCGAACTTGTCGAGACCCATCAGACGGGCACTCAGACTGGGCGCAATCTCGCCGGGGATGCCGCTCTGGTGCAGACCGATGACGCCCTGGTTCTGCTCGCCCGTCCGCACGAGGATGATCTTCGTCGTGCCTACGCCGCGGCCCGTCAGATACTGGCCCTCGACCTCCACCTTGTCGCTCGGG
>JAEEGH010008179.1_pt1 | contig 24826 bp, 21 predicted proteins | sample 9134181 | NCBI WGS metagenome assembly JAEEGH01 (sample SAMN16246544, study PRJNA631951) | gut metagenome | biome: gut microbiome; feature: rumen; material: DP-attached | host: Bos | place: Iran: Karaj | collected 2018-10
CTGCGAGGAAAACTACAATATCATCACCATCGGCTGGACGGGAATGATTTGTTCCGACCCGCCCATGTGCTACATCTCCGTCCGCAAGGAACGCCACTCGCACGAACTCATCATGAAAAACAAGGAGTTTGTCATCAACCTGACGACGGAGGACTTGGCCGCTGCCACGGATTGGTGTGGTGTTCGCTCGGGCCGCGACTACAACAAGTTCAAGCAGATGCACCTGCACACCGAGCCTGCACAAATCGTGAAAGCCCCCTTGATTGCTGAATCACCCTTGAGCATCGAGTGTAAGGTGGTGGAGGTGAAGGAGCTGGGTTCGCACGATATGTTCATTGCAGAAGTGGTGGCCATCAATGCGGAGGAGAAACTCATCGACAAGGGCACAGGCGCATTCCAATTGAATCATGCTAAGCCTTTGGCTTATTCCCACGGAAAGTATTACGGCCTCGGTGAGAAAATCGGTGGCTTTGGTTTCTCGGTGAAGAAAAAGAAATGATTTATTTTGCAGATTGTGAGAGTTTTGTACTTTTGCAATCAACGTAACCATAAACTATCAGAACATGAAAAAAGTATTATTTCTTTTGGCGTTTCTTGCACTATGTTGGACATTGAAGGCCGAGTGTCCACCCGAAGTTGAGGATTTTACTTTCACGGATTGTCGTGGCGTGGAATACAATCTGTTTGAATTGCTCGATGGTGGACAATATGTGTTGATTCACTTTGTGACGAATACGAATACGACTTCACAAACAACAACATTCGTTAGTGTCTATCACCAATTTGGCTGCAATGGACGTGACCTGTTTTTCATGGAGGTTTTACCTACAAAGAATGATTCTGTTTGTCGGTCATGGGAAGAAGCCCGAAGCATCGAATTTCCTGTGATTGGAATGGATGGTGGAGGGAACCAATTCTATTCTAATTACTATAATTGCATTTATTATTCGGGCAATAACGGTTATCTTTTGGTATGTCCCAACCATGAAATTTATCAGGAGCCATTGGGATATCACATTGGGGAAGAATTGGAAGCCTTCGGTTTTACCCCATCGAATTGCGAATGGGGTGACCATACTGCACCTGCAAATCTTAATGCTTCACTGATTGACGGGTGTTTCCGATTGTCTTGGGATGGCGTTGAAGGAGCCTCGTACTATCATGTGTTCTATAAACGATGGTCTTGGACGAATTACATGATGGTTACAACGGCAGATACTTGTTACCAAGGGCACTATGTTCCTTTTGAGGATAATCATTATTATGTGGTTTCTTGTTTTGAGGATGGTTCCGAATACATTTCCGATACGGTATCAATAGGTTTTGAAGCCCCTGATTTTGTCGCAGTCGATTGCCATGACAATGACATACATTTGTATGATATTTTGGATGGTGGTCAGTATGTTTTTATTGATTTCTTCCATTATACCTGTGGACCATGCCGAGAATTGATGCCTTATGTTGAGGAATCCTACTATTACTTCGGCTGCAATGACAAGGATGTGTATTATATGGAAATCTCTGGCTCTGATAATGTGAGTATGTGTTTGAAATGGTGTGAGGAATTTGGTGTGGAATACCCTACAATCAGTAAGGAAAGAGGAGGGGAAGAAGTGCATTTCAACTATCGTATTCCTGGAGATCCTTTCCTTTATACTCATAGCCCCTGATCGTTCCATTGTATTGTCTTCATGGTATAATTTTGAAATTTCGGATTTTCAATCTATAGTTGATGCTTTTGCTCCGTTTGACATACAGGTTTACCAATGTTATCATGATGTGGAGGAAGAAAGCGAAGCGAATTACGAACTTTTCCCCAATCCCGCAGATACTTTTGTGAATCTCTCTGTGAAAGGCTCAAGTTTAGTACAAATCTATAATGCATTAGGACAACTGACGGATTCGTTTGTTGTTGAGAATCAGCAAGTGAAGATGGAAATAGGCCATTATCCTGAAGGATTGTATTTTGTTCAAGTTGACGGAAAAGGATTTGGGAAATTTGTGGTAAGGCATTGACGATGCTTCAAAAGTTCCAACAATATATTAATAGGTGTAATATGCTGGCCGAAGGTGACCGCCTCATTTATATCATCACCATCGGCTGGACGGGCACCATCTGCTCCGACCCGCCCATGTGCTACATCTCCGTCCGCAAGGAACGCCACTCGCACGAACTCATCATGAAAAACAAGGAGTTCGTCATCAACCTGACGACGGAGGAATTGGCAGCTGCCACGGACTGGTGTGGTGTGCGCTCCGGCCGCGACTACAACAAGTTCAAACAGATGCACTTGCACACCGAGCCTGCCCAAATCGTGAAAGCCCCTTTGATTGCCGAATCGCCGTTGAGTATCGAGTGCAAGGTGGTGGAGGTGAAGGAATTAGGTTCACATGACATGTTCATTGCCGAGGTAGTGGCCGTCAATGCAGAAGAAAAGCTCATCGACAAGGGCACGGGCGCGTTCCAACTCAACCACGCCAAGCCTTTGGCTTATTCCCATGGCAAGTATTACGGCCTTGGGGAGAAGATTGGGGGCTTCGGGTTTTCGGTGAAGAAAAAGAAATGATTTAATTTGCAGATTGTAAAAAGTTTGTATTTTTGCGATTGAAATAACCATTATAGTATCTGAATATGAAAAAAACGTTACTTTTCTTTGCTTTCCTTGCAGTGAGTTTTGGATTGAAAGCCCAATGCCCATCCGAAGTTGAGGATTTTACTTTCACGGATTGTTATGGGGTGGAATACAATCTGTTTGATTTGCTTGACAATGGCCAGTATGTGTTGATGGAGCTTCGCGATTATACTAATGGTACTGTCTCTGAAATAACCTCTTTGTATCATCGATACGGTTGTAATGGGCGTAGTGTTTTCCTCTTTGAAATGTTTCCACAAAAGAATGATAGTGTCGCACAGGCTTGGATTGATAACTACACAATAGAATTTCCAACGGTGACTGGTGATGGTGGAGGAGATGAGTTCTTTGAGCAATATCAGGACTGCTTTGGATCCAGTTGGTATGGATTAATGCTAATTCATCCTGACCACACTATTCATGAACACATTATGTTTCCTTCTGATTTGGATTCAATATTTGGGACTTTAGGCATTAATCCTGATGATTGCAATTTTGGATTCTGTTCGGCACCTCGCAATTTGACAGTTGAAAGCATTGATTCTAACCGATATCAGCTTTCTTGGGAAGGTAATGAGGAGGCTTTATACTATCATCTTTATTATAATACTATTTCTTATTCATATTTTTTAAGTAATATTTACGACACGGTTTGCGAAGTTGGTAGTGGTGCATGCTATTCTGTGGTCTCGCATTGTGAAGACGGGTCAGAGTGTGTGTCTGATACGGTATGTATTGCACCTCAAGCCATAGATTTTCTTGCCACGGATTGCCACGGAAACGAAATCCATTTGTTTGATATTCTTGATAGTGGGAAATATGTTATGATGGATCATTTTTGGTACACCTGTAGCGGTTGCAGAGAGATTATGCCGAATATTGTTGAAACCTATCATCGTTACGGTTGCAATGAGGGGGACATATACTACATTGAAGTGAATCAGTATGATGACAATGAAAGGTGCTTGCAATGGTGTGACGAATTTGGAGTGGAATTCCCCACCATAAGTAAGGATGGTGGAGGTGAAGGAATTGCAGTGCTTTATGGTTTGAGTGCGGCCCCTCATTATTTCTTAATCGCTCCAGACCATACTATAATATGTAACAATAATTCGCCATATCCCTTTGATTATTCATTTGATTTCCATGATTTGCCGTCAGTTATTGAAGCTTACGCAGCTATTGGAATAGAGGAACATCTTTGTGATGAAGGGGTGAATGAGACTGATGTGGAAAGTACTAGCTTATATCCCAATCCTGCCGATGGATTTGTTAATCTTTTGGTAAAAGGCTCTAGCATGATTCGAGTTTATAATGCTATGGGACAATTGATGGATGCTTTTGTCGCTGAAAACCAGCAAGTAAAGATTGAAACAAATAATTATCCAGTAGGATTGTATTTCGTTCAAGTAGACGGTCAGAGATTTGGAAAGTTTGTGGTAAAGCATTGAATATGCTCCAAGAATTTCAGCAATATATAAATAGGTGTAGCCTAATTGCCGAAGGCGACAAACTCGTTCTAGCCCTCAGCGGCGGTATCGATTCCATGGTATTGGCGGATTTGTTGCTGAAAGTCAAGGTGGAATTTGTCGCGGCGCATTGCAATTTCCATTTGCGCGGCCATGAGTCTGATGGTGATGATTGGTTTGTTCGCAAGTTTGCGGAAAATCGTGGAATACAGTGCTTTGTAAAGCATTTTGAAACCGAGAAATATGCTGCAAAATACGGTATCTCCATTGAGATGGCAGCCCGTGACCTGCGTTATGCCTGGTTTGAACAGTTGAGGCAGCAGTTGGATTATGACAAAATTGCTGTAGCCCACCATGCCGACGACCAAGCCGAAACTTTCTTCATCAACTTATTGCGCGGCGCAGGCCTCAACGGACTGAAAGGCATGAAGCCACAAAATGGCGTTATCATCCGTCCATTGTTGTGGGCTTCGCGAGAACAGATCCGAAAGTATGCAGTTGAGAATCATATCGTTTGGCGGGAAGACCATACCAATGTAGAGTCGGTCTATCTACGCAATAGAATCCGCAACCAGTTATTGCCCGTTTTCGATGAACTGCAACCAAAGGCGCGGCATGGTTTGTATAAGTCATTGGAACATCTTGCCGCTGAAAATGAGCTTTATAGGGCGTTATTGAAAGAGAAGTTGGCGCAAATTGTGGAACGAGATGGTGAGATTCAGCGGTTGCCTTATTCTGTACTTTCACCTATTGCTGGCGGCCCTTCGACAGGCTCAGGGACCTTGGATTTTACTTTTCAATTGCTTTTTGAATGGCTTAGACTATTCGGTTTCAACACCGACCAATGCCACTTTATCTATGATGCCCTCGAAACGGGTATTGGAAACCAATACTTCTCACCTACACATTGCGTAGTAATCGGTAGGGACGACTTGCAACTCTCTGAAATAAAGGAGAAAACAGATGATGAAATACAAATCGAAATAGGGGAGGAGGAAATCCTTTCACCCGTGCACCTTCAGTTTTCTAAGTTGGAAAAAACGGCTGATTTCGTCATCGACAAATCGCCTAAGGTAGCGCAATTGGATTTCGACAAATTGAAGTTTCCTTTGACCTTACGTCATTGGCGACACGGCGACCGCTTCCATCCCTTGGGCTTGAAAGGCTCCAAACTATTGAGCGATTTCTTTGTGGATCAGAAGTTTACGGAATACCAAAAACAAAATGTTTGGCTCTTGGTTTCCGCTGACGGTGACATCCTTTGGGTGGTGGGCTACCGCATCGATGACCGTTTCAAGATTGCCAAAGATACACAAACCGTTTTTGAATGCAGATTGTGCCGTCTATAAGTACTGTCGTTTCTATTTTTTGTCGGCAAAATCATATTTTTTTTCAATGGTGTTGTAAATCTTATTATTTTTGCACCTTAAAATACTAAGTATCATTGTTTGCAAACTAATTCTAAATCACTTATGAAACGACTTTTCTTTAGCCTGCTGTTGGTCTTCATTGCGGTTATGCCAATGCAGGTGCGTGCACAGATTATCGAACCTGTCAAATGGTCCATCGCTATCCAAGATCTAAACGAAACGGAATTTGACATCGTGGCCACTGCCACTATCGACCCTGAGTATCACATCTATTCCACTACGATGCCCGCCTTGGGTCCGCTTCCTACGGTGTTCGACATCAAGACCTCGGAGTTTTTCGAGGCGGTAGGTGAGGCTCGTGACCTTACCGATGTGCCTATGTTTTATGATGACATCTTTGAGGTGGAATACAAGCAGTTTGCTGGCACGGCACAGTTTGCCCAGACCTTCCGTAAACTGAAGGACGGCAGTTTCCCCATCACGGGTGAAATCAATTACCAAGCCTGCAAGGATGGGCAGTGCGTCTCACTAACGGAAGATGTCGACTTGCAATATGGAGTAATTGAAGCCGCTGAGCCTGAGGCCAATGCGGGAACGAAATCCAATATTTGGAGCATGATTCTTGAAGCTATTTTGTGGGGCTTCGCCGCCCTGCTCACACCATGCGTGTTCCCGATGATTCCTATGACCGTGTCATTCTTTATGCACGGCGAGGGCGAAAACAAGGCCCAAGGCCGTTTCAAAGCCTTTATGTACTTTGTATTTATTGTCGCCCTCTATACCTTGCCTATCGCCATCATCATCTTGGTGACTTGGCTTGTGGGCGGCAACAGCGTCACGGCCGATATCTTCAATTGGCTGGCCACGCACTGGCTGCCGAACATCATCTTTTTCTTGGTATTCATGATCTTCGCTGCTTCGTTCTTCGGTGCCTTCGAAATCACATTGGGCAGCAATATGGTGAACAAGAGCGATAGCAAGCAAAACACCAAGAACCTTGGCGGTATCTTCTTCATGGCCTTGACGCTGGTTTTGGTGTCATTCGCCTGCACGGGACCCATCGTGGGCACGGTGCTTATCAAGTCAACCTCAGGCGAGTTCTGGGCACCCATTGTAACGATGTTCGCTTTCGCCGTGGCTTTCGCCCTTCCATTCGCCTTGTTTGCCTTCTTCCCGAACCTGTTGCAGCGTCTGCCTAAGAGCGGTGGCTGGCTCAACTCGGTGAAGGTGGTGTTGGGCTTCATCGAAGTCGCATTGGGCTTTAAGTTTCTCAGTGTGGCTGACCAGACCTACCACTGGCACCTGCTCGACCGTGAGGTCTATCTCGGCATTTGGATTGTGTGCTTCGCCCTGTTGGGTCTCTACCTCCTCGGCAAGCTTCGCTTCAAGGGCGAAAAGGAAGTCAAGGAACTGGGCGTGTTCCGTTTGGTGCTCATCATCATCGACTTTGTTTTCGTTATTTATATGATTCCCGGCATGTGGGGTGCTCCTTTAAAGGCCCTTTCTGGTTATCTACCGCCCAAGCAGACCCTCGATTTTGACCTCAATCGCATCATTGAGGAAAACAGTGAAAAGGTCATCGATTATGTGGATGCCAAGTTCGCCAATATGGCTGTGGCACCACAAGGGGAGACTCAGGCTGTTGCGACCTTCGACGAGGAGGTGAAGTATGCCGACCTCTTCCATCTGGCCCATAACCTGAAAGGCTATTTCGACTACGACCAAGCTCTGGCAGCTGCAAAAGCCACGAACAAGCCGATCTTCATCGACTTCACGGGTCACGGCTGCGTCAACTGCCGAGAGATGGAAGCCAACGTGTGGAGCGACCCACGTGTGAAGGACATGTTGCGCAACGACTTCGTTATTTGTGCTTTGTATGTTGACGATAAGACTTCATTGCCTGAAAACGAATGGTACACTTCCACTTATGACGGCAAGGAGAAGAAGACCATCGGCCGCAAGTACGCCGACTTCCAAATCTCGAAATTCGGTACCAATGCTCAACCTTATTACTGCCTCATGGACCACAACGGCAACCTGCTGATGAAGCCTCGTGCCTATGATTTAGACAAGGATGCTTTTGTGGCTTTCTTGAAGGATGGCATTAAGAACTTCCAAGAAGGGACTTATTATCAGCATGTAATAGATTAAAAACATATCAGCCATGAAGAAGATATTGATCTCCCTTGTGGTATTGGCAGTTATGATGACCGAGGTGCAGCCAGTGATGGCCTGCACCTCGGTCATTGTTTCTGGCCGTGTCACCAAAGATGGTCGTCCTATGATTTTCAAGCACCGCGACTCGGGGAAGGTGCACAATATGATGATGGTGGTGCAAGGCCAGCGCTACCGCTATCTTGGCTTGGTGAATGCCGAAGATACGACTCCTGTCGATGTTTGGGGCGGTCACAATGAAGCTGGATTTGGCATCATCAACACAGCGGCCTATAACTTGAATGGCGACGGAGGCGACACCGATGGCGATGGCATTTTCATCCGTAAGGCCTTGGAACTCTGTGCCTCATTGGAGGATTTTGAGCGGCTGCTCGATACGGTGAAGAAACCTATGGACATCAACTCCAATTTCGCTGTGTTGGATGCCAAGGGCGGTTGCGCCTATTATGAGACGGGTAACTATAATTATGTAAAGTTCGATGTGAACGACCCTTCAGTGGCACCTGACGGCTATCTGATGCGAACCAATTTCGGCACAACAGGCAACCATAAGTTGGACCAAGGGGTGGAACGTTACCAAGCCATTACCGCATTCATGGCAGAAGCATGCAAAGAAGGGCATCTTGAGCATGATTATTTGATTACTCACATCTCGCGTTATTTGAAACACGGTGTGACTCAACTCGAAATGTATGATATGATGCCTGAGACAGAGACGGATACATGTTATGTCTCGTTCCATGACTATATTACACGTTACTCTACGGCTTCTGTGGTGTTGGTGCAAGGTGTTAGACCTGATGAGTCACCGCTGAACACCATCAGTTGGACTATCATGGGTTGGCCTTTGACCACCATAGCCATGCCTTTGGCGCTATTGCCATCGGGGAAACTACCTGCACTCGTGACGGATGACGGCACAGGCCACTCTCGACTGAACGAGATGGGTTTGGAGTTGAAGTCGCACGTTTTTACTCTGAAAAAAGGCAACAATACTTCGTTTTATGGCAATCTTGCTCCGTTGATCAACAAACAAGGGACGGGAATCTTGCAGCAAATATTGCCAATTGAAGAAGAGGTGATGCACCGAGGCGAAGAAGCCGTTGTAGCACTACGGATGACGAGGAATACCCAAGCGATGGAGGCATATTACGATTGGGTGGATGCCTATGTCGCGGAGCAATATAAAAGAGTGTTTGGAATCGAGTAACAATTTAAATACATCAAAATGAAAAAACTAACTATCCTGTTCCTCCTCATAATAGGAACAACGGTGTCTTTTGCTCAAAGCGGAGACCTGAAAACCAAGACTTTCCATTTGGACAATGGATTGAAGGTGGTGATGTGTGAAGACCACTCGCAACCTGAGATTTATGGTGCCGTCTATGTCCATGCGGGCAGCAAGAATGACCCTGTGGAGGCCACAGGTATGGCACACTACTTTGAGCATATCATGTTCAAGGGAACGGATAAAATCGGCACGACCAATTGGGAGGCCGAAAAAGTCTATTTGGACAGCATCGACCTAATGTATGACAGATTGCATGAGACTTCAGATGTTGCTGAGAGGCAGGCCATCCAGCAGAAAATCAATGTCTTGTCGCAGAAATCTGCCGACTATGCCATTCCGAATGAAGTGGATGTCATCCTTACGCAGATGGGCGGAAAAAGTTTGAATGCAGGCACATCCTATGACCAGACAATGTACTACAACATCTTCCCATCCAACCAACTCTCCAAGTGGATGGATGTGTATGTGGAACGTTTCCGCAATCCTGTGTTCCGCCTGTTCCAGTCGGAGCTGGAGACGGTGTACGAAGAAAAGAACATGTATGGCGACAACCCTATATCCGCCTTCCAGGAGTACCTATTCAAAGAGGCTTTTGGTGAACATCCCTACGGCCGTCCTGTCATAGGTTACACTGAACATCTGAAGAACCCGCAGACCAGTAGGATGCGTGAGTTCTACAATACCTACTATGTAGCCAACAATATGACACTTATCCTTGTCGGTGACTTCGACATCGATGCTGCTGAACCCATGGTGGCAGAGAAGTTTGGTTCATGGCGCAGCGGCGAACTGCCCAAGGAACCTACCTACACCTTGCCGAGGTTCAATGGCTCAACGGTGAAGGAGGTCAGAATGACACCCATCAAGATGGGCGCATTGATATTCCCTGGTGTTAAGAATTCCGACCCTGACTTGTTGCCGCTGAGCCTTGCCTGCTCGATTTTCGCCAATGGTGAGACAGGTTTGATGGACAAACTGATGAGAGACGGAGATATTATGGCTGCCATAATGTTGCCCCTCTCGTTGGAGGATTATGGCGGTAATGTGATGATCTACGTCCCCAAATTGTTGGGTCAGTCGCACGAAAAGGCCGAAGGTCTCATTTTCGGTTGCCTCGATCAACTGAAGAAAGGCGAGTTTAGCGACGATCTCTTCGAGGCAATGCGCATGACTATGCTGATGGATCGTTTGAAAGAGACGGAGAGTTTAAGAAGTTTGTCAAGCCTTTTCCTTCAGTTGGAATCCAATGGCCAAACCTATGAAGAGTATCAGGCTGAGACAGAGCGTCTGAAGACTATCACCAAAGATGAAGTGGTGGCCATCGCCAACAAATATTTTGCCGACAACTATCTGGATGTACGCTCCAAGATGGGCTTCCCTGATAAGGACAAAGTAGACAAACCCAATTGGAAACCCATCGAGGCCAAGAATACTGAAGCTAAGTCCGATTTTGCCAAAGCCATCGAAGCCCAACAGGTGCCTGAGGTTGAGCCACAGGTCGTTAAGTTTGGTGAAGATGTGGTGATTACTGAGGTCAACGATAGTTTCAAGCTGTTCTCAACCTCTAATCCGCGTAACGATATCTTTGATTTGAAGGTTAACTTCAACTATGGTACGGCCAACGACCCCGACTTGGACCGTGCGGTGACCTATCTGACGATGCAGGGCACCAAGACGCAAACGCCTGAAGAATTTGCGCTTCAATTGCAAAAGCTGGGTGCCACAGTTGGCTTCTATGCCTCTGACAACCAGTTTACTGTTCATTTGACAGGCTTCGAGAAAGACCTCAACGAAATCATGGCTTTGTGCAGCCGTAAGTTGCAGAACCCTTCCAACGAGGAGAAGTATATCGAGACTATGGTGGATGGCATGAAGACTGACCTTAGCACCCAACGCGAAGATGCCTCCACATGGGCGCAAGCCGTGCGCGAGTATGCGCTTTATGGCGACCAATCCTCATTCCTGAACCATTCTTCCTTGAAGGAATGGAGAAAGAAGAGCGGTGAGTCACTGCTGGCCGAAGTGGCAGAAGCCTTGAAATACGATGGTTATGTGCTGTATAGCGGCAATACCCAGCCGGAATTGGTTGTGAGTATGCTGAAAGAGAACCAACTCGTCCATTCAGTAACCCTCAAGGGTCAAGAAAAGATTCGTGTGGAGAAGAAATATGCTGAGCCACAGGTGTTTATTGCCTCTAACAAGAAATTCCGTCAGAGCAACATCTATTTCTATGTGTCAGGCGAGAAGCTGAATGCCAAGGACGAGGCTATGTCTAGCTTGTTCAGTAAATATTTCGGAACGGACATGTACTCCATCGTCTTCCAAGAAATTAGGGAGTTTCGTTCGTTGGGTTATACGGCCTACGCCAATTATCGCTATGACTATTTGGAGCGCAAACCGGGCAATCTCTTTGGTTTCTTGGGAACTCAGTCCGACAAGACCTTGGACGGCATGAATGCTTTTAAGGGTTTGATTGTCAACATGCCTGTACGAATGGAGAAGTTCAATGCTTCGAAAGAGGCCTTGCTGAAGTCACGCTCAAGTGATTATGTCAATTTCCGCTCCTTGCCTGGGACGGTTCAGAATTGGATGAAGAAAGGCTATGACCACGATCCGCGCGGCGAGGCCACGGAAATCATCCGCAAAGCTAGCTTTGACGATGTGCAGAGCTTCTATAACCGTATGATCAAAGGCCGCCCCGTGGTCATCATGATGTCGGGCAACGAGAAGAAGATCGACAAGAAGGAATTGGGCAAGTTTGGCGCGGTGACCAAGCTGAAGTACAAGCAAATCATCAAGGAATGATGATACGAAAAAGGAAGAGCCAACCGACTCTTCCTTTTATTGCCTTTGTGCAACAGAATCTACTCAGTCAAAAGTTCCTCAATCCGTCGAATCAATTCTTTTGTTGGTTCTGTTATCGTTTCAATTTCTTCTTCTGTAATGGAATAGAAACAATTGTAATCTCCCTTTTCTCGAAGTTGCTCCATTCGAGAAAGAAAAGCACCGAGCCTTGATTCCACTTTTCCAGTCTTTACGAAATGAAGCCCGAACTGGGTTAATAGACCATCATGTGTGTGTGCAACCAATTCGTTTTTGATGAGTAATGCTTGAACCGCATGGTAACAAGCGTAATAGTATCGATTGGAAGCAATGTCCCAATATTTTTGTCTACACATTTCGTCCGCTTGTTCAAGAAAACGGTGTGTCTTTTCCATTTGTAGGCCTACTACAATCTGCCTTTCTTCGTCAGTCAGTTTCATGCCAATCGTATTGCGTCGTCAATGACATTATGATAAAATGGTGTGAACTTGCTGCTTTCCCATTCCTTGGCGGTGTACATCACAGGGTTGATGTATTCGCCTAGTTCCCAACCGAGTTCTCTCAAAGGATAGGAAATGGTATCGTAATCTTCGGGCAAAAGCTTCTCTTTGTCAAGTATAATAAGGATGTCCCAATCAGAACCCGAATGTGCATCGCCTCTTGCCCTTGAACCATACAACAATGCATATCCTCCAGAAGGTAAGTTCATTAGGAGCAATTGTTTGATGTCGTTGATAATTCTCTCTTCCATTTTTTATGGATTGCTTTTGCAAAAGTAGTCATTTTTTTCAAATCGGGTTGGATTTGGTCAAAAAATAGAGGAAGGACGAATTGCCCTTCCTCCAAATAAAGTTATCTTTTAGTATTTAAGCAATTTCGCCGTCTTTGGCAAAGTGCTGGTAGAAAGCGATGATGGTCTCGATACCCTTATAGAAGTGGTCGAGGCGGTAGTTCTCGTTGGGCGAGTGGATGGCATCTTCGCCAAGGCCGAAGCCCATGAGGATGGACTTGATGCCCAAGACTTCCTCAAATCTTGCGATAATCGGGATGGAGCCGCCCGAACGCATAGGAATAGGCTGCTTGCCGTAGGTGTCCATGTAAGCGGCTTCTGCAGCTTTGTAGGCCGGCAGGTCGATGGGGCAACCGTAGGCTTGTCCGCCATGCAACGGCGTTACTTTTACCGTGACATATTCGGGAGCGTTCTTCTCCAGATAATCCTTCACCAACACGGCAATCTTCTCGTGGTCTTGGTTAGGCACCAGACGGCAAGACAATTTTGCGTATGCCTTCGAAGGCAGCACGGTCTTGGAGCCTTCGCCCGTGTAGCCACCCCACATGCCGCAGAGGTCGAAAGTGGGGCGCACGCCGACACGCTCGATTTTAGTGTAGCCTTCCTCGCCGCGCAAAGCCTTCACGCCGACGCTGTTCTTGTAGTTTTCTTCATTGTAAGGTGCCATGTTGAGCAGTTCGCGCTCACGGGCGGAGCATTCCACCACGTCGTCGTAGAAATGCGGGATGGTGATGTGGTTGTTTTCGTCCATGCACTTGGCAATCATCTCGCAGAGGGTGTTGAGCGGGTTGGCTACGCTGCCACCGAAGAGGCCGGAGTGCAGGTCGGCGTTGGGACCAGTGACTTCAATTTCCCAGTAGGCGAGGCCTCTCAAGCCCGTAGTAATGCTCGGCACGTCGGTGCCAATCATAGAGGTGTCGGACACGAGGATGACATCGGCCTTGACCAGGTCTTTGTACTCCACTACCCACTTCGAGAGGCTGCCCGAGCCGATTTCCTCTTCACCTTCGAGCATGAACTTCACGTTGCAGGGGAGGGTGTTGGTCTTTACCATGGTCTCGAAGGCCTTGGCGTGCATGAACGACTGGCCTTTGTCATCGTCGGCGCCGCGAGCCCAGATCTTGCCATCCTTGATGACGGGTTCAAACGGGTCGGTGTGCCACAGGTCGATAGGGTCGACGGGCATTACGTCATAGTGGCCGTAAACCAAGACAGTAGGCAGTTTCGGGTCGATGATTTTCTCGCCGTAGACGATGGGGTTGCCCTCGGTGGGCATCACCTCTGCTTTGTCGGCACCGGCGGCCAGGATGGCGTCGCGCCAATATTCGGCACAGCGAATCATATCTGGCTTGTGCGCCGATTCCGAACTGATGGAAGGGATTCTGATCAAGCCAAACAGTTCCTCAAGGAAACGCTCCTTGTTGGCTTCAATGTAGTTGTTGGTGATTTGCATAGTTGATGTTTTTAATTATTGTTTTGTTTTTCAAAGTATTTCAACTCAATGTTCTTCCCATCAAACACCGCATAAGTAAAGTCATAAATCCAGTTGCCCACGACGGTGGTCAAGGCATGGTCGCCAGTCTTGTACTGCATGGGCTTGTGTTGGTGGCCGAAGATGAAAAAGTCGATACTTGGGTCAAGGGCGGCTTGCTCTTGTGCGTATTGGTAGAGGCGGGTGTTGGGGATGTCGTCGTAATAGCCGCGCTCAACTTCGTTTTTGAGTTTCTTTAGGCGGTGGTTGTGCGACCATTTCAAGGCAAGGCCAATGCCCAAGTCGGGATGCAACCACTTGAACAGCCATTGGTTGAACTTGCATTCGAACACTTTTTTCAAGAATTTGTAGCCTTTGTCACCAGGTCCTCTGCCATCGCCGTGGACGAGGAAGAACTTTTTGCCTTTGATGGTCTTGACGACGGGTTCTCGGTGCATCTCAAGACCAAGTTCGTCGTGCAAGTAGCCAAAACTCCAAAGGTCGTGGTTGCCGATGAACATGTGGACAGGGATGCCTGCGTCAGTGAACTCGGCCAACTTGCCTTGCAGTCTAACGAAGCCTCTGGGAATCACGGTCTTATATTCGAACCAAAAGTCGAACAAGTCACCCATCAGGTAGAGTTCCTCGCAGTCAGGACGAATCTTGTCGAAGAAACGCAGCAACTTGCGCTCACGCTCTTGGCTGTCCTCAAGCGAAGGGATGCCTAAATGAAAATCGGTGACAAAGTAGACGGCCATCAGAACTTAATTTCGGCACTGCGGCGGATGAGTTCCGTGATGAGTGTGATGAGCTTGGGCTCGACGGCGTTCACGGCCTTGATGACTTCCTCGTGCGTGATGGTGATGGTGTGATCTACGCCAAAGATGTTGCCCATGTCGGAAACGATGGATAGACCGAAGACGGGCAGATTACCTTGTCTTGCCACGATGACCTCGGGTGTAGTCGACATGCCAATGGTGTCGGCACCGATGATGCGGAAGTAACGGCACTCGGCAGGAGTTTCGTAGGTCGGGCCGGTGGTGGAGCAATACACGCCGTGCTGTACCCAAATGCCTTTTTCCATCGCAATCTCGTCAGCCAACTTGATGAGACGTTTATCATAGGGCTCGCTCATGTCGGGGAAACGCTCACCGAAACGGTCGTCATGCGAACCAATCAAGGGGTTAGGCATGGCATGGATATGGTCGTTGATGATCATGATATCACCCACATGGAAAGTCGGGTTGAGTCCGCCAGCAGCATTGCTAAGGATGAGGAACTGGATACCCAGTTGCATCATCATGCGAATGGGGAAGACAACTTCACTCATCGGATAGCCTTCGTAATAATGAAAACGGCCTTGCATGGCAACAACACGTCGTCCGGCAATGGTGCCAAACAGTAGTTGTCCTTGATGACCTTTCACCGTAGAGACAGGGAAACTCGGAATATCCGAATAAGGGATGGCATATTCCACGGTGATGCCGTTGGCCAAACCGCCTAAGCCGGAGCCTAACACAACGCCGACTTCGGGATGGAAGTTATTGGTTTTCTTGTTGATAAACTCAACAGTGGTGAGAATTCTGTCGTACATAATTCAATATGGTTTCGTTAAACTTTTCTTCTTCATGGAAACGCACGCTGACAGGCAAAACGTATAGCGGAGCGCGTTCAAACTGACAAAGATAAGGAGAATTTGTCAATCGGGCTGCATCTTTTTCGGTGGTGACGATGATTTTCTTCTTGTCACCAAGACTTTCAAAGCGTTTCAGGACGGCCTTAACGTCATCATCCAAATAGGCATGATGGTCTGCAAATTGCAGGAAATCAACAGTTTTATATTGTTTTTTCAGTTCCTCAATAAAAGGTCTTGGGTTGGCGATGCCGCAGAAAGCCAAAACTGAATCCGCATCAACAATGGAGATTGCTTTTGCTGCTTCATTCAAAGGCTGCAAAGGCGCATATTCCAAATAGGAGAAAAACACTTTTTGGTGTTCTTGGGGCTTCAATTTACCCTTGATGACGGTTTGGGCAGCTTCGTTTAGGTCTCTCGGCGATTTGCTGACCACGATGATATGAGCCCGTTTGGCGGCTGACTTCACATCACGTAGTGTGCCAGCAGGAATGAGGAAATCATCGCAATAGAGATGCTGATATTCAGTCAACAAGATGTTCAGTCCTGCTTTGATGCTTCTATGCTGGAAGGCGTCGTCCAAAAGGATGACTTCGGGTGCGTTTTTGCTTTTGAGCAACTTCCAAACTCCATCCACGCGGTCTTCATCCACTGCAACTTGAATCTCTGGAAACTTTCTGAAATATTGCAGGGGTTCGTCGCCCAAGTCTTCGTAAGTGCTTGTACTTTCGGCCAATTTAAAACCTCTTGTCTTTCTGCCATAACCTCGGCTCAAAGTAGCCACACGGCAGCTGTCTTTCAACAAGTTGACAAGGTATTCCGTATGTGGTGTTTTTCCCGTACCGCCAAGGTTGAGGTTGCCCACGCAAATCACTGGCTTTTCGAATCTTGTGGTTCTCAAGATGTGCCAATCATATAGTTTGTGTCTGATTGTCAACACAATATGATACAAAAGCGATATGGGCAGCAGTAAAATTCTCATTATAGGGGTCAAAATTAGACAAAATTCGCTAATTTTGAGCCAAATTTTGAAAATATGCTGGTAAAAGACATTTTGAACTGCATCACTGAAGTGGCACCGCTGCAATGGCAGGAGAGTTATGACAACGCTGGTCTGCAGGTGGGTGACCTCAACGCAGAAACCCATAAAGCCTTGATTTGCTTGGACATCACCGAAGAGGTAGTTGAGGAAGCTATAGCCAAAAACTGCGACCTCGTCATCAGCCACCATCCGCTGATTTTCCGAGGCTTGAAACACCTTACACCTGAGACTTATATCGAACGCGCTGTGATGAAGGCTGTTAAGCACGACATCGCCATGGTTTCGATGCACACCAACTTGGATAATAGTTATTTGGGTGTGAGTCGCGTTTTGGCGGAAAGACTTGGCTTGAAAAACCTGCATCTCTTGCAGCCTTCAGACATTGAGCCTGAGCTTTGCGGCGCTGGGATGATGGGCGAGTTTGAAAAACCGATGGAAGAAGTTGATTTCCTTGGTCTTGTGGCTGATACAATCGGATCACCCTGCTTGCGCCATTCCGAGTTGACGGGGCGCAAAATACAGAAAGTGGCGCTTTGTGGTGGCTCTGGAACGCCTTTCATGCCCGATGCCTTACGACAAAAAGCTGACGCTTACCTCACTGCCGACATCAAATACCACGATTTCTTTGTTCCAGAAGGCAATATATTGCTGGTTGATGGCGGACATTTCGAGACGGAACAATTCACGAAAGTATTATTATGTGAACTCATTCGGAAAAAATTTCCTACCTTTGCAGCCGAAATCGCTGAAACAAGGACGAATGCGGTTTATTATTTTGTAAAAAAATAAGTATTCACAATATGGCTAATAAAGAAAACAAAGAAGCTGCTGAGGTGACGGAAGTCGCTGAGGTAAAAGAAGTTAAAGAAACCAAGAAGGCAACAAAGAAATCCACCAAGGCTGAGGCTGAGGTCGAGGAGGAGCTTGTTGAGGAAAAGGCAACCAAAAAGACAATAAAGAAGGCGACTAAAGCTGAGGCTGAAGTTGAAGTACAAGAGGAAACTGATGCTCCGAAAGAAGAAACTCCTGTCGTCAAGGAAGAAGCAAAGACCGTTCAAGACCCTGTGGAAGTGAGCGTCGAGCAGAAGTTGGTGGCACTTTACACCCTTCAGCAGGTTGATTCCAAGATTGATGAAATCAGAGCCTATCGTGGCAACCTGCCCTTGGAGATTCAGGATATTGAGGATGAAATCGCTGGTTTGGAAACGCGTATCGCCAACTTCAAGGAAGAAAGCAAGAAGCACCAAAAGGACATCACTGATTTTAAGATCAAGATTAAGGAGACTGAGGCTTTGATCAAGAAATATGAGGATCAGCAGAACAACGTGCGCAACAACCGCGAGTACGATTCCTTGACGAAGGAGATTGAATATCAACAGTTGGACAATCAGTTATCTGAGAAACGTATTAAGGAAATTACAGCTAAGGATAACGATGTGGCTACCAAGGTGGCTGATGCCCAATTGCGTCTCACCGAACTGAAGGCCTCGCTGAAAGAAAAGAAAGACGAGCTGCATTCGTTGGTGGAAGGCACCGAGAAGGAAGAGGAGCAATTGCTGCAGCGTTCTGCCGACTGCGAGAAGTTGGTGGAAGACCGCTTATTGGTGGCCTACAAGCGCATCCGTAAGAATGCCCGTAACGGTCTTGCCGTGGTGGGCATCTTCGATGAAGCTTGTGGTGGCTGCTTCAACCGCATTCCTCCCCAACACCAGTTGGACATCTGCACACACAAGAAGATCATCGTTTGTGAGTATTGCGGCCGTATCCTTGTCGACAAGGGCATCATCGCTCAGTACAACGCTTGATTCAGTCTGTGAAAACACAATAAAGGCTGCTCCTTTTCGAAAGAGCAGCCTTTTTGCGTATTAAGGTGTATTACAATTACTCCATAATCCAGTCCGCCGCGGTTTCGATGATGTTATCGATGCCTTGTGCGGTAAGAGCGGGGTCGAGTAACACGTGCACGTCGGGCGGAACACCGTTCTCATATTCGGGATGTTCGCCGTCTTTAGTAAGGGTGCGTGAGACGCTGAAGCGGTAAGTCCAGCCGTTGGGTAAGGCACCACCGTTGGGCATACCCAAGCCGCCACCAGTGTAGTCGCCGAAGAGTTTGATGTTGTCGTAAGCCATGGAAGCAATGGCGAAATACGAAGTCGCGCTGAATGATCCGCGGTCGATAAGCACCGCTACAGGCTTGGCGTAGAAATCCTTGCCCAGTAGGCTGCTGTCGGCAGCATGCACGGGACGAAGTTCGCTGAAATCATCGTGTTTTGGTCCGGCTTTCATCTGGTTGTATTGGATTACTTGGCCGTGGTTGTCGAAGATGCTGAGCAGCATATCGATGTTGGAATCAGTGCCGCCACCATTCTGACGCATGTCGAAAATCATGCCTTTGCAGTCCTTATAGCGGTCAACGATGTACAGCATGTCCGCCGTGCTGATTGTGCTGCTGAAAGAAGGGTAGCGGATGTAGGCCACCTCTCCGTTACGAATGGCGTTGTGTCTGAAGCTGCCGGTAATGTGACCATTCAATGTCAGATAGTTCAGCAGAACCAGTTCGTCGTCGAATTGGCTTTCGGTAGTCATTTGGTATGACAATGAGTCGGGTAGAGAGATGTCGAAGGGGGCAATCAGATTAGTGTGGCCGTCTTGCAAAGTGTTGAGTATGGCGGCGCAAATGCGGAACAGGCTGTCGTCAGTCATATCGTCGTAGACCTTGGGGCGGTATTCTTCATACACCGCGTTCCAGTCCACATCCTTCACGTCGAAGAAGGCATATTGCTGATCCACTTTGTTCCAAAGGTAATCGAACACATTGACTGGGTTATCAGGCTCATCGGCTTCAGTGAAAGCACGCTGGCATGAGACAGAAGTAATAGCCAAGAGGCAGAATAGTATGGTACGGATGTTTTTCATGGCTACAGTCATTTGATGTTAAACATAAAGGAAAGGTTGACCGAATGATAGGCATTGTCGTAACGCCAGATGCCTTTCTTGCCTGTGCTGAGATAATCCCATCGGTAGTTGAGGCCGATGCGGTTGTTGTTCTTCAGGTTGAGCCAAAGGCCTAAATCCGTGCTGCAGCCAGGGAAGAACTTGGCGAAACTCTCATGACCAGCAAATAATTTTGAAAAAACACCTATACCTTGAGTATCGTAGGCATAGGAGAAGCCTGGGCGGCTAACCATGCCGACAATGGGCAGGGTTAGTTTGCCGTAGGCGGTCAGCCAATGATGGGTCTTGGCGCTGTTGAAGGCAAAGTCCCACTGCACCATATTCACATCGCACAAGTTGCCGAAGGTGTTGAGGCAAAATGAAGCGTTCTGCAAGGCAGGGACTGACTTAATCTCACCATAGCCTTCCAAGGCTGCACCAGTATAAAAATGGAAACGGTTGTTCTCCGTATCGTGGTAGCGATAGAGGAATTCCAAATTGAGGTCGACTGCTTGGTTGGTGCCGGAGAGCGTTTTCAGTTTGCTATTGAAGTAACGTCCGTCCAATTGGATTTGGCAACGTCTCCAAGCTATGTTGGCGCCCCAGTCCTGAATGCCCGTGTTACCTTTGATATGATAAGGAACGGTGCCGAGGTCATAGTTGTCAATAGAGCCTGTACCTATGCCAATATAGAGGTTGATTGACGTTTGTGCAAAAGCACTACTGCCTATGAACATCAAGACCAGTAAGAGCCATACTTTATTTTGAAGTATTTTGGCTTTCATTTTTATTGTTGTGTTAGGGTATATAAGTTTGGATTACTGCAATTCAGCGAGATTGAAGGCAAGGCCGGCATAGGCTGCATGGGCGGTACACGTTGCATTGATTTCAAAGTACTTGCAGGGAGCCACGGTAAGCATACCACCATAGTTGAAGTCGTTGCGATGCCATGTCGAATGGTATTTGTGGAAAATGGAACGGGCCTCGGGATCTACGCTGATGTTGTTGCCTTCTGTGATACCAGTGGAAACACGGCTCCAACCGATGAGGGGAGTGATGAACACGTAGTTCTGGTAGATGGGGATCTGGTAACCGACATTGATAACAAAGGCATCATGGTCATCCCAGTTTTCAAATACGATGTGGCTGTCATACATATGATCGGGGGTGACATAGACGAAATCGGCATAAACGCCGCAAACGGCAAGACTCATGCCAACGCCCAAATCAGAAAGACTCATGTCGGTAATACCGTTGATTTCATGATAACCCACAAGACCGGTGTGGAAACCTACGACTCCGCGTTTCATGTTTTGTGAGAAATCGAACCACTGTGCTTTGGCGCTGATGGTCATCATCGAGAACAGCACCACAAATAATGCTACTTTTTTCATGATTAAATTGATTTAAATTGATTTGAATTGATTGATTTAATTATTGTTATGTTTAATTATTAGTCCTTCATTGTGTGACCATTGTTTCGGTAAGGCCAACACCGTACGGCAACAAAACCGATGCAGTGATACTATGTTGGGGTGCATTTTGAATCCAAGCAACTTCCGCAGTATTGTTTTCGGAAGAGAGGATGACTCCGCCTTCGACTTGCCAGCTGGTCTCCAAAGGGTATGGCCTCACATAATAATGGTCGTTTTCTCCAACGATTTCAAGCTTTTGGGGAACAACAATGTCGTAGAAGAAGTCAGACATCATATCTTGAATGACGAAGAAATTGTCGTTGAAGGCTTTAGTTTCGGGATTCACGTGAGGCGAGTGCTTGTAGCCGCCAAAAGTGACCAGATGGGCTTGATGGCCCAGTTTAATGGCGCGATCGACAATGCACGATGAGCCGAACATCGGTTCGACCAACCTTGTCTTCAGAGGACCGGATATGCCGAAAGGATAGTTGTAGTCGTATGGAACGATGTTGTCGGCATCGCCATGGAATGCCAGAATCGGAATGTTGCGTCCATGGAGCAAGGCGGTATCGGGCATGGCTCCCCACATGTCAATAATGCCCCTGATGCGGAAATTGGCCTTTATGGCGTTGCCACAGGTGTCGATGTCTCCGAGATCAGGCCGAAGGAGGTCGCTGCGGGTATATACCGGACGGGTCTCGTTGGTCATGAAGGCGAGATTGAGCACAGTGATGGCTCCAGCACTGGCACCGCCCACGAAAATCATAGAAGTGTCGATGCTGTATTCCTCCTGATGAGAAACTAAAAAGCGCATGGCGGCATGGGCATCCTGTACCGCACGGTAGCCTGCCCGACCAATGCTGGTCATGGTGGGGAGGAAGCCAATCCGATAGTCGATGGATGCCGTCACATAACCCTGCGAAGCGAGGTGACGGCACCAGCTGGTAATCGACGCATCGTCTTTCGATCCGAAATAAAACGCGCCGCCGTGAACCAACATGACTAAGGGGTGTTTGGCCAAAGTGTCGTTTTGTGGTTGGAAAATGTCAAGATGGAGGTCTAGCGGGATTTCGTTTATGGCATCCGCCATTCGGAAAACTTTGTCGGTGACATCGGTTTCATCGCCCAATTCCGACCAAAAGCCCGGGACATGGGAGTAACGGATGTCGCTGATTTCTTCTACCGCAAACAAGGTGTCCTGATAGCGATTGTTTTCAAAATCCTGAAAAGCGGGAACCTCATGTATTTGAAAATGGAAAAAGGCAGTCTTCAGCACGCTTAGTCGCGCATAGCCGTCAGCTTGCCACTTGTCCATTGTTTTGACACGCGGACGAAATGTCTCCCTTTCCCCGTTATAATATAGTCGAGCGTTGCGGCCTCGGGCTTCCAATCGAAACGGCAGTGTGTCTGTCATGGTTTCTTCCAACGACATATAATGTCCCCTGACATGTAAACTGTCGCTATGCTCGATGAAGATAAGGTAATCCTTGTCGTCGATGGAGCCAGTGAAAACGGCAGGTGTTTCGATGACGGGAAAGACGACTTTTCTGAATAACTTTCGCTTTTCGGTATTGGTTGGGCTAGCGAAAAGCAAGGAAGCCACCAGAAGAAATACAGAAGTAGTGAAATAGCGTCGCAAAATGTTGTTTTCGGGCTTATTCATGTTTGAAATCCGTCGTTTTGTTTTCACAAAGCAATTCTGTTATCCCATAAATGTTTTTTGATATTAGAATCCAATGCGCTCTGTGAGCATGATGTAGCCTACGCGGCGTTTCATGCCGTTGAAGCCAGCATAGTCTTCGTTGAGGAAGTTGTGCAAGGGCAGCATGAAGGAGATTTGGCTCTCGCGGTTTTTCTTGGTGCTGTGTGAGAAGGCAAAGTCTAGTCCGAGGCCGTTGCTGAACATGGCTTTCTCGACATCAGGATATCTGCCGCCAGCTCCAACCACCATATCATAATAAACGCCAGCCTCCACGGAATTTTTTTTGCCGAGGATGATGCCGACCTGGGGCTGGAAGTAGAAACTGCGCAGGTTGTCGTCATTGGCTTTGAAGCAGATCTCCTGACTCTTGAAGTAAGCTCCTGCATATAAGCCGAGGAAACTGGGTCTCCATGAGGCATCGAGTCCGACACCGAAGTCACCAGGTTTGGTGAAGGGGTTTTTGAAGGCTCGATGGTAAGGGCCAAAGATGTCGTTGGACTCGAATCCTGCCTTCTCAATGCCGATGGGGAATACGAGTTCGCCAGTGGGGACGATGCGATCGTAGGTTAGGGCATCGGCTGGATCGGAAATGATGAAATTCCCTATAACATCATGTGCGACGTCATAGAGAATGGTGGTAAAATAGTTGGTTGACCAAGCACGGGTGTTGAAGGTGAAATCACTTTGTGCCTTGGCGTTCAGCGAGAGTATGGCTCCCATTACGATAACTAAAAAAACTCTTTTCATTGTAGTGTTACATTTCATTATTCAAATTGCCTGTTAGATTTTGTTCTTTTTTACCTTAGAAGCAGCACAAAAATAGTGTTTTTTTTATGACGAACAAAAAATGTTTATTTTTGCTGAGTATTTAAACCACATAGTCTAATTAAACAAACCAATTATTAACTTAAACATTTTCAAAATGAAAAAACTAGCTATTTCACTTATGTGCTTTGTTGGCGTTGTTTTGCTCTTCCCATCATGCAGCACTTCAAAGTTCTTCAGCCAAAAGGCAAATGACATCCACCCGATTGCATTGGTTGAACCGTATTCCTATATCACTGATGCGGTGGCAGACTTTACCACCGACTATCTTCCAGATGCCTCCCGTTTCAATCAATTGCTCGTCACCGACATCGTAAACTCGCTCGGGATGCCGGTCAATAAGACCGTGACCGTAGATTTTGACGCTGCAAACAAGGATTCCAAGTTGGGTTCTTGGATGTACAATCTGGTTGATCTTTCGGCAAGCAGTGCCCAGTATCTGATCGTCCCTGATGAAATCCGCAACGCAGTCCGCGAGAGTGGTTGCCGTTACGGTCTGCTAATCACCGATGTGGGTTATTCCAAGAATGCGAAACAGTTGGCTTTGGAAGAGGGCGTTGAGATTGGCATGAAGATAGCAGATTTTATCCTCAACAACAGCATCAGCTTTTCGAAAGAGACTGAAGCCTACGTCAATGGCGTGTTCGCACTAATCTTCGACAGCCAGACAGGCGAGACGGTTTGGTACGGTAAACGTCCCAGACGCTACGAATACAACCCGCTCGACCGTAAGAGCCTAACAGAGCAGTTGACCAAACTGTTTAAGGATTTCCAATAAGCTTGTCAAAGACACACTTAAAAATCCGCCCCGAAAACATCGGAGCGGATTTTTTTTCATTATTTAATGTGTGGATTACATCATCAGGAACGACATCATCACACCAGCTGCGACTGCCGAGCCAATAACGCCGGAGACATTCGGGGCCATGGCGTGCATGAGCAGGTGGTTCGACGGGTCGTACTTCTGACCTTCCACTTCGACGACGCGGGCGCTGTCGGGCACGGCCGACACACCAGCGGCACCGATCATCGGGTTGATCTTCTCCTTCAGGAAGAGGTTCATGAACTTGGCACCCAGCAGACCGCCGGCGGTGGCCACACAGAACGAGGCAGCACCCAAGGCGAAGATCTTGATGGAGCTTGAAGTCAGGAACACAGAGGCCTGCGTGGAGGCACCCACGGTGAGACCCAGGATGATGGTCACGATGTCAATCAACGGGTTGGAGGCGGTGTTCTGCAGACGCTTCACCACG
>JAEEGH010008182.1_pt1 | contig 24825 bp, 20 predicted proteins | sample 9134181 | NCBI WGS metagenome assembly JAEEGH01 (sample SAMN16246544, study PRJNA631951) | gut metagenome | biome: gut microbiome; feature: rumen; material: DP-attached | host: Bos | place: Iran: Karaj | collected 2018-10
AACGCGAAATACAGCCCGGCGGCGATCAGCAGCACGACCAGCCCGGGATTCCAGACGATATCATTGACCTGGGAGACAATCTTTTCTAGCATAGTTCCAAAGATACGGAAAAAGTTTCGTATTCTCTGCCGTCCCGTTTGCAAAAAGACCGGTTTCGCCCTTTGGTGAGGCCCGGGTAGTCCATGGAGGGGCAATAAGGGGTAGTTTCGCCCCTTGGTTGGAGAGGATGGCCAACGTAGGGGCGAAAGACGGGGGTTTTGCCCCGCGAACGGGTGAAATGACCAACGTAAGGGCGCAGAATGGGAATTTTGCCCCTGCAGTGTTGATTATTGTTTGGCGGACAAGGGGAAAAGATCGTTGACGGCGCCGAGGTCAAGCCCGGAGAGGCGGGCGGCCTGGGCGTTGGATGCAAACCAGTCGTTTTTGAGTGTGACGGCCAGTTGTTTTTTTTCCTGACCTGTCAAATTGTGGGTCCCTTTCTTGTTGAACCGGTCCTCACAAATCCGCATGGTGACGACATAGAGTTCGTCATCAGAAAGGTTCGGGTGTTCGTCCAGGCTCATCGCCACTCCGACTTGTGCTTCCACGTTCTTGAATACCCACCAAGTGAATTTCCGGTCATGGGGGAAAAGCTGTTCGACCCATCGGTAATTGACAAAACTCTCCAAGGCAATCATCCCTTCCCGAACCCGGAAAGCGGGGTCGATCATTGCATCAGTCGATCGGGTGATTCTTCTTCTTTCGCGGTAGGTCAATTCATTGACAGGCTTCGAATCCAGCAGAGGAAGGAGCGGATTAAAGTAGAGATAGCCGCTGCACCAGGGGTAAGCCAGCGGGTTCACATCGACCATGACCACATAGGGATTGCGGATGACATAGGCGATTTCGTTCCTGAGCTGGGAGAGTGTCGTGATGGCCGGTGTTCTGGGCTCCACGGTATCCAGCACTCCAGGCCTTCCTTTCCTTGCGAGGTAATATGCCAACCGCCTTTTCAGGCGGCGAAAGAATTCGAGCGCATTCACCTCCTCCCCGCGGATGATAAAGTGAAAGTGGTTGTTCATCAGCGCCAAAGCCAGGATGTCGACGTTCACTTCTTTCGCGATGATGGCGATGAAGTTGATCGCCACCTTGCGTTCCTCTTCCTCTTGAAAGATAAGACTTTTCTCGAGCGGCTTGGTGTGCAAGTGATAATAGGGGCCGGATTCACGGAACAGCTGTTCCTGCATCCTTTCGATTTGCCGCTCGCTCATCGGCGGCCATTTTGCGTACTGCTCCATTTCTTCGAATCATTCGTCCGGCACAAACGAAGCCATTATTTCTTGGAAAACAATGGCTTTGGGCGTTGTTTCAGTACGATTTTTATGATTCTTACGTTTTTTTGCCTTTTTCTTTTCAACCCAGCTGTTCGAACGGTCTGTTGCGGGGCAAACAAAGGTAAATCCGCCCCTTGACTGGCGGTTGTGCACCATGACGGGGCGAACTAAGCCGCTTTTGCCCCTTGACAGGGGAAAAAGGTGAATGGAGGGGCATAGGTGGCCGTTTTTGCCCCTTCGAGAGGCGTGGCGGCCGGAGCCGGGGGCTACTCCGACATATTCTTCACATGCTTCGGGATGGGGAGGTCGCCGAAGCCGAAGAGGCGGCGGGCGTTTTCGCCCAGGAACTTCGCCTTTTCCTCGTCGGTGAGGAGCGGGCTCTTGACGATGAAGTCGTAGGACATCTTGTAGGTGATGGCGGTGATGGTGCGGGGGTAGTCGGAGCCCCACATGAGCTTGTCGACGCTCACTTCGTCCGCCGCTTCCCGGATGGCCTGCACGGCCGAGGGGAAGGGGTAGAATTCGTCGTTGAAGAGCCAGGTGATGCCGCCGCATTCCACATACACGTTGGGATGGCGGGCGAGGCGGATCTGGTCCATCCAGCCGGGCCGGGTGACCATCCCGAAGTGGCCGATGACGATGCGAAGCCGGGGGAATGCGGCGATAACCGCTTCCATCTCAGGTACTTGCAAGTCTCCGTCGGCCAGTTCCACGTGCAGGATCATATCCCGGTCTTCCATCAGACGGAACATCTCCATCATCTCGGGACCGTCCAGCCGGACGCGGCCTTCGGGCAGCAGGAGCCGGGCGGCGGGAATCTTGATGCCCCGGAAACCCCGGCCGACGAGTTCCTCCGCCTCGGCCAGGAAACCGGGCTTCCGGAACTCGCACATCCCGAACACGAAAAAGCGCTCCGGATACCGCAGTTCCACCTGCTCCAGGTAGTCGTTCTGCAGGCCGTCGATGAACTCCTGGGTGACGACGGCGGCCGACACCTGCGCGTAATCCATGTTCGACAGGAACACCTCGGCCGTATTCCGGCCGTCGATGATAAACGGCGGAAGCATCTGGACCTCCGTGCCCATGAACAGGCTCCGGCCGTTCGGGAGCGGCCGGATCTCCTTTCCGTCCACCACGGCTTCCTGCCGGAGCCAGAGGTGGCTGTGCGCGTCGATAATCCGCATGGTATCAGGTATTTGACCAGGAAACACGGAACTGGTCGCCGATGATTTCCCGCACCTCCTGCACGAGCTGCAGGTCGATGGGCTCGTCCATGTAGGCGACGTTCTTCCGGAGGTTCTCCGGTCGGGTGGTGCTGAAGAGGGTGGAGGTGATGCGCGGGTTCTGCAGGGAGAACTGCATCGCGAGCTTCTCGATGGGGTAGTCCTTGGCGGTGCAGTGCGCGGCGGCGCGCCGGCAGGCCTCCACCAGCGCCTGCGGCGCCGGGTGCCAGGCCGGCACGCCCCGCTGCGTCAGCAGCCCCATCGAGAACGGCGACGCGTTGATGACGCCGATCCCCCGCGCTTCGAAGAAGTCCAGGAAATCCACGAGCTTGTCGTCGTTCAGGCAGTAATGGCAGAAATTGAGCACGCTCTCCACCGTTCCGGCGGGCACATGTTCCACCATCCATTTCAGGTTCTCCAGTTGCAGGTCGGTGATGCCCACGTGCTTGACGACACCCTCTTCGCGAAGCTTGACAAGCGCCGGAAGCGTCTCATTGGCAACCTGATGGAGGTCCGAGAACTCGATGTCGTGGACATTGATCAGGTCGATATAGTCGATGTGCAGGCGCTCCATGCTCTCGTACACGCTGCGCGTGACACGATCGGCGGAATAGTCCCAGGTGTTGTGCCCGTCCTCGCCGTAGCGGCCTACTTTCGTGGACAGGAAGAACTTGTCCCGCGGGATGTCCTTCAGGGCCTTCCCGAGCACGGTTTCGGCCTTGTAATAGCCGTAATAGGGGGATACGTCGATGAAGTTGACGCCGGCGCCGATGGCGGCGAAGACGGCCTCGATGCCCTTCGCCTCCTCGAAATCGTGGAAGACGCCGCCCAGGGAGGAGGCGCCGAAGCCGATGGCGGAAAGCTTCATGCCGGTCTTGCCCAATTCGCGGTAGATCATGGCTTTTCGGTTTTAGAATTCAACGAGGATCCGGAATACCTTTCCGGGGTTTTCATGCCAATGCCGCATCGCATCCGCCGCCTCTTCGGGCTTGACCACGGACGTAATCAGCTGGTCATACGGGCAGGTCCCGCGCTGCAGATACTCGATGACGGCCCGGAAATCCTCCGGACAGGCGTTGCGGGAACCGTAGATGTCCAGCTCCTTCTTGACGAAATCGGGCGTGCGGAAGGTGGTCTGGTCCTTGGCATAGCCGATGAACACGACGCGGCCGGTGAAGCCGACGTTGGCAATGGCCTGCCGCTGCGTCTCGGGCAGGCCCACGGCCTCGATGACGACGTCCGCCAGCAGCCCGTTGGTCAGCTCCGAGATGCCTTCCTGCACGTCCTCATAGGCGGTATTGACCGTATATTTCGCCCCCACCGCCTTCGCGACTTCCAGTTTCTCGTCGTCGATGTCCATGGCGACCACCGTCGCCCCGCGGAGCGAAGCGCCGATGATGGCGCCCATGCCGATCATCCCGCAGCCGAAGACGGCCACGACGTCCTTTTCCGTGACCTGGGCGCGGCTCACGGCGTGGAAGCCCACGCTCAGGGGCTCGACCAGGGCGCAGTCGCGGACGGCAAGTCCCTCGGTCACGATGACTTTCTGCCAGGGAACCACGAAGAATTCCCGCATCGCGCCGTCCCGCTGGACGCCCAGCGTCTGGTTGAACTCGCAGGCGTTGAAACGGCCGTTCCGGCAGGAGGCGCAGTGCCCGCAGGCCGTGTAAGGGTCGACGGTGACGGTCATGCCGGGACGCAGCGTGTCGGGAACGCCGGGGCCGACGGCGGCGATCTCCGCGCCCACTTCGTGGCCCGGGATCACGCCGGCCTTCGCCATCGCGTTCCCCCCGCGCCAAGTGTTCAGATCGCTCCCGCAGAACCCGACATACCGGATCCGCAGCAGCACTTCGCCTTCCCCGCAAGCGGGCATTTCGACATCGATGACGTTCAGTTCGAACGGCTGGGTGATCTGGATTGCTTTCATAATGACACAAATATACGATTTCTTCCCGATTTGCCGGCATCTTGCAGGTAGAGATTGGCGGAGAATTGTTATATTTGCATAATCATGAAAAGAGTGTTGATACTGTTCCTGCTGGCCTTCGCCGCCGTGCAAGCGGAAGCCCAGGACCTGACGCAATATAAGAAGATCGTCAAGGATCTGAGTTCCTGGAGGTACCAGGGCCGCGGCTATGCCCGCGACGGGGCCAACAAGGCCGGCAAGTACCTGGAGAAGGCCTACCGCAAGGCCGGCGCGGATGCCGTCACCCGCCAGCATTTCACCTTGGACATCAATACCTTCGCCGGGGATATGAAGCTTTCTGTCGACGGGCGGAGAATGGTTCCCGGGACGGATTTCACCGTACGCGAGTACTGCCCGGGCGTGGAAGGGACCTATCCGGTCTATTTCATCGACACCCTCCATTACGATTCCGCGAAGATCTTCGACGACCTGGCCCGGCCCGAGTACAGGGACGCGTTCGTCGTGTGCGATTTCTGGTTCACCTACAAGCACCGGGAGGACTTCCAGAAGCTCCAGAGCGCGGACGGCGCCCCGAATGCGGGCCTCATCCTCACCTGGGACGAGCCGCTGAAGTTCTACAAGGCCTACGGCGAGAAGGTGAACCCCAAGCCGGTCATCTGGCTGCTCTCGAAGCAGATCCCCCGCGGTTCCCGGAGCATCACCGTGGACATCGACAACAAGTTCTACAAGAACTACCAGTGTTTCAACGTCATCGCCTCGGTGGAGGGCGCCCGCCACGACAGCTGCTATGTCTTCACGGCCCATTACGACCACCTGGGCAACCTCGGCCGCCGGGTGTTCTATCCCGGAGCCAATGACAATGCCTCCGGCACTGCCGCCCTTGTCACGCTGGCCGCCTACTTCGCGCAGCATCGGCCCAAGTACGACATGCTGTTCATCGCCTTCTCCGGCGAGGACGCGAATCTCCGCGGCTCGGAGTACTATGCGCAGCATCCGGTCTTTCCGCTGGAAATGATCCGGTATCTCATCAACGTGGACATGATCGGCGACAACAACCCCGTCCTGTACTGCGAGACGAGCAACCAGGGGCAGCGGGGGTTCGAGCTGATCGAGCGCATCAACGCGGAGAAGGGCTATTTCAAGTCCCTGAACCACGGCAAGCTGGCGGCGAACAGCGACCACTATCCGTTCGCCAAGCGCGGGATTCCCTGCATCTTCTTCGAAAACGAGGATGGCTCCGCCTTCCCGTTCTACCACACCCCGCAGGATAACTGGAAAAATGCGGTCTTTGACAGCTATGTTCCTGTTTTCAAGCTGATTACCGATTTCATTGAACAATATTAACACCTCGATACCCCTATGCTTATCGTCCTGAAACTTCTCGGCTCGATCGCCCTGCTGATCTACGGCATGAAAGTGATGAGCGAGGCCCTCCAGAAGATGGCGGGTCCGCAGCTGCGTCACTTGCTGGGCGCGATGACCACCAACCGCTTCTCCGGTGTCGCCACCGGCGCGCTCGTGACCGTCGCGGTCCAGTCCTCCGCCGCTACCACCGTGATGACGGTTTCCTTTGTGAACGCGGCCCTGCTCACGCTCACCCAGGCCATTTCGATCATCATGGGCGCGAACATCGGCACGACGATGAGCGCGTGGATCATGTCGGCCGGTTTCTCCTTCAACATGGCGGACGTGGTATGGCCGGCCTTCCTCGCGGGCATCATCCTGATCCAGCTGGGCAAGCACCGGTACATCGGCGATTTCCTCTTCGGCCTTTCCTTCCTGCTCTTCGCGCTGGGCATGCTGAAGCAGACGGGCGTGGAGATGGACCTGGCCAGCAAGCCTGCCGTCGTCGCCTTCTTCTCGAGTTTCAAGACCAATTACGGGACCATCCTGCTGTTCCTGCTGATCGGCACGATCCTGACGGCGATGGTACAGAGTTCCGCCGCGCTGATGGCCATTACGATGGTCCTGTGCGCGACCGGAGCCATCTCCATCTATCAAGGTATCGCGCTGGTCATGGGTGAGAACATCGGCACCACGGTCACGGCGAACCTCGCCGCGATGAGCGCGAACACGCAGGCCCGGCGCACGGCCATGGCGCATCTGGTGTTCAACGTGTTCGGCGTCATCTGGGTGCTCATCTTCTTCTTCCCGTTCATCCGGATGGTCTGCGGCATCGTGGGCCTGGATCCGAACGCCGCCGAGCAGAATCCCACCCAGCTTTCCTTCGCGCTGGCGACCTTCCATACCTGCTTCAACCTCATCAACACCGCCATCCTCATCTGGTTCATCCCGCAGATCGAGAAGCTCGTGTGCTTCCTGATCAAGCCCAAGAAGACCGAGGAGGAGGACGAGTTCCGTCTGCAGTACATCCGCGGCGGTATCATGAAGACCCCGGAAATCTCCGTCCTGCAGGCGCAGAAGGAGATCGTGGTCTTCGGCGAGCGGATGGAACGCATGTTCGGCATGGTGAAGGAGCTTTACGGCACCCAGGACGAGCAGGCTTTCGACAAGCTCTTCGACCGCATCAAGAAGGTCGAGGATATGAGTGACAAGATGGAGAACGAGATCGGCCGCTACCTCGGCGAAGTGGGATCGGCCCATCTGTCCGACGATACCAAGCAGAAGATCCGCGCGATGCTCCGCCAGATCGGCGAACTGGAGTCCGTGGGCGACAGCTGCTTCAACCTGGCCCGCATCCTCCGCCGCAAGCGGGAGAACAAGGTCGTGTTCGGCGAGGAGCAGGAGGCCGGCGTAGCCGCGATGTTCGCCCTCGTCGACGAGGCTCTGGCCCGGATGAACGAGTCGCTGTCCGGCCGCCGGGAGGACGTCTCCATCGCCGACTCCGAGGATGTGGAGCGCCGCATCAACGCCTGCCGGAACGGGCTCAAGCAGAAGAACATCGAGAACCTGGACGCCCAGGTGTACGGATACGACCTCGGCACCGTGTTCTCCGACCTTATCGGCGAATGCGAGAAGACCGGCGACTACATCATCAACGTCGTGGAAGCCCGTCTGGGCGCTGTCCGCAACGGCATCCGGTTCCGCGGTCTCCAGATCGACCCGGACGCCAAGGAAGTCACCGTGGACGGCGAGGCCGTGGAACTGTCCATCCACGAATACAACCTGCTGAAACTGTTCCTGGAGAACGTGGGTGACACCTTCACGGCCGAAGACCTGCACAAGAAGTGCTGGTCCGAGAACACCGCGACCAATGTGCGGGTGGTCGATACCTACATCAACCGCCTCCGCCGCAAGATCGGCCCTTATGCCGAGAACGTGATCACCAAGGAAGGGGAGGGGTACTGCTTCCAGTAGCCTGTTCCCTTACATCAGCATCGCTTCGCAACCTTCCAGGATATCTTGGAAGGTTGTTTCGAAATCCCCCGTATACCACGGGTCCGCGACGTCCCGGCCGACGCCCGTGTAGGACATCATCAGATGGATCTTCCCGTCCGGATCGTCCGGGATGATCCGCTTGATGAGCCGGAGGTTCCAGGCGTCCATGCAGATGATGCGGTCGAAGCGGTCGTAATCGGCCCGGGTCACCTGCCGGGCGCGCTTCTCCTTGTCGAAAGGTACGCCGTGCTGCGACAGGCAGCGCTTGGCCGGCGGATAGATGGGATTGCCGATCTCTTCCGTGGAGACGGCGGCGGATTCGATATGCCAGGCCCCTTCCTGGCCGCGGCTGCGCACCAGGGCTTTCAGGATGAATTCGGCCATCGGGCTGCGGCAGATGTTGCCGTGGCAGACAAAAAGGACTCTCATTTCTTCAGGTATTGCTGGCGTTCCGCTTCGGGGAACTTTTCGATGGCATAACGGAGCATCGTCCGGGGCATGGTCTGCCAGCGGGGCTCCAGGTATTGGACGAGCGCATCCTTGTCGCGCTTCCCGGCCTCCCGCAGCAGCCAGCCCACGGCCTTGTGGATGAGGTCGTGCGGGTGATGAAGCAGGATGTCGGCGATGTCAAAAGTGTCCTGCAGCTGCCCGTGCCGGATGAACGTCATCGTGCTGACGATGCCGATGCGCTGCTCCCAGATCGTCTTTCCGTTCCGGGCCAGGTCATAAAGCAACTGCCGGTCCTTGTCCAGCAGCCACACACCCAGCAGGGGATAGCAGCTCAAGTCCACCAAATCCCAGTTGTTGATCCGGTCGGTATGGGCGAGGTAAAAGTCGATGCAATCTTGTTGCTGAGGTTTGTTGTGGCGGAAGATTTCCACCAGCGCCAGCAGCGCGGCGAGACGCACCTCGTGAAACTTGCTGGCGATGCACTCTTCCAGGTCCTGCAAGCTGGTTTCCCGCCAGCACGCTTTCACTACTTCCCGCGTCACGGGCACCTTGATGCCGAGGAACTTGTCGCCCTCGCCATACTGGCCCGGCCCCGTCTTGAAGAACCGGGAGAGCCCGGCCACCTGGCTTTCATCGGCCCGTGCGGTGATTTTTTCAAGAAGCACGTTCATGGGCACAAATGTACGCATTTTTTCGGCATACCCGACAGCCGGTCTCCCGGAAATACAAGGAAACCGTCCAGCGCTTTTTTTCTGTCGGAGAATGTTCTATTTGCCAATCAGAAACTGAATCGGCGGCCGCCCCATTTGAGGGTTTTCTGTTTGGGGCCGTCCGGATACCACGTCGTCATGACGATGTCCTTGCCGGTGCGAGGGAGCGCATAGGAGACAAAGGCGCCGTCATCGGTCATATACTCCACTTCGAAGCCCGTGTCCTCACACCAGCCCTCCATCGACCTGGACGCGTTGTCGTAGCGGAAGAACCGCAAGCCGTCGTACTGGCCGGGTTCGTATTTGCCGTCCATGAAGCAGGCGACGTTGTAGGCGACCAACTTATGCTTCTTGTCCGCTTCGTTCCAGTAGCACAGTTCGATTCGCACCAGGCTCTCATCCTGCTGGGACTCATAGAGCACGAACCCGTTCTTCCGGTCGATGGAGAGCGTCACGCCCTCCTCCTGCGGCAAGCCGTCCCGGTTCCGGATCCACGCCTGCTTCAGCGCATTCATCGACTCGTCCATGTCCGCGTCCTCCTCGTCGTCGTACGCGGTCATGACGGCCCACGCCAAGTCGCTGATCGTGGGGCTGTCGCCCTGAAACTTCACTTTGATGCCCCCCTGCGCCGCCAGCGTCAGGGTGCAGCAGACGAGTGCGATGGCCAGTATAATCCTTTTCATGTCGGGATGTCCGTTGCTTATCACAAAAATATTGGTTATATTTGAAAGACGCAAATAAAACGCCACCACTGAAAACAATAGCCAAGAATGTCGGTATAGATTGAATGGACAAACCATTGAATCCATGGCTCATATCGGACACATCGACAAGGAGAAACAAGCGGCAAAGACGCTGGAACTTTTCAATCGTGAAAAAGACGGATTCGTCAGGTCCGCCTGCCACAGCTATACCGCCGGGGTCTCCCCGGAACAGACGCGGGAAGCTCTTGTCAGAAAGATCAAATCGCGGATGGAGGACGTCCTCTTCGAACATCTGAAACGCACCGGCGACGTGCTCGGAAGTTTTCGGCATAAGTACACGATGGGGTATCTGCGCACCGTCCGCCGCGAGCCCCGCAAAAGCGACGTCCCTTCGCAATACCGTGACATAGAAAAGATCCTCCCGAACTTTTAGGAACTGGTCGACTCCGTCCTGGTGGAGGCCGGCAAGCTCCGGATGATCTCCGCCATCGAGGAGGCGACCAAGAAGGCGCAGGAGGAAAAACCACAATCAGAACAATGAATTGGAAAAGTTTAATTGAAGAGAACGGTCATGTGACCATTCCCGAGGGGGTGACGAGCATTCGTATCTCCGACTCGGTAAGCGTGATCGAGGCGGCCGCGTCCGAGGATTGCATCAACGTGAAGGAAGTTCAAATCAAGAATCCCGAATTGCTCAAACACAGCGGTGTGCCGAGCAAGGCGATGATCGTTGCTGACGATTGACGGGCAGAGAATGGATTTACGTTCAACATTAGATTTCTTAGGATATGGAATTGGATTATGAAATTGTCAAAGGCAAGTGTACCATCTACTCGGGCACTGAGATTGAGAATGAATTTTTCCAGGATAACGGAGAGATTTCAGAGGTGGTGTTCCCCAATACCTTGGAATCCATAGGGGAGCGGGCATTTGATGATTGCACGAAACTGACTTCTGTCGAGATTCCCGATTCGGTGGAAAGCATCGGCATTGGCGCATTCGGTGGTTGCTGCAGTCTTGAATCCATCAGTGTGGAGAACGGCAATCCAAGATATCGTTCATCCCACGATTGTTGCATGACAAGGGATGGAAAGACCGTGGTCTTCGGCTGCAAGGCTTCCAGGATTCCAAATTCTGTGGAGGATATCGGGGAATGCGCTTTCTGTGGGGTCGGCCTCGCGGGAATGGTCATCCCGGATGGTGTCCGGAGCATTGGCGATTTCGCGTTTGCCTTCAATGTCAACCTGATTTCAATCCAACTTCCTAACTCGTTGGAGAGTATCGGGGCCCATGCTTTCTACTATTGCGACGAGCTCACCGTCATTAACATCCCCGCTTCTGTGACAAGTATCGGGGAGAATGCGTTTGATATGTGTAAGCAGTTGAAAACCATTCATCTCCAGAACGGCTTAAAGAGCATCGGCAATTGTGCTTTCTCCGGTTGCGGCGTGACCTCGATCAAGATTCCACCCAGTGTGACCACCATTGAATCCCACGCATTCAGTGATTGTGGAAATCTTACTTCCATCGAGATTCCTGACAGTGTCAGCAGCTTCGGAAAAGACATATGGAGCGGTTGCTACATCAAAGACATTTACCTTCCGTCAGGAGGTCCCCAAAGATATGGATGTTTTAAAAAGAGCTTTGAGAAGCCTCACGCATCGCTATTTGCCGCAATGGGCATGAAAGTATATGACCACTACATCTTGCATGTCCCGGCTGGTACTGAAAACGCTTACAAGACTGATCCCTTCTTTTGCAAATTCGGGGGAGTAATGGCTATTTAGCGGGCAAGAGTAGGAGTATTACACGCACAAAATTATCTGTTTTATGAGAGTATATAAGCATACATTGAACATCGATAAGTTTGAAAGGGAGTTTTCGAACTTGATTCGATTGCAGGACGATAAGGAAACCGTTCTCAAGGATGTCCTTGCAAGGGTCGATGCCGCCAACGCTGACATTCCCACCTTCTTGAAGGACGTGGATGACATTGAGGATGAAAAAGTTCAGAAATGTTGCAGGCGTGCTGCCATTGCGCAGATGTACAATGTTTATCCGAAGAGTATTGCTTCTCAAAGCAACCGGGTATTGGTGATTGGGCTTAGACAATACGCGGATGGAATGCCTGTCATTAGCGAAGCCGTCGTATCAAAGTACGGGGAGATAATCATTGATGAGGGATTAATAACTGTTTACTCTTCAGCAAATTATGGCGGTGGCTGGCCCGTCAAAAATATCGCCACCGGGCGGTTTGGTTTCATTTCCAATTATGGAGATTATCTACTCCCTTGTTCTTTTGATACATTTTATGTCAAACTGTGCGTCGGGCCTTATTTTTTCCTCAAGGGTGTCGCTTTTGAACTGAGAGTTCTTGGCAAGCAGAGCGAGCTTGAAAAAGGGTCGTTTGAACAACTGCTGGATGACAGCTGCAATAAGATGCGGGATTTCATCGTGTGCCGTTCAGATGAAGGGGTTCTTTATGAATTGAAGGTCGCAGATTTTTCATTCGATTATTCTGGTCAAATTGTGGACAGCGAAGTGGACCCTGCGGCTTCTCAAGAAGCCCTTCAGGAAGCCAAAGCATTCATGTCGTCATTCATCGTTTCTCAAGAAGAGCTGCAACAACTGGTAGGCGACAGACCAAAGGAATATGAAATACTTGATGACAAGTGCATCATTTACCAGGGTCCCGAGATCAAGGACAAGCGTTTCCTGAACTATGATTTCTCTGAAGTCGAGTTCCCGGACACATTAGAATCCATCGGTAAAGAGGCGTTTTCCGAATGTAAGAATCTGAGAGCCATTTGGATACCCAAATCTGTCACTTTCATCGGTGAGTGCGCATTCAGTTTGTGCAGAAGTCTGGAATCCATAGAAGTGGATGAAGATAATCCCAAATACCGTTCAGATGGCAACTGCCTTTTAACCAAAGATGGCAAGACTTTGATTCTCGGTTGTAAGACTTCAAGGATTCCCGATAGTGTAGAGCACATCGGGGAAAAAGCTTTTTGGAGTGCTGGTATTACGTCAATCAAGATTCCGTCCAGCGTGTCCACCATTGGGCCTGATGCGTTTGCTGTCTGCCCGGACCTTGCGTCAATAGAGATTCCAAATAGTATAAAGGATTACAGTGTCTTTGACGGTATTTACAGTCTCAAGGACATTTTTCTCCCGTCTGGTGGCCCCCTGCAATACGGCGGTTTCCGCGAAGGATTTGAGTGGCAGGTATCGTCTTTTGTTCCTATGTTCGCCAAACGGGAAAGACAGTTTAGACAAAAAATCACCCTGCACGTTCCGAAAGGAACCGAAGATGAGTACAGGAATGATGATTTCTTCGGTACCTTCGGTGAAATAGTAGCATTTGACTAGGGCTCGGATAGCTGTGTTTTATGAAGGCCGGCCGGTATTTGAAAAACGATGACAAATAGAGAAGTCTGATGGTAATAGAGATAACTTATACAAGTGGTAGAGTCAAAAAAGAAGTCTTCACTAATTCGATAATCAAGGGGGAGGATTGGCTTCGTGGGGGGAGAGACATCGCAAGAATAGTCTTGCCGGAGTCGGTGACGGCAATCGGAGAAAATGCATTCGATACCTTCGTAAGCCTTACAAGCATTGTCATACCAGAATCGGTGAAGGAAATCGGTGCTAAAGCATTTTCGTGGTGTACGGGCCTTAAAAGCATCACTATCCCTGAATCGGTGACGGTAATTAAGGGAGACGCATTCTCGGGTTGCACGGGTCTTAAAAGCATCACCATCCCTGGATCGGTGACGGAAATCAAGGAGCAAACATTCACCGACTGCACGACTCTTACTGACGTTGTCATACCAGAGTCGGTGACAAAAATCGGTTATACTGCTTTTTGCGGTTGCAAACGCCTTTCCAGCATTCGCATTCCTGACTCCGTGACCGAGATTGGTGGAGGCGCTTTTTGTGGATGTTCCGGTCTCACCAGCATTAAGATTCCTGATAGCGTTGCAACGATAGGAAAGGATGCTTTCAAAGGTTGTTCGAAACTGGAAGAGGTTCATATCAAGAATCCCGAATTGCTCAAGGAAACCGACGTACCTAAAAAAACGAAAATCATTACAGTAGAGGACTGAGAGTGCAATGATACAACTTTCTGAAACATACACATACGAAGGCGACAAGAACTGGGATACCGGGAAAAGGATCACCGCCCAGAGAAAGATCAAGACGGGAGACACGGTGACTATCACGTTCCTGGGTGCAAGCGAGGAGCATATCCGGATCAATCGGTTCAACGGCAGTTGGGATGTGAATGAGGACATCCCCGTCATCGGGGAGAATTATTACTTCGAGGTCGTGGTCAATGGCAAGCGCGCCTACTATGGGAAGTATGCCGATGACCGCTATTCGGATTCTTCGGTCGGGACGGGCGGTGTCGTGTACAAGTCCGATCATGACAGCATTGGCGAGGAGCAGGTCCGCCGGGCATTCAGCCGTTTCAAGGATTGGCTCACCGCCGGCGCCGAGAAGAACAACTACTGGCATGGGATCTACAAGAAGACGGAGTTCCCGGAGAAGATCGCTTATGGCATGCCCGGAGAGGAAATCGTTGCTCCTATTGCCGAGACCGTGTGGAAGGTGGGAGATGTCATTGAGGAAGGTGATGGTGTGTTCATTTTTGCCGGCGTCCGCTATGAGGTTTTCAAGGATTATGTGGATGTCGACGGAAAAGAAAAGGCGGTGTCCGTGCTGAAAGTGCTGCCGCTGAAAGGGGATGCCTATGCCGGAAAGGTGACAATACCGGAAATGGTAAGTTATCATCGCAGAAAGCTTTCCGTGACCGAGGTGGATTCCAAGGCCTTCGATGACTGCCCGGAACTGACCGAAGTAGTCGTTCCCAAGACGGTTACGTATTTTCCTCCCATCAGCGGGAGCCCTAAAGTTGAAAGGATGACTGTTGCCGAGGACAACCCCCGGTATCGCTCCTTGGATGGCGTCTTGTACGCCACTCGGGGACGGTCTCGCTATGCAGAGAAAGATGGTTATACACAATTGCAGTATTACCCGCCAGCCCATCAGGGGGAACTCTTTGTTTTCCCCGAATTCGTGGACTCCATGGCTAATGGAGCCTTTTCCTCTTGCCGGATGTTGAAGTCCGTCGTCCTGTCGGACAAAGTGACACGCATCCCTGACGGAGCATTCAAGAACTGTGTGAATCTTGAAAGCATTGCCTGGGGCGCTGGTCTTCAAGCCATCTGGGACAGAGCCTTTGAGAATTGCACGGCACTGAAGAGTTTAGCGTTTACCGATTCCATTGAATATGTGTCCAGCAACGCGTTCCGCGGCTGTACCAACCTGTCTTCCATCACCTTTGCCAAGGGGAAGTATTTCGATCTCGAGTCTCTTCCGAGAGACTGTTTTCCTTGGGGAAGGGAGTCATTTGCGCTGGACGGGGTCTACTATGCTCCACATACGGAGTTCGACAGGAAAGGAGAAGCCTTGCTTGCCGTGATTGATTTTCCCAAAGACGCTGAAGACGAGACAACCTTCGCGGACGTCACGACGGTAAGAATCCCGGCCAGGGTTGAGCATGACGGTTTCATCTACGAAGTCAGCGAGTGCAAGTCGTCTTTCAGACAGTTCCCTTCCCTGAAACGGCTCGAGCTCCCGTCCACCATCACGAAAATCAACATCGCAAAAGTCGAGAATCTACAGGAAGTGGTTGTGGATAAGGCGAATACTGAGTTCTCAACGGAAAATGGCGTCCTGTTCAACAAGCGAAAAACCATTTTGCTCTCTTTTCCCCGCGGGTGCGATGTCAAGAAATATGTAATCCCGGACGGCGTGGAACAGATCGCAGAAGAAGCCTTCCTTGGCCAGCCATCCATTGAAGAGATTGTTTTCCCGGACAGCACCATCGCCATAGAGAAACGGGCCTTTTCCCATTGCACTTCACTGCGCGAAGTGCACCTTGGCAAGGGTCTCAAAAAGATTGGCGTCGAATCTTTTGCATATACTGCCATCGAACGGATCGTGCTTCCTCCGAATGCGCGTTTTGTCAAGCAGCATACGTGGGACGGAAAAACACCTTTCTATGGCTCGAAACTCAAGGCATTTGAACTGGGGGGCGAGAATGAATTGTATGCCGTGATCGACGGCCTTCTGTATATCAAGAACTCGTGGGGGCTCAGGCTGAAATTCTGCCCGTCCGCCTATGAAGGCCATCTTCAGATACCGGAGGGAGTCGCAGAAATCGGGATGTGCTCTTGCTGGGGCTGCACGGAGCTGACGTCGCTCTTTGTCCCAGACGGGGTGACGACAATCGGTGACGATGCATTCGCCGGTTGCACCAAGTTGGAAAGCGTGGAATTTGACGGCCATATCGACGAGTTGGGCAGTTGGTGTTTCGCCGGTTGTACCGCCCTCAAGGAAATAGACTGCATCGGCGTCAAGAAAATAGCGGACACCGCTTTCGGGGGTGATAAAGGCTTGAAACTGAACCTTCCTTTTGCCCTGGAAAAGAATCGTTCGAAGTACGAACAGAACATGGACAGATAACATGGAGACCTACGAAGGAAAACCGGTGTTTGAAGCATCAAGTAGATGGATTTTGAAAGATGCTGTTTCCCGCTGCGGCGAGAAAATGGAACCGCCCTATGTCGTGAGGATACCTGCCGACACGCAAGAGGTCAGATGCAATGCTTTCGAAAGCGATAAAACCATTGACACTGTCATCTTGCCGGATTCCGTCAAGGAGATTAAATATAGGACATTCAGTTTTTCCGCACTGAGAAAGATCGATATTCCCGATTCGGTCGTAAAGATTGACTCATATTCGTTTGAAAGGTGCAAGAATCTTGAATTAGTCAATATCTCTGAATCTGTACGGGAAATTGAAACAGGGGCATTCTCGGGCTGCAAGAGCCTTCGGAATCTTCTCATACCGGGATCGGTGACAAGCATAGGATTGGCCGCCTTTTCCCCTTGCTCCGGACTTGAGCGTATTAGAGTTGCCTCAAACAACCCGGTCTATGATAGCAGGGAGGACTGCAACGCTGTCATTGAGACTTCGACGGACACATTGATCGTTGGTTGCCAGAATACGGTCATTCCGAATTCCGTGAAGGTGATTGGCGGATTTGCTTTCTGCCGATGCTCGTCTCTTACCAGTATCCATATTCCAGATTCTGTCAAGATAATCGAAGATGGGGCCTTTGACAGATGCGAGAATCTCAAAGAAGTCTATATTTCGAATCCGTCATTGTTGAAGGATACTCTTTTGAACGAAGATGCCCAAATCATCACGGAGAAAGACGGAGAGAGAAGTATCTCGACCATCGGAGAATGGAGGAGCCATGCTGGAGCTGATGAAGAGTTGTACGAAGGAAAACCAGTATTTGTAGCGTCCTCGGCAAAAGAACTGGCTGCCGCTGTTTCCAGTCGAGGAGACCAGGTGAAACCGCCGTATGTCGTGAAGATTCCGTCCGGATCCAACCAGGTGAGAAGTTATGCCTTTCTTGACGACAAGACAGTTGGGGTTGTTATTTTGCCAGATTCCATCAAATTGATAGGAAACGAGGCGTTTTGCTGTAGTAAGCTTACGAAAGTCATTATCCCGGATTCTGTTTCAGAGATTGGAGGAGAGGCTTTTCAGTTCAGTGATCTCCGCGGCATTTATATTCCCAAATCGTTGGTAAAACTTGGCCCGGAGGTTTTTGTCGGATGTAAATACCTCCGGGAAATTGAAGTGGATGGCGCAAATTCGGTTTACGACTCTAGAGAGAATTGCAATGCTGTCATCGAGACCGCAACCAACAGATTGCTCTATGGCTGTCGTAGTTCTGTCATCCCTGATTCTGTGGTCGAAATATACGACTATGCTTTTTACGGGTGCGAGTATTTGAGAAGCATCACGATTCCTGCGTCCGTCGAAAGAATTGGCAAATTTGCATTTTGTGGTTGTGAAAACCTGGGCGGCATAAGAATCCCCGATTCAGTGAAAGAAATTGGGTCATTTGCATTTAGCCGTTGCTCTTCCATCGAGAGAATCCGAATCCCGGACGCAGTAGAAAAAATAGGTAAATGCGCCTTTTCCGAGTGTGACAACCTGAAGGAAATCTATATATCGAATCCTGGTCTGCTGCAAGGTGTAGTGGAGAATCAAAGTGTCAGCATCATCTCCGGCTTCAAGCATACGCCGAAGACAAAGACGGCGCTCATTGCCGCCATCCGCGAGGAGATCAAGCTTCAGGGCCACCGTGCGGACTTGAATTGCATCGATACGTCTGCGATTAAGAACATGCGGGAACTCTTCAACAAGTTCAAGACATTCGACGGCGATATCAGCGAGTGGAATGTGAGCAATGTGACGGATATGTCAGACATGTTCAACGGCAGCGAATTCGACGGCGATATCAGCAAATGGGATGTCAGCAACGTGAAGGATATGACGGACATGTTCAGAAGCAGCAGGTTCCGCGGGGATATCAGCGGCTGGAATGTGGACAATGTGGAGTGTTTCTTCCCGATGTTCTGTTATTGTCGTCTGGTTGATGATCACAAGCCTGCCCGATTCCGGCGCAATCGTCCGGCGGACGCCCCTGTGCTGGAAGGGAAACTGAACTGGATGGATGTCTCGTTCTCGCTTTCGGGCGACGGCGTTTGCGTCGTTTCCGGCAATCTGAGTGAAAAACAAAGTAGTGGCAGTTTTTGGGGATGTGACCTTCACGAGCTCCCGGTAAAGCATCTTGTGATTGCAGAGGGGGTGACCGAAATAGGGGATTACTCTTTCTACGAATGGAGTCAGATAGAGGAATTGACCCTGCCTTCTTCATTGGTCAGTATTGGCGACGACGCATTCGGACGGTGCAGGAACATCCAGCGCATTCATTTTTCCGAAGGCCTGCAGGAAATCGGAAGCAGCGCTTTTGGCGCGTGCCCTGTCGACAAGCTTGATCTGCCCAAGACCTTGACGAAGATTGGCGGGTATGCGTTCTCGGGGTTTGACCGGTTGGTTGAACTGGACTTGCCGGATTCCATCGTTTCCATCGGCAATCGAGCTTTTCGGAAGTGTTCCTCCCTGCGCTTGGTAAAGTTGCCCGCCCATCTGAAAGTCATTTCCGAATCACTGTTCGACGAGTGCACGGCCCTGGAACAGGTGAAGATGCCCGAGGACTTGGAAGAAATCGACAGTTATGCATTCGCGGATTGTCCGAACCTGAAGTCGATGACGCTGCCGGACAGCGTGAGGAAGTTTGGCTATAAAGCGTTTGAAAGCGAGGAGTTTGACGAAGGCGGTCTGCATTATTGCATAAGCAATTATATCACCAACATCAATGGTTGCACGGTCAGTGCTGATGATTGGGACGGCGAGCTGGACATCTCTTCTTCAATCAGTCACGAAGGGCGGACCTTCGTGGTGGACAACTTTGTTTTTTCCAATTGCAAGCGTCTGACAAGCGTTCGCATACCCGACACTTTTTCGGAAATACCGGATGGCGCATTTGCCGGCTGCAAAGCATTGCGCTCAATTGAAATCCCGTCGTCGGTCACCACCATAGGGGTCGAGGCTTTCAGGTGTTGTGAAGCGCTCAAGTCAATAGAGCTGCCGGATGCGGTGACCGAAATCGCCGAGCGCCTGTTCAAAGGGTGTTGGAGATTGAGGAAGGTGCGGTTCGGGCCCAACGTCACAAAGATAGGTTCGAGTGCTTTCGAGGGCTGTGAATTCCTCCAGCATCTACCTCTTCCCGACTCGGTGCGAAGAATCGGGACTTCCGCCTTCGAGGACTGCAAGAATCTGGTCGATCTCGGCCAGCCGTCGTCTCTGGAATTTGTCGGCCTCTACGCACTGGCCAATACGGCCATGCTATTGATGCAGGATGGGCCGATCTATATCGGCAATGCCTTGTGCGGATATAGGGGGAGTGTGCCGGATCATGCGTGTCTTGAAGTGCGTGACGGTACGACCACAGTTGCCGAAGCGGCGCTGCGCGGGCATAAACATTTGGAAAGTGTCATCTTCCCCGAATCGCTCAAGTTCATCGGATACGAAGCATTCAACGAATGCCGAAATCTGAAGCATGTCCATTTACCGAAGTCTCTGGAATTCATTGAAGACGGGGCTTTTGACTGGTCGGCAGTCGCCGAAGTTGAGGTCCCTTGGAAGAGCCCGATAAAGATCGGATGTCGGCCATTCCCCGAACGCACGCAGGTATGTGTGCCTGTCGGGTCGCTCGCGGCTTATAAGGCGGCAGCGTATTGGAAAGACTATCAGTTGCTGGAAAAGGAGAATTGTGCGTCCGATCCTTCGAGGTTCATCACGGATGATACGGTTGTCGTCGGAAGAAAAACGAGGTATCGCGTGGTTCTCGTGGAAAAACCCGCGCACAAGTCTCCATGGAATCTTTACGGCGCCATCGTGCCCGCGAAATCGGATGTCGATGACCGCAAGATTGTAAAAGACCTGCTTTTTGAAGCCTTCCGTGACACTGCCCGATATCTGGACCTGACCGACTGGTCGGGAGATAGCTACAGTCCGGCCAAAGAGATGGATTATGCCAGCCAGCGCTTCGCGGTGGTCGACCTTCCCGAAGACGCCGAGCCCCAGACCCGGACCTTTGAAGGCAGAAATTATCTGACGGACGAAGCATTTTACAATTCACTCATCTCCGGCGGCGTCCAGTGGGAGCCTCTAGAAAAAGACTGAAACGACAAGAAAGGATCATCCGAAATATCGGTATTGTCAAGTAGGATAAAGACAAAGAAGATGAAGACCACAGAGAATGTCAAGTTTACCACCGTCGGCAAACTGCTGCAGGAACTCGAGGGCTATGATGAAGAGAGCCGGGAGTACTCCGTGGCCGTCTGGATTCCCGATGATGACGAAAGCAATTTCTGCGTCGTCAGCATGGCGTTGGACGACGACGGCGACCTGTGCATCGACCTGGAGGATATGTCGTGGAGTGAAGGGTACTTTAACGTGCAGGAACTCATCGACGAATTAGAGGGATATGACAAGAATACCAAGGTCTACCTGGCCGGCTGCGGTCTTTACCTCAGCTTCGAACAGGAGGGTGGCATTTTCTGCGAACCCAGTGACGATGACGGAATCGTGGGCGGTTACGCCACCGTATTCGGCCACTATGAGAAAGAGCAGCAAGGATGGCAGACGGAGGATGAGAAGCGCAAATTGGCCAAAGAAGCCCGGAAAGAAGCGCGTGGGGAACGGGGGATGCACTATGTCCTTGGGGTGATGGTGCTGGGAGCCCTGATTTGGCTCATCTACACCATCTATGCTTTGATCGCCCACGTGGGCGGCCCTTTGTGGGAGAGGATTCTCTCCCTGGTCGTCTGTGTCATCATCCTCTTTGTCGGTTCTGGCACGCTTTACTACTCCAAGAAATGAACAAGACGCAGGAAGAATTCACGAAAGCGATTTACGAAACCATCAAGGACAAGGTGTTCTTCTCCAACATCAGCGAAGAAATGGCTGAAGTCGTAGAGAAGTTGCCCGCAGAGATTGTGCCCGGCGAGGTGCTCTTCGACGGCTTGATGCTCTATGATGGCATTGAAGGTATCGAGGACGACATCCAGCAGATGCACTCGTACACCAAGGACGGTGTCATTGTCAACCTTGAGGACTATTACACCGACAGCGGCGCCTTTGACGATGACGGCTGGGACCGTTTTATGGCAGCGCTGGAGCGTCTTATGACAGTCGACGAATTCTCCCAATACCTTGATAAGATTGGAGACGGACCGGATCTCCCGTACCCGATTGACGAAAACGGCCATGCGGAGATTCCCGTCGGAACATTATATATCAAAGAAGAGGCATTCATTAACTGTTCGGAACTTGTCAGCGTTACCCTACCGGATACTGTACTGGAAATTCGCGATCTTGCGTTCTGCGGATGTAAGAATCTTGCCAGCATTGAGATACCCTCTTCTGTCAGGCTGATAGGACCATCGGCGTTCAATGGCTGCACGAACCTTGCAAGCGTAATTATTTCTAGTAACGGCGGACTTTTGATTCAGAAGCGAGCATTTGCAGGATGTACATCGCTTGCTAATGTGGTATTTAAGAATGACCCCCTTAAGGTTATTGATCGCAACGCCTTCGAAGGTTGCCCGTGCGAGGAAGAGGTTATGAGAAAGAGTGATTATTAGTTCAATTTTTTTTATCGACCAACTAATTAACTGAGATGAGCGTAGAAGGTGATTCATTCCGCGTCACGGTGAACGGCTCCCGTGAGAGTGTTGTCAAGATGATGAATGCGGTACTGAAGAGTTTCAACTCGGACAATGTCATTGCGGAAAGCGATGATGTTGAGACAATGAACTCAAAACTTGAATTGTTTGCTGGCAAGGAAGGCAAGGACATCGGCATTCCGGACCTCTTGGGGTCGGGAATTGATCCGGTTTACAGGTATCTTGAACTGGTTCGGATAGAAGATGATGCACCCGGCCTGATTGCCAAATTCTCGTATTACTTAAGCGAGGCAGCATATTATTACGAGGAGGATGATGACAAAGTTGATGAATCGGTCGACTGGGACACTGTCGCCCTTCATTATAACTGCCAAGTATTTCTGGACGACGATTGGTATATCAATGGTCAATTCCTCAGATTTGGCGAGGCAACAATCTATGACGCTTCAGATGGAGAAATCCGAAAAATTTATCTTAGCTCGGGGTCCAAATATGACGCCGAAGAGTATCCCTTCTTTTTGAAGACTTTGGCCCATCTGTATCCGGACCACTATGGCGTTGATTGGGAACACTATCATAGCAAACACCCCGAGGTTGAAATCAGCGAGGATGAATGCCTGGCATGGTTTAATGAGCAAAAGCAGCCGCAGGATCAGGAGACTGATGAGGTTGAGGATGAGGTTGAGCCCAGGAGCCTGTCCCACCTCATTGACGAAAACGGCCACGCAGTCATTCCCGAAGGTACAACCGAAATCATAGAAATGGCCTTTGAGGACTGCACCACCCTCGTCAGCATCGAGATTCCCGGCAGCGTGAAGGTTATAAACTACGGCGCTTTCTTCGGCTGCACGGGACTCACTTCCGTAGTGATTCCCGAAGGGGTTGAAAATATCTGGGAATGCGCCTTCAAGGGATGCACCTCGCTTGCCAGCGTAAGCCTCCCAGAAAGCCTCAAGAAGGTCAGTTTCGATGCATTCGACGGCTGTCCGTGCGAAGATGAGGTATTATCCAATCTAACAAAGGAAAAGATCTGTTAACGCCAAAAGAAAACAATATGGCAATACAATTATTCGATACTTTGATTGACGAAAACGGTCACTTGGAGATTCCCAAAGGCGTGAGGAAGATCCTTCCCAATACGCTTATGAACTGTGAGAAGATCACCAGCGTGGTCATTCCCCGGAGCGTGAGCATCATCGGAGCCTGCTCATTCCTGGGTTGCAAAAACCTCAGGCACGTCGAACTCCATGAGGGATTGCGGACGATCGATGTCGCCGCATTTATGGGATGCACAAGCATGGAGAACATCATCATCCCGGAGGGAGTTCGTATTATTGCTCACGATGCCTTCAAGGGCTGTACTGGCCTTTCCAGCATTGTTTTACCCGAGAACGTGTCCATTATTGGAGAAGGGGCCTTTGAAGGATGCACGTGCCTGACCGACAAAGACCACTCCCTCATTGCAGCAAAGGAATCGCCCTTTGATGTTCTGGACATCACCACCACGGCGTGCATTGCGGGGCCGAAAGAGGCCGCCGTCAGGGTCCTCAACCGGGCGTTCCGTCTGTTCGGCCGCGATAGAATCGTCATTGATGCCGATGCCAGTCTAGAGGAGATGAATGGGAAGATTCAAGAAGCCCGCTACCGTATGGAAGGGGATCCGGACCTGGAGGAACAGCCAGCGGAGTACGGCGCCAAGTTCACGCTCCTTGACTTCCTGGACGACTACAACAGGATGCACAGTCCGTGCAAGGACTATGTCCTTTCCTATATCGACGATGATGAGCCCGACGGCACGGAAGACTACGGAGTGGGATTAATCGACGTGACGGAAGACGGTGATGAGTACGTTGTCAAAATCAAGTCCGTAGTGAGGGAAGGCCAGGACACTTACTGGGACGAAGAATGGTGGGACTGGTGCGAGCGGATGGTACGCATTTATGGCTGCAAGGTGTTCCTGCACAAGGTTTCTGAAGTATATGAATCTGATATACACGAGGAGGAGACACGGCTTTTCGAACCGGTCGGCGACTCTGTGAAGCAGACCGCCCTTGACTCGTTCCCGTATAAGGAACCTGCTCCGGAACCCGATGATGAAATTCCCTTTTGATGAAGACAATGGATAAAACAATCATAGGAACCGGGATATTCAATCTGGACATCATCGTTGTCAGGGAATACCCGCAGTGGCCCGATATGCGGCCGTTTGTGGAGAAGGAAGTCCTGCGGGAGGTCGGCGGCACCTGCGGGAACGTGATGTGCATGTTGGCCAGTATGGGCTGGAAGGTCCGTCCTGTGGCCTGTCTGGATGATTCGGCCGAGGGGCGTAAGATTACGGAAGACCTGAAGCAGTTCGGCTGCGACTGTTCTTTTGTGAGCAACACGGCCGGAGGCGGCACCACATTGCTTCGCTGCACACACAAGAAGGATGCCGCAGGCAATCACGTGATGAGCGTGAGGGCTGGCTCTCCCGGCGGGAGCCGCTTCCCCAAGAGGCACTTCCTGAGGGCCAGGGACGAGGCGCCGGAGTTTCTTGCGGCGCTGAAGGATGCTCCTGCTGTGTTCTTCTTCGACGACCCCGCTGCCGGCAACAGGGCCCTTGCAAAGGGGCTCAAGGAGCGAGGCGCCCTGGTTTACTTCGAACCGTCCAGGGTCGCTTCCAATGCCGACCTTGATGCCATCGGCCTAAGCGACTTCATCAAGTTTTCCGACGAAAATGTGCCCGACGTTTCTTTTGCCGATGCATTCCCGGACAAGGTCTTTATCCAGACGATGGGCCCAGGCGGCGTAACAATCAAGGAAAAAGGCGGCGCCTGGTATGTTCTTGAAGGCGTGAAAAACGATTCCGTTGTTGATGCGGAAGGCGCCGGGGACACGTTCACATCGGCCTTTGTCAATGCCATGGCCGATGGAGAGACAGTTGCCGATGCCGCACGGGAAGCGATGACGATGGCTTCCAGAAGCGTAGGATTC
>JAEEGH010008183.1_pt1 | contig 24824 bp, 16 predicted proteins | sample 9134181 | NCBI WGS metagenome assembly JAEEGH01 (sample SAMN16246544, study PRJNA631951) | gut metagenome | biome: gut microbiome; feature: rumen; material: DP-attached | host: Bos | place: Iran: Karaj | collected 2018-10
TACGAAAAGTTCCACGGCGTAAAGATAAGCGATACGATAATCCGCGAGATAGTGCGGCTTTCGGAACGTTATATAACCGACAGGTTTTTGCCCGACAAGGCGATAGACCTGCTGGACGAAGCCGCTTCAAGGTTGGCGATGACTTCGCCCGTGATAAACGAGCTGCAGAGCGTGGCGGCCGAGATGAAAGGGCTGCAGGCGGCGATGGACGCCGCCGAGGCGAAGGAAGACAAGGGCGAAGACGACTACCGCACCATAGCCGATTACAAGACGCGGCTCATCAAGTGCGGCGGCAGGTTCGACGCGCTTTCCGCCGAACGCGACAAGCTGTACCTGACCGCCGAAGATCTGGCGAAGGTCATAGAAGTCTGGACCGGCATACCCGCTTCGGCGATAACCGAAAACGAGTTCGCCAAGATCGACCGGCTGGAATCGGAGCTGAAAAAGCGCATAGTCGGTCAGGACGAGGCGGTCGCCAAGCTGGCGAAAGCCATAAAGCGCAACCGCGCCGGCATAGGCGAAAAGCGCAAGCCGGTATCGTTCATATTCGCCGGCAGCACCGGCGTGGGCAAGACCGAGCTCGTAAAAGTGCTGGCGGGGTATCTGTTCGACACGCCCGAAACGCTGATACGGCTGGATATGAGCGAATTTATGGAAAAACACACGGTCTCGCGCCTGATAGGTTCGCCTCCCGGCTACGTCGGCTACGACGAGGCGGGGCAGCTGACCGAAAAGATACGCCGCAAGCCGTACAGCGTGGTGCTGTTCGACGAAATAGAAAAGGCGCACCCGGACGTTTTGAACGTGCTTTTGCAGATACTGGACGACGGCCGCATAACCGACGCCCACGGCAAGGTGTGCAATTTTGAAAACGCGGTCATAGTGATGACCACCAACGCGGGCAGCCGCGACTATTCCCCCGCCGCCGGGTTCAACGCCACCGAGCGCGCCGGCGACGAAGCGAAGGTGCGCAAGGCGCTGGAAGATTTTCTGCGCCCCGAATTCATCAACCGCGTTGACGATATAATCGTCTTCAACCGCCTGAGCGTTGAAAACTGCGCCGATATCGCGATGATAATGCTTTCGGATCTGGCGAAGACGCTTGAGGAAAAAGGCATAAAACTGACCTATACCCGCGCCGAGGCCGAGCTTATAGCTCAGAAGGGCTTCGACCGCAGATACGGCGCGCGCAACCTGCGCCGCGTGATACAGACCGACATAGAAGATATCGCCGCCGCGCGCATAATAGACAGCTACGGCGACCCCGTAAAAGAAATCATACTGCACGCGCCTTCGGAAGGCGGCGCGAGCGTGGAATGCGAATTCATCCATCAGAGCCAGAATACCTTATAAGGAAGATATAATGCCCGAAAAAGACATTCGCCGCGTTGCCGGCAAGGATTACCCAAAAGTGAATACCTTTACGGCGGCTTCGGCGCGGCGGCTTTCGGAGCTTACGCTCACCCCGCCGGAGATGTATCCCGCCGAGGCGGCGGAATATCTGGATTCGGACCTCGTCACCGGGCTCGACCGGCGCCAGGTCAGACAGCGCCGCGCAAAGTACGGCGACAACACCGAGACCGGTATGCCGATAGGGTTCGTCAAATCGCTGGAACGCCAGCTGAAAAACCTGCCGAACGTGCTGCTTATGGGCTCGCTCATTATGTTTTACGCGTTCCGCGGCGGCGCTTGGTTCCCGCTGACGGCGCTTCTGATGGCGATATCGTTCCCCGTGAACGCTTTTCTGGAATACCGCGCGTCGCTCACATTTGCAAAAATGAACCGCGTCGCCTCGCCGCGCGCCACGGTGCTGCGCGAAGGGCGGCAGTTCGTCACCGACAGCCGCAGTCTGGTCCCCGGCGACGTAATAGTGCTGGAGACCGACAGCATTGTCCCCGCCGACGCGCGCCTTATAGAAACGCAGTCGTTCCGGGTGATGGAATCGCCCGTGGGCGGCGTGCCGCGCTCGGTGGAAAAAGACGCCCGGTTCGTGGCGGAATCCAAAGAAGACAGACTTTACGAAAATATGGTCTATTCCGGCAGCGTGGTCACTTCCGGCAAAGCCACCGCCATAGTCTGCGCCACCGGCAAAGACACGCGGCTTGCGAAAAAGCGCGAATCCAACCCCGTTTCCGCAATGCCCAAATATCTGCGCAACGCCTCGTTCGCGCTGAGGCTGGTATCGGTGACCTCGGTGCTCGGCGCGCTGGTGCTCCTTCTTTTGGGAGTGCTGCGCGGCGAAAACGTTTCGGATACCTTCATTACCGCGCTCGCCGTCGCGTGCTGCGCGATGTGCGAAACGGCGTTCGTGCTGCTTTTGTACGGCGAAAGCTCGGCGCTCGCCGCCGCGCTGCAGGCGGGATGCGTGTTCCGCTCGCCCGATTCCGTCCCCGCCATAGCGCGCACCGACACCGTTATGTGCTGCAAGGATATGGCTTTTCCGCCTTCGGAAATAACGCTGAAAGAGATATTCGTCTGTTTCGATTCGCTGGAATTCAATTCCAGAAGCGGCTCGAACGTCACCGACATAATCCGCTGTATGATACTGTGCTCTTCGCTCAAGGAACGGCTGAGAGCGCAGCCGCAAAAACGCAAAAAGCGCCGCGAATCCACACCCGCCCGGGTCTACGAGGGGAGCGAGTTCACGCTGGCGGTGGTCAACGCCGCATCGCGCGCGGGGTATTCGGTGGAAGACGCCAAAAAAGATTTTTACCGCATAGAGGCCGAATTCGACAGCAGCGGCGAGGCGTGCCGCGTGCTGGGGATGCTGGAGGGCAAAAACTGCGTGATACTGCGCGGTTCGCCCGAAAGCGTGCTGGCCCGCTGCGCCGGCTACCGCCGCGAAGGCCGCAACTACCGGCTGGATAAACGCAGCGCCGAACGCATACTCTATTCCGCTTCGCAGATGGCGAAGACGCAGATCCCCGTCGCCGTGGCGATGGGCTACACGCAGGCGGAATCGCTGCACGACATTAACGTAGAAAACAAGCTCATTTTCCTGGGGTTCGCCGGGTTCTACACCGAGACCGGCATAGACACCGCGTCTTCGGTCTACCGACTGGGCAACGCCGGCATATCGCTGGCGGTCAACACCGACGACGCCTATTACGCGGCGTACAATCTCGCCGAAAACGCGGGCGTAATAAGCCGCGAATCGGAAATTTGCACGCCCGAGATACTGCACGAAAGCGACGAAGGCCTTTTTGCCGAAGACAACGAAAACTACCGCGTGTTCAACCGCCTGACCGACGAGGAATGGCTGTATATCCTGCGGCTGCGCAACGCCGCGCGGCATAAAGTCTTTGCGCAGGTCAGCTCCGCCGGGCAATCGGATATCGTGACCGAGGCGAACGCCTCGTTCGCCGTGGCGGGCAAGAGCAAGGACGCGCTGCTGCAGAAATGCGACGTGCGCTTCACTTCTCCCGGGTTCCCGGCGATAGAGACGGCGATAAGCCGTTCAAAGCTCGCGGTCAAGCGCATAGCCGCGGTGTGCCAGTATATGTCCGCCGGATATTACATACTGTTCTTCTGGTGTCTGCTTTCGCTCGCCTTCGGCAAAGGACTGCCGTTCGGCGTGCCGGGGGCGACGGTCTACGGGATGGTGCTCAATCCGCTGCTGGCGTTTTCGCTGGCGTTCTGCCCCGTCACCGCCAAGACGCTGTACGACCGTTCGGGCTCTGTTTCGCCCGACCGGCTTTCGAGCTCGATGACCCACGCGGTCATATATTCCGCGGTGTGCGGCGTGATGTGCTTTATCGCCGCAAACGTGCTGGGCCCCGGCGGAGGCGCCGGAAGCTGCGCCGCGTTCGCCGCGTATTCGTTTTCGCTGTGGCTCTACACCACGGTGTGCGGTTTCAAGGGTTCGGCGCTTTCAAACCTGTTTTACCGCAACTATCTGCTGCTGCCTTCGCTGTTCGTCACCGCGGCGTTCGCGCTCATCCCCGCGCTCGTCCCCGCCGCGGGCGCGTTCATAGATTTTGAAACGCCCGAACTGCGCGCGCTCGGCGCTTCCATAGCGCTTCCGTTCGTGCTGTGGCTGGGACTTCAGGCGGTGCTTCTGATAAAAGAGATCACCGACAAAAACAAGGGCAGGCACGCAAAGAAACGCAAATGATTTGTTTTGTTCCCGACCGACTTTTCTGTTTAAGGAGATTTTTCCTATGCGTATAGAAAAAAACGCGCCTTTGGACCGCCGCTCGTCTTTCCGTTCCGGCGGCAAAGCCGATATACTGCTTTTGCCGCAGAACGTATACGAGCTGACCCTTGCCCTGCGCGGGATGGAAGACAAACGGGTGTACGGCCTGCTTTCGAACACGCTCGTGAGCGACGGCGGCGTGCGCGGCAAGCTTGCACTGACCGTGAACGTGCGCGGAATGGAACGCACCGGGAACGTGATAACCGCCTGCTGCGGCGACACGCTTTCCGGCCTTGCGAACTTTGCACTCGAAAATTCGCTTACGGGCGCGGAATTCTGCTACGGCATCCCCGGCACCGTGGGCGGCGGCGTGTTTATGAACGCGGGCGCCTACGGCGGCGAGATCAAAGACATACTCAAAAGCGCCGTGCTGTTTTCGCCTTCCGGCGAGATAGTGACGCTCGAAAACAAGGACCTCGGGTTCGGCTACCGCGCGAGCCTGCTCCAGCGCGAAAGATACATACTGCTGAAAGCCACGTTCGAGCTGGAACCCGGCAAAAAGACGGCGATACGCGCAAAAATGAAAGATCTTATGGCGCGCCGGCGCGAAAAACAGCCGCTGGAATTCCCCAGCTGCGGTTCGGTGTTCAAACGGCCCGAAGGTCATTTTGCGGGCGCGCTGATAGAACAGTGCGGTCTTAAAGGCGCGCGCGTTGGCGGAGCGGAGGTTTCGCAAAAGCACGCGGGGTTCATAATCAACGCCGGCGGCGCGACCACCGCCGATATGCTGGCGCTGACCGCGCTGGTGAAGCGCACGGTAAAAGAAAAGACCGGCGTGGAGCTTGAAGAAGAGATAAGGATACTGGGAGAAACGTGATGTCCTATTCGGACGAACTGAAAGAACGGCTCGCCGCAGTCGAGATGAAAAAAGAATGCTGCCGCGCGGCGTATTCCGCGGGGACGAGATGCACCGGATACGAAGCGGTGTGCGAAAACGACGCCGCCTGTTTTCTGCGCGGGCTTTTCGTCGCGCACGGGAGCATGACCGACCCCGAAAAGCAGTTTTACCTTTCGTTCGACGCCCGTTCCTCGCCCGCCGCGGCGCTGGCGCTGGGAAGATGCGGCGTCACTCCCCTTTGGGGTTCGCACCGCGGCAAAAAAATAGTGTATCTGCGCGAGACCGATTCCATAAGCGACTTCCTCACCGCCGTAGGCGCTTCGCACGACGCGCTGCGTGTTCTGGAGCTTTCGGTGCTCAAATCCATGAAGCGCGAAGCCAACCGCGCGAGCAACGCGGAATTCGCCAATATGGACAAGACCGCCACCGCAAGCGCGTATATATGCGAAGCGATACTGCTTTTGAAAAAGCACCGCGATTTTGCCAAGCTGCCCGAGCCGCTCAAGGAAACGGCGCGGCTGCGGCTGGAATTCCCCGAGCTTTCGCTCGACGCGCTGCGCGCCAAGCATTCTTCGCCCATTTCAAAATCCGGGCTGAACCACCGGCTTCAGAGCATAGCCGACCGCGCCGAAAAATACCGGAACAAATAGAATGTTTCCGAGATTTTGGACTGGGCGAGTCCAAAATCGCCAGCGTATCAAGAACCGGCGTTTCGCAATCCTTTGATTCGGATACGATCACTTTATCGCTCGCTATTTCAAACGCAAGCGATAAAAAACAAGCGATAAAAAACAAGCGATAAAAAGCATATGAACAGGTATAAATCCATGAACGCAGACGCTTATCTCAAAGGGCTCGCGCTGAAATATCCGCATATCGAATTCGCGTCGGATCACGCAAGGATCTACGACGATTTCGTAGGCGGCCTTATGCACAGTCCCGTTATAGAACATCCGCGGGAGTATTTAGGGCAAACGGCAGTAAGAATAGTTTGCTCGCAGCACCCGTTCAGCGTTGAGGAAGGTATCGCGGATCCCAAAGCGTGCGGCCGCAGGCAACGCGAATATACGGCGGAATGGGTAGATTTTTTGAACAAAGAAAAGCTGCCCGTAAAAGAGATGGACGTCTGCTCCGCCGTCGATCAAAAAGTGTTCGACGCGCTCTGCACGCAGGAAACGCTCGAATCGCTCAGAATAAAGCAACTGAAATGCAAACGGATAGACGGGATAGTAAAGTTAAAGAATCTTAAAAAGCTGTATATCGGGTGCGCTTCGGCGCTTGACGATATTTCGCCCGCAGCAAAGCTTACCGGACTTGAAACGCTGATACTTTGCGAAACGAAGAAAATAACCGATTATTCGGCGCTCGGCGCGCTGAAAAATCTGAAAGTGCTGGGTATTTGCGGCAGCCGGACTTCCGTGAGTTCGGTAATAAAGGTAAAAGATCTGGATTTTCTTTCCGAACTGCCCGCGCCGGAATACGTCGATCTTATCGACGTTCGTATCATAAACGCCCGATAAACACAAAAAACGCCGCTCGCGTTTAATCAATCAACACAAAAAAGGAAAACCATGCCCGATTTCGTACATCTGCACGTCCATACCGAATACAGCCTGCTCGACGGCGAGTGCCTTGTTTCGGAGCTGCCCGCCGCGGTAAAGTCCCTGGGGCAATCCGCCTGCGCGGTGACCGACCACGGCGTGCTTTACGGCGCCGCGGAATTTTACAAAGCGTGCAGAAAGCAGGGCGTAAAGCCCATTATCGGGTGCGAAGTCTACGTGGCTCCCCGCCGTATGGAAGACAAGATCCATCCGATAGATTCCGAACCGTACCATCTGGTGCTTCTGGCAAAGAACGCCGAAGGCTACAAGAATCTGGTGAAAATAGTTTCGGAATCGTTTATAAAGGGATTCTACCGCAAGCCGCGCACCGATATGCAAACGCTCGAAAAACTGCACGGCGGACTTATCGCGCTTTCGGCGTGCGCTTCCGGCGTGCTGGCGAAACGCATACTCAAAGACGCACGCGCCGAAGCCGAAGAGACGGCGGCGGAATTCAAGCGCGTGTTCGGCGGAGATTTTTATATAGAACTGCAGCGCAACGGCGTGCCGGAACAGCAAAAAGTGAACGCGGTGCTTGTAAATATCGCAAAAAAGCTGGATATCCCGCTCGTCTGCACCAACGACGTGCATTATATAAAGCGCGAAGACGCCGAAACGCAGGAGCTTTTGATGGCGATATCCACCGGCGGGACCTTGGGCGACAAATCGTTCGCCCTGCCTTCAAACGAATTTTACCTGCGCAGCACCGACGAGATGGCGCGCCTTTTCGCCGACCTGCCGCAGGCGCTTGAAAACACCGTTAAAATAGCGGACGAATGCAATTTTGACTTTGATTTCGACACCTTCCACCTGCCGCGGTACGAGCTCCCGGCGGGCGTGAGCGCGCGCGGATATCTCGCTTCCCTTGCGAAAAACGGGCTTGAAAAGCGACTCGCTTCCAACCCCGGCGCCGACGGAAAGGCGTACGCCGAACGGCTGAAATACGAGCTGGAAGTCATCCACGGTATGGGGTTCGACGATTATTTTCTTGTAGTGTGGGATTTTGTGAACTTTGCGCGCAGCCGCGATATCCCCGTGGGACCCGGGAGAGGTTCGGCGGTAGGGAGTCTTACCGCGTACGTTCTGGGGATAACCGACGTCGACCCGATAGAAAACGACCTGCTCTTTGAGCGGTTCCTCAACCCCGAACGCGTGACCATGCCGGATATAGACATAGACTTCTGCGACAGGCGCCGCCAGGAGGTCATAGACTACGTGGCGCGCAAGTACGGCGCCGACCATATGGCGCAGATAATCACCTTCGGCACGCTTCAGGCGCGCGCCGCGATACGCGCGGTGGGCAAGGCGCTGGGCGTTTCGTACGCCGACACCGATTCCATAGCCAAAATGATACCGCGCTTTTCGGGCATGACGCTTGCGGAATGCGAAAAGAGCGTTCCGGGACTTGCGGATATGCTCAAGAGCGATAAGCAGGCGGCGCGGGTGTATTCCTTCGCCAAGCGGCTGGAAGGACGTCCGCGCAATTCCTCCACCCACGCCACGGGCGTGGTCATAACCGATTCGCCCATAACCGATTACCTTCCGCTGGCGCAGAACGACGGCGTGACCGTGACGCAGTTCGGCATGAAGACCGTGGCGGAATTAGGGCTGTTGAAAATAGATTTTCTGGGGCTCAGGTATCTGACCGTGATACGCGACGCCGAAACGCTCGCCGCGCGGAAAAGCCCCGGATTCAGGATAGATTCCGTCCCGTTCGACGACGAAGCGACGTACAAACTGCTGGGCGAAGGGCGCACGGCGGGGATCTTTCAGCTTGAAAGCGGCGGTATGCGCGCGCTGCTCGCACGGCTGCAGCCGCGGGATCTGAACGATATAACGTCGGTGATATCGCTCTACCGCCCCGGCCCCGCGCAGTATATAGACAAATTCATTAAAAACCGCCGCGAAAAGAGCGTGAAATACGATATCCCGCAGCTGGAACCCATACTCGGTTCCACTATGGGCTGCCTTATCTACCAGGAACAGGTGATGCGCGTGTTCCGCGACCTCGCCGGGTATTCCTACGGCAGGTCCGACATAGTGCGCCGCGCGATGGCGAAAAAGGACAAAGCCACGCTGGAACGCGAACGCGGCACGTTCGTGAACGGCTGTATGAAAAACGGCATAGACGCAAAAGCCGCGGAAGAACTCTTTTCGCAGATGGAGTCGTTCGCCGAATACGCGTTCAACAAGAGCCACGCCGCGGCTTACGCGGTGCTGGCGTACCGCACGGCTTATCTAAAAGCGCATTTCCCCGCCGAATATATGTGCGCGCTGCTCAATTCCGTCACCGGAAGCGGCGCGAGCGTGAGCAATTATATAAACGAATGCTCGTCGTTAGGCGTTAAAGTGCTGCCCGCCGACGTCAACGAAAGCATGGGAGTGTTTTCGGTCAAAGACGGCGACGTCCGGTTCGGGCTTACCGCGATAAAGAACGTGGGGAGCGCGTTCGCCGATTCCCTCGCGCGCGAGCGCGAAGAAAACGGAAAATTCGCAAGCTACGAGGATTTTCTGTGCAGAGTTACCGCTTTCGGCAACGCCAAGATGATAGAATCGCTGGTGCTCGCCGGCGCGTGCGACTGCTTCGGCATCTACCGCAGCCGTATGTTCGCGGTGATAGGGCGCGCGCTGGATTCGCTTTCCGGTATGCGCAGCGAAATGCGTATGGGGCAGATCTCGCTGTTCGACGCGTCGCAGACCGGGATGACCGCGCTCAAGATCGACTACCCGTCGTTCCCCGACTATCCGCAGAGCGAAAAGCTGGCGTTTGAAAAAGAGCTGGCGGGGGTCTATATGAGCGGACATCCGCTGAAAAATTTCGGAACTTTTGCCAAAAAATACAATTCCGTAACAATTAACGACTTGTATTGCGGGCTCAGAGAGGGTACAATACCCTTGAAGAGCGCCGTCTTTGTGACCGGACAACTCGTTTCGGTGCGCAAAAAGATGACAAAAGCCGGGCGGATGATGGCTTTCGCCTCGGTGGAAGACCTCACCGGCAGCGCCGACGTGATATTCTTCGCCGACGTTTACGAAAAGAATCAGTCCCTCCTCGCCGACGGCGCGGTCATAGGGCTGCGCGGCGAAGCGTCGCTGGAAGAGCCTTCCGGCGGCGAAGGCGAGGACGTGCTTGTCGTCACCGCGCGCGCGGTATACGCCGCGATCCCCGACGAAAAGCTCGCCGAACGCTCGGTCTGCCTTAAAAAGACCGCCGAAAACGAAAAGTTCTTTGAAACCGCGCTGAACAAGCTGCGCGCACACAAGGGGAGCGGACGCGTTTACGTCGTTGACGAGATCACCGGCAAGCGCTACGTTTCCACCGACATTTACTGTAAAGCGGGCGACGGTCTCGTATCGGAGCTCAAGGAAATACTGGGAGACGCCAACGTGGCGTTGAAATAACATTCAGAGGAAACATAAATGGAAACTACCGTCAATACTCAAGGCGGGGGCACCCGCGTAAAGAAAGCGGGCGCGGTGACGCGCCTGATCGCGAGATCGACATTGTGGTATCCGCTCAAAGTGGCGCTTCTGGTGCTGTGGAAAGCGTTTACCTGGATAGTTAATATCCTGCTTACCGTACTGCTTATCGCAATGATAACCGGCGCGGTGGTCTCGTGCGCTTTTCTGCTGTATATACGGTCGAATATCGACGCGGAATATCACGGGCTGGACAACCTGCGGTTCGATTCGTCTTCGAACACCACCATATACTACACCGATTCTTCCGGCAACGAGATACTTATGGACGAAGAGACGCTGCACGGCAGCGAAAACCGTATGTGGGTGAACTATTCCGACATACCGCAAGATCTCATTGACGCCGTGGTGTCCATAGAAGACCAGCGCTTTTTCCAGCATAACGGCGTGGACTACAAGCGCACCGCGGGCGCGGTGTTACGGTTCTTCCTGCCCGGCGGCGGCCAGTACGGCGGAAGCTCCATAACGCAGCAACTTATAAAGAACGTTTCGGGCGATAACGAACAGACCATACAGCGCAAGGTGCAGGAGATATTCCGCGCCATATACGTGAGCAAGCAGTTCGGCAAGGAAGAAATACTCGAAATGTATTTGAACGTCATATTCCTTTCGCAGAACGCCACCGGCGTTCAGGCGGCGGCGGAGGCGTATTTCGGCAAAGACGTAAAAGACCTTACGCTGGTCGAATGTGCGGCGTTGGCGGCGATACCAAAATACCCCACGTATTACGACCCCATACGCAACCCTGACAACAACCTGCAGCGCCGCAACGTCATACTGACCGAGATGCTGAACCAGGGTTACATTTCGCAGGAGGAATTCGATTCCGCCTACAACGTGCCGCTGTATCTGAACACGATGGAGCGCACGACTTCCATAGAGACCGGCTATATACATTCGTATTACGTCGACACCGTGATAGACGACGTGATAGCCGCGCTGATGGAACAGTACGGCATAGACAAAGCTTCCGCAAGCCGCAAGCTGTATTCCGGCGGCCTGCAGATAGTCATAAATATGAATAAGGAAATCCAGGACGCGATGGAAGAGGTGTTCTGCAACGACAGCTGTTTCCCCGAGATAAGCGGCATAAAGCCGCAGGCGGCGATGGTAGTCGCCGACCCCGTGACCGGCGAAGTGCTGGGGATAGTGGGCGGACGCGGCAAGAAGACCACCAACCGCGGCTATAACCTTGCGACTATGGCGAAGCGGCAGTGCGGTTCGGCGATAAAGCCGCTGGCGGTCTACGGCTACGGCATAGACAACGGCATAATCACCTACGCCACTCCCCTGCTCGACGCGCCGACGATAAACCAGAAGAAGAGCGACGGCAAGATAACGCAGAAATACTGGCCGCCCAACTCGCCCGCCGGCTACGACGGACTTATGAGCCTGGTGGACGGCGTCAAGCATTCCAAGAACACCTTCGCGGTGCGGCTTGCGGCGATGTGCGGGATAGAAAATCTTTTCCGCCACCTTGTGGATAACGTGGGCTTCACCACGCTTGTGGAAAGCAAGAGCTACAACGGCGTTATAAAAACGGATATTGCGCTTTCGCCCGTGGCGCTGGGTTCGTTCACCCAGGGCGTCACCGTGCGCGAGATGGCGCAGGGGTTCACGATGTTCGGCAACCGCGGACAGGTGAGCAAGCTGCGCACGTTTTCGATGGTGCGCGACAGCAACGGCGAAATGGTCATAGACAACCGCGTTTCCAAGACCAACCAGGCGATCTCCGAACAGTCGGCGTATATAATGACCCGTCTGCTGTGGAACGTCGTCAACGAGGAAGGCGGCACCGGTTACAAGATGACCCACGGCCAGACCAAGGGCACCGTGGGCGGAAAAAAGGTCGCGGTCCCCGGATTCAAATATCTGAACAAAGTCGAAGTGGGCGGCAAGACCGGTACCACCAACGACAACCGCGACAGGTACTTTGTGGGCATAACCCCCAACTACGTGGGCGCCGTGTGGTTCGGCTACGAAAACAACAAATCGGTTTCCAAATTCGAATACAACCCCGCGCTGCGGCTTTGGATAGAAGTGTTCAACCGCGTGTACGACAAGCTCGAAACGAACGGCCGCGCGTATAAATCCGAATTCGACGAGCCGTTCGGCATAATCAAGGTGAAATACTGCACCGTAAGCGGCAAGCTGCCCACCGACGCGTGCTACCACGACATAGAGACCGTCACCGGCGGCGAAAGCTGCATACGCACCGGCTATTTCACCGCCGAGACCGTTCCCACCGAATACTGCGACAAACACCTGATGTTCAAGTGGGACACTTCCACCAACGCCATCTGCGTGGACGGCTGCACCTGCCCCGCGGACAAAGTCATAGAAGTGGCGTTCAGGCTCATAGAGCCGCGCAAGTTTTCCACCAACCTGGTGGTGACCGATTCGCAGTTCACCTGCGTGGATCCCGCGCTGATATACGAAGGATACAAATACCCCACTTCAAAAGTGCGGCCGTATTTCTTCAACATTTACGAGCCCTACAACAAGGACCAGAAATCGTACTGGCCCGGCAGATCTTCTAAATCCGATTCGTTCAGACCGTACAACCGCGTATGCATAGAGCATTACCACCCCGAGCTGGTTTCAGCAGAAAGCGAAAGTTCCGATGGCAACTGAGACATTACTTGTTTTAAGCGGTATAACCAAGGATTACCCGTCGGGCGACGGCGCTGTCCGCGCCCTGCGGGGCGTGGATATGGAATTTGCGAACTGCGAATTCGTTTCGGTGCTGGGGCCTTCGGGCTGCGGCAAGACCACGCTGCTCAATATAATAGGCGGGCTCGACCGCTACACGACGGGCGACCTGGTGATCCGCGGCAGATCGACCGGCGGTTATTCCGACCGCGACTGGGATTCCTACCGCAACCATTCGATAGGTTTCGTGTTCCAGTCGTATAACCTCATCCCCCACCAGACCGTGCTGGAAAACGTAGAGCTTTCGCTGGCGATATCCGGCGAAAGCCGCGCCGAGCGCAAGGCGAAAGCCCGCGCCGCGCTTGAAAAAGTGGGGCTTGCGGACCAGATAAACAAACGTCCCAACCAGCTTTCCGGCGGGCAGATGCAGCGCGTGGCGATAGCGCGCGCCATAGTCAACGACCCCGATATCATACTCGCCGACGAGCCCACCGGCGCGCTCGATTCCGAAACGAGCGAAAGCGTGCTGGGCATACTTAAAGAAATTTCGCGCACAAGACTCGTGATAATGGTGACGCACAACGCCGAGCTCGCCGAAAAGTATTCCACCCGCATAATCCGTATGCTCGACGGCAAGATCGTGAGCGACGAGCCGCGGAGCGCGGAAAACCGGGACGGCGTTTCCGCCGCGCAGGAAGTCAGGACGGGCAAGACCGCGATGTCGTTTTTGACCGCGCTTTCGCTTTCGTTCCGCAACCTGCTCACCAAAAAGGGCCGGACCGTGCTCACCTCGTTCGCGGGGAGCATAGGGATTATCGGCATAGCGCTGATACTCGCGTTTTCCAACGGCATACAGCGCTATATCGACCGCGTTCAGGAAGACGCGCTTTCGATGTATCCGCTCACGCTGCAGGAGACGGCTATGGATATGTCCGGACTTATGGACGCCATGGCCGGCACCGGAAGAGGCACCCCGCACGAAATGGACGCCGTGTATTCCGATATGTCGGGCGCGCGGCTGATAAATTCAATGCTTTCACAGATAAAGAAAAACGACCTCGTGTCGTTCAAGCAGTTCCTCGAATCCGACGAGCGCATAGCAAAGTACGCGTCGTCCGTGCAGTACGGCTACGGCGTGACGCTCAACATCTACGCGCCGCGCGGCGACGGATATATAAAGGTCAACCCTTCGGACGTGATGAAACAGATCTACGGCGAAGAGATGGGCGAATCCGTGACGCAGATGCTCACGACCACGTCTTCGGGCGCTTCGGTCTGGCGCGAGATGATCGACGACGCCGAACTGCTCGACGCGCAGTACGAGATAATAGGCGAATGGGCGGACAGCCCCGAAGAGATAGTGCTGTTCATAAACAAGAACAACGAAATAAACGACCTGGTGCTCTACGCGCTGGGGCTCAAGGATCCTTCCGAAATAGGCGAGCTGGTCCGTTCCGCGATGTCCGGGCAGAAGCTTGACACCGAGCAGGTGCGGCTGACCTACGACGAGATCCTGGGCATGACGTTCCGGCTGCTGCCCGCGACCGCGTATTATTCAATCGAGCGTTCGGTGAACGGCTACGATATCTGGGCCGACCGTTCGGAAGACGAAGAGTTCGTCAATTCCCTTATAACGGGTGAAGATTCCATCGAACTCAAAATAGTCGGCATCGCCCGCCCGCGCGAAAACACCGTGGGCGGTTCCAACAGCGGCAACATCGGCTACACTGCGGCGCTGCCGAGACTGATAATAGAAAAGATCAACGGTTCGCAGATCGTCGCTCAGCAGCTTTCGGACAAGACGCGCAGCGTATTCACCGGAATGCCGTTCGGCACGGGCGAGATAACGCTTGAAACGATCAAGGCGTATATCGCCATGCTGCCGGAAGAACAGCGCGCGCTGTTTGAGCTGTACCTGGGTCAGATGACCGAAGAACAGCTTGTAAACATGTTCGCCGAACGCTTTGCGGGCGCGACGACCTACGAAGACGTCTGCAAGACGCTGGGCGTGGTCGACCCCGATTCGCCGACTGCCATAAACATCTACGCCGCCACTTTTGAAGCCAAAGACAACATCATAAACGTGATAAACGAATACAACGAGCTCCACGAAGACGACGGCAAAGCGGTCAAGTACACCGACTACGTGGCGATGATAATGTCGCCGCTTTCGACGATAGTGCAGTTCATTTCGTACGCGCTGATAGTTTTCGTTTCGATATCGCTCGTCGTTTCTTCGATAATGATAGGCATAATCACCTACATCTCGGTGCTGGAACGCACCAAGGAAATAGGCATCCTGCGCGCGATGGGTGCGAGAAAACGCGATATCTCGCGCGTGTTCAACGCCGAAACGCTGATAATCGGGCTGATTTCGGGCGTGATGGGCATACTTGTGACGCTGCTGCTCATACTGCCGCTCAACGCCGTGATCCGTTCGCTTTCGGGCATAGGCAATATCGCGTCGCTCCCGGCGGCGGGCGCGTTCATTCTGGTGGCGATATCGGTGCTGCTCACGGTCACCGCGGGGCTGATACCGGCGCGCATCGCTTCCAGAAAAGATCCCGTAATAGCTTTGAGGACAGAATAAAAATATATATTCCCGAAAGGAGAAAAATTTATGGAACCCTATATCCCCGTCATCATAGTCGGCGTGCTCGCCGCGATCGTGATCTTTGCCAACCTTAAAATCGTGCCGCAGGCGAACCAGTTCATAATAGAGCGCCTGGGCAAATACAAAAAGACCTGGGAAGCCGGGCTGCATTTCACCATCCCGTTCATCGACCGCATCGCCAAGCGCGTTACGCTCAAGGAACAGGTGCTCGACACTCCGCCCCAGCCCGTTATCACCAAGGATAACGTCACCATGCAGATAGACACCGTGGTGTACTACCGCGTGTTCGACGCCAAGCTTTACACCTACGGCGCGCAGGATCCGGTGTTCGCCCTGGGCAACCTTACGACGACCACGCTGCGCAACATCATCGGCGCGCTCGATCTCGACGCCACGCTCACCTCGCGCGATCAGATCAACGGCGAGATGACCTCCATACTCGACGAAGCCACCGACCAGTGGGGCATTAAAGTCAGCCGCGTGGAGCTCAAGAACATCATGCCTCCGCAGGAGATACGCGAGGCTATGGAAAAACAGATGAAAGCCGAACGCGACCGCCGCGAGACCCTGCTTCAGGCCGACGGCCACAAGCTGGCGGCGATAGCCCGCGCCGAAGGCGACAAACAGGCGATGATACTCGCCGCCGAAGGCGAACGCGACGCGCGCATCGCCCGCGCCGAAGGCGAAGCAAAAGCCGTGCTCCTTGCAAAACAGGCGGAAGCCGACGGTCTGCGCGCCCTGCGCGAAGCAGGCGTCGACCCCGCGGTGCTGGAACTCAAACGCTACGAGACCCTCGCTTCGCTGGCGAACGGCAAGGCGAGCAAGATCATAGTCCCCACCGACGTCGTGACCGCCGTGAAAAACAACGTGCTGTTTTCCGAAATGACCGGACTCGGCAGCACCACTCCTCCCGCCGCGGACGACCCCGCGCCGGAAAAGGCCGATCCCTGCTGCGACAGATTTAAGAAATAAGGCGATATGAATTCCTGACGGAATTCGCGATATGTCCGTTGGACGCGATATGCCTGCGGCGCGATATGCCCCTTCGGTGCGAGACGGAATTCATAGCATATCGCACGCGAACGGAGTGAGCGTATATCGCATTTGCGCAAGGGGGTCCCCGCAAAAACAAGGTTTTTGTGGGGCAAAAAGCAAATATATCGCACGGCGCAAGCCGTGCTGCGACAGATTCAAAAAGTAAAAAGCGAAAAAAAGGGGGACGGATCCGTTACGGACCGTCCCCCGTATTATTTGCTTATGCTTTGTTTCAGCTGTTTTCGTACCTCTCGACGATTTCTTCAAGTTTGCCTTCCACTATGGGGAGGACCGACTGGAGCTGCTGGCTGAACTGGTCGGGCTGGTCGAGCTTGAGCAGATCTTCGAGTTCATTTATTCTGTAAACGGCGGAAATATCGTAGAATATTCCGCTGTAAACGAGGTCAAGCATACGCTCGTCTTCGGCGGTGTCCATATCCTTGCCCTTGAGCGTGGCTTCATAATACGCTTTGGTCAGGTAATTCTTGCCGCCAACCGCCAAAAGGTCGAGCATATACGCCGAAAAATACGGGTCTTCCACGTTGGTGGGGATGCACACGCCGTACGCCACGTTGCTGCATCTGCCGTGGTAGCCGTCCTGCTCGACGTCGTATTTGGGCGCGGGAACGATACCGAAAACGACGTCGTATTTGCGGTATTTCTTAATAGCCGAAGCGAGCGCGCCGGCGAACAGCGCCCTGCCTTCGCCGAATATGCGCACCAGCGTATCCCATTTGCCCGCCTGCACGGTGAATTCGTCCGCGGTGATATTCCAGGTGCGCTTGTCGTTTAAGAGCTCGAGCGCTTTTTGCATTATGGCTATGGATCTTTCGTTGTTGCCTATGTTGATTACCGGATAATCGTTCGGGTCTTTGGAGCAAAGCGGTTCGCCGCCGGAAAAATACAGATTGGAACCGGCGCTGAGCGCGCCCCAGAAATCGTTTTCGTCCATCACGCCGTCGTCATTGAGATCGTGGGTTACTTCTTTGCACATAGAATAATACTTGTCAAAAGTCCATTCGCCGCGATCGACCAGCTCGTAAATATCGAGCCCGGGGAAATAGCTGTCCAAAAGCTTTTTGTTGAACGCCAGGCCGCCGCTGACTATTTTCTGCATTATGGAAATGTCGCCCGTCGTAAAGTATATCTTGTTTGCAATAGAAAGACTTTCGTTTGCGTTCTGATCCCACCACGGGGCGTAGATATCGAGATATCCTTCAAAATCGCACAGATCGTACAGCTGTCCGTCCTGCGCGAATACTGCCGCGGCGTACATAAACGGCATTGCGGCGTCGCAGACCGGATCAGAGGCGAGCGAATCGCGCAATCTGCTCGCGACGTCATCGACCGCGACCGCTTTTACGGTTATGCCGTATTTGTCTTCTATTTCGCGGTTGCGGGTGTCGACCGCTTCGCGTATCTTGTCGTCGGTCGTTTCGTAAAACGATTCTATCTCTTCGCTGAAATAGGTCGTCTGCACGTTGTTGCTGTAAACGAGCACGCGGAATTCCTTGCGCTGTTTCCAGTCTTCGTTGAACGGGACCTGGTTTTTGTTGACGTATTTACCGTTTTCGTCGAGATACCGATCCTCGCCGGACTCCGAAACGGGTTCGGTCCCGGATCCATCCGCCGCCGACGAGTCTTCCGCCGGGACGGAGGTTTCCGCCTTGGAATCTTCGGCGGGCTTGTCGCCGCCGCAAGAAGCGAGCAGCAGCGAAAACAGCATAACGAGCGCGCATATTAACGCAAGTGTTTTTTTCATGATCGTTTTCCTTTCTGTATATACTGCTATGATATTACCATCCGCGGCGCGATATGTCAACACGAAAGCGCATGCGGACACAAAACTGCGCCAGAAAAGACAATTACGGGCGCTTTTGAAACGCTATTTCTTTTCTTCGCTCAGCTTTTTGAGTTCTTCCATAAAGTCGCCAACGTCGCGGAACCGGCGGTAGACCGAGGCGAAACGGATAAAATTAACTGTTTTCCGGCCAGAATTTGTTTTTAAGTGCCGTAAGGACGTTAATGCTGATTTCACCGTCGTTGCCGCCGGCGTATTCTTCTATCAGCGGCAAAGCATAATCTATAAACTCTTTAAGCTCGCCCTTCTCCGCCATTTCCGCAAGGATCGGATCGTTTTCTCTCAAAAGGGCGGCTAATTCATAATCTATTCTGTACAAAGCCCCGTCGTAGTAATAAACGTTAAACGCTTTCAACTCTTTCATAATAAGATCATAGTCGCCCGAAAACAGTATATCGATCTCTTCGGCGTTTGGTCGATAACCCACGAACTTATCCTTATTGGGATTCTCTTCGCTGTACATAAACGTATACTGTTCTTTTGTTACGCCTGTGGACCTGATGAGGTAATACTCTACCGGTAGCGACAAAGGATCGCCGGTGAAGCCCGGCATTATTTCTCTTGTCAACAACTCATAAACGTCTTTATACTCGGTTCTGACATTTCTGTTAGTCATACATTCCTGCCATATACGGAACAACAACGTATCGCAGTTCATATATTCTTCAAAGTATTTCGTTTTGGATCCGTCAAAATCGTCAATGCCGAATATCGGATAATACTGCCCCTCGTATGCAAGTTGAAACTCAACTTGTATTTCTATTGGAACGTCGGACGTTTCTTCGCTCGGTTCTTCGGATATTTCTTCGGAAGATTCTTCTTCGACAGTCGACAAATCTGTTGAACCTTCTTCCAATTCGCTTGTTTCAGACGGTATTGAGCTTTCGGCGAGCTCGGATACCGCAACCGTTCCGGAACGTTCGGCAGGGTCTTCGGACGACACATCATGGCTGTTTGAGCAAGAAGAAAAAACTATTGCAAAAACAAGCAGCAGCAAAATTATAATGATCCTGTTTTTCATAATTGGCCTCCTTAACTTTCGCCCACAAACGTAAATTCCACGTTCGGATAAAACATTAACGGGGTAATAACAACGTCTTCGCCTAAATAGACTTTTTGCTTTCCGCCAGATATATATGTTCCGCTTCTCTTCCTTGAAAACACATAATGACGTAAAGCTCTATTTCTTTTCTTCGCTCAGCTTTTTGAGCTCTTCCATAAAGTCGCCCACGTCGCGGAACCGGCGGTAGACCGAGGCGAAACGGATATAGGCGACTTCGTCGACTTCGCGCAGTTTATCCATGACGAGTTTGCCGATCTCGGTCGAGGCGACTTCGCCGCTCAATGAATTCTGCAGCTTATATTCGATCTCGGTGACCATTTCCTCCATCTGCCGGCGGGAGACCTGCCGTTTGTCGCAGCAGCGGATTATGGACGAAAGCACCTTGCTGCGGTCGTACGCCTCGCGCGATTTGTCGCGCTTGACGACCACCAGCGGCGCAGTCTCTATGGATTCATAGGTGGTGAACCGTTTGCCGCAGGCCAGGCACTCGCGGCGGCGGCGGATCATGTTGCCGTCGGGCGAAGGGCGGCTGTCGACGACTTTGCTTTCTTCGTATGCGCAAGCGGGACATTTCATAACAGTTGCTCCTTTTTTGTTATTTTTTGATATCGGTGCTGCCGAAGCCGCCGTCGCGTACGGCGGTGGCGTTATCGTCATAAGTTATGCCGAACGGCACGAAAACGCCCTGGCAGAACGATTCGCCTTTGGCGAGCGTAAGCGTTTTGTCGCCGCAGTTGGTGATTGGGACTATTATATGCCCCTGGTTCTGCGAATAATAGTAATCGCTGTCGATTATTCCGGTGGTGTTATCCAGCCGCAGGCGGTATTTGCGCCCCAGCCCCGACCGCGGGAAAATCATAAGCACCCAGCCGGGCTGCATAAAACACCTTAGCCCCGTGCATATCGCAGTGCTCTGCCCCGGTTCGAGCGTGAACGCGAACGGCGTGCGGATATCGTAGCCGGCGGAACCGGACGTGGCGCGCACGGGGAGTATCACGTCTTCCTGCGCGATGCCCGAAATACCGCTCGCCACTTTTTCGAACCGCGCGATACGGTTGCCGTTCATGGAAAACATTACTGCCGTCTGTATCATTTTTCTTCTTCCTTTTTTTGTCCGTTTTCTTTTTTTGCTTCTTCCCGCGCTCCGGAAGTCGCCTCTTTTACGCCCATAACGCTTGTGCCGCACACTATAAAATGTTCCAGAAGCTCGGCGTCGTTGCTGGCGAGCGAATCGGCTATGCGGCGCGTGGTGTCCAGATCGAAGCCCGACGGATACACCGAACCCGAAATATGGTTGTGCCCCAGATACACCAGCTCCGCCCGGCTGTAGACGACCGGCTCGGTCACGTCGCGTATACGGAACCGGACCGAATTGATATCGCCTTCGAACACCGTGCCGCGGTACAGCAGCTCGCGGTCTTTGTTCAGGCACAGCACGTAGACGGATTCCTTATCGGCTCCTTTGAACGTTTCCGCGAATATCCCGGCGGCGGTATTATCGTCGGGGACGGAGGATGTCCCGGAAAGCGCGGGCCGCAAATATGCGCGTTCGCCCGCGAGATGTATGAACACGGCGGCGTTTTCGCTCAAGAGTCCGGTCGAAAGCAGCGTTCCCACGCTGGCGGCAAATACGTTTTCCAGCGTGCCGAACCGCGCTATCAGCGATTTTGCCAGCGGCAGCACGTCGCGGCGCGGGAGCGCGTAGGTGAGCAGCAGCTCGAGCACACCCGTTTCGCCCAGCGCGGCAGGTCCGCCGAGAATGTATTTGTCGCGCAGGCGCTTGCGGTGGCCTTCGTGGTTTTCTTCTTCCAAACTCGTTTTCCTCCGGAGCGTTGTTTTGATGATCTTGCATACTGATTATAACGCCTTTTTTCCGTCTTGTCAAGCAAAACGGAACGCGCGCGCCCAAGATATGGCCGCAAATTGCGCGCACGCACACAAAATACGGTAAATACGGCGGCAGAATTTTTATTTTTCTCTTGATTTTACACCGCTTGTGTGATAAACTTATGATAACAAAAACGTATGGAGGAATACATCAAATGGCAAAAATGAAAATAGGCATCATCGGATGCGGTACCATCGCCAATAACGCGCATATCCCCGCTTACCTCAACAATCCCGACGTGGAGATCAAGTATTTCTGCGATATCATCCCCGAAAGAGCCGACGCCGCCGTTGAAAAATACAAATGCGGCAAGGCCTGCGTGGATTATCACGACGTAATAAACGATCCCGAAGTCGAAGCGGTCTCGGTATGTACCCCCAACAGAATGCATATGACCATTTCGTGCGACGCGCTCGCAGCCGGCAAGAACGTGCTGTGCGAAAAACCCGCCGCCCGCACCTACGCCGACGCGCTCAAGATGCAGGAAGCGCAGCATAAATACGGCAAAGTGCTCAACATCGGCGTCGTCAACCGTTTCAACGCCGCCGTCAACAAGATCCGCGAAATGATCCAGCGCGGCGACCTGGGCGAAGTTTACCACGTATACGTCAGCTTCCGTTCGCAGCGCTCCATACCCGGCCTGGGCGGCGCTTTCACCACCAACGAGATCTCCGGCGGCGGCGTCCTCATAGACTGGGGCGTCCACTACCTTGATATAGTTATGTACTGCATGGGCGATCCCACCCCCAAGACCGTTTCGGCAAAGGCGTTTTCCAAACTGGGCGTTGATATGAAGAACTACGTTTACGAATCGATGTGGGCCGAAAACACCAAGGACCTCAACGGCACCTACGACGTCGACGACTTCGTCACCGGTTTCGTGCGCACTTCCGGCCCGACCATCACCTTCAACGGCGCGTGGGCGCAGAATATAGGCGTGGGCGAATCCTACATAGATTTCATCGGCACCAAGGGCGGCATAAGGCTCCAGTACGGCGGCGACTTCACTCTGTGGACCACCGCTTGCGGCTGCCTCGTTTCCACCAAGCCCAAGTTCACCCCCAACCAGCATTTCCAGACCGAGATCGATTCCTTCGTCCGCTGCATCCGCACCGGCGAAAAGCTCCCTTCGCATATCGACACCGTCATAATCACCGCCAAGATGATGCAGGCGATGTACGATTCTTCCGCAAGCGGAAAAGAAATAGTGCTTGAATAATCATAAGATTTTACGCGCAAAAAGCCATCCCGAAAACGGATGGCTTTTTTGCATTGGCGGGAGCTATTGACAATATTGCTTTTTTAGTTATAATAAAATATGAATAAATATCCACGCGCGTGAAAAAGAGAGGGTAAGCAAAATGAAAAGAATCATATGCATGATCCTTGCGCTGATCGTAACGGTTTCCGCGGCGGCGATAGCCGTTTCGGCGGAGGGCTTAAGCGTGCTCGGCGACCTCAACGGCGACGGAAAGGTCACTTCAAACGACGCGGTGTATCTGCTCCGCAGCGTGCTTTTCCCCGATACGTACGATCTTGAACAGTTCTGCGATTTCGACGGCAACGGCAAGACCGGCTCCGACGACGCCATATTCCTGCTTCGGCACGTGCTGTTCCCTGGCACGTACGTCCTTAAAACGACGTATCCGTATTCGGAAGAGCTGGAATACATACTCGACGATGACGGACGGGCGTGGATATCCGGACCCGGGGCCTTTGACGGGGAAGAGCTGAATATCCCGCCCGAGATAGACGGCCATCCCGTAATAGGCGTGGAATACAACGCCTTTGAAGACACGGCGGTCACGAGCGTGACTTTGTCCGACGGGATAATGAAAATAGAAAGCAACGCTTTTGATTACTGCAAGTCGCTTGTCGCCGTGTATCTGCCCGAATCGGTAACCAACATAGGCTTGGGCGCTTTTGCCGACTGCAGCAGACTCACTTTCGCAGTCTTGCCCGCCGGAGTCACGGAAATCGAATACTATCTGTTCCAGAACTGCTCGTCGCTCGTTTCCGTGGTCATACCCGACGGCGTGACGTTTATCGGCGAATGGGCTTTTGACGGCTGCTCCGCGCTTACTGCCGTAACGGTGCCGGACCGCGTGACGGAGATAAATAAAGGCGCTTTTTACGGCTGCAGTTCGCTTGCGGACGTTTATCTGCCCGAGGGGATAACGCGCATAGGCGAAAGCGCGTTCGACAGCTGCCGCGGTCTCGAAACAATATATTTCGCCGGCACGCGCGCGCAGTGGGAAGCCATTAAAAAAGAGACTGACTGGGACGCCTACACCGGCGATTACGCCGTGGTCTGCGCCGACGACTGAAAGGAGAAATAAAAATGAAAAAAATCATAAGTATCTTGCTTGCGCTTATCGTAACGGCCTCCGCGGCGGCGATCGCCGTATCTGCCGACGGTCTGCGTGTGCTCGGCGACTATACCGACGACGGCAAAGTCACTTCCGACGACGCGATTTTCCTGCTCAGGAGCGTGCTGTTCCCGGAAAGTTACTCGCTTAGTGCGTTCGGCGACTTTGACGGCAACGGCGAAGTCGGCTCCGACGACGCCATATTCCTGCTTCGGCACGTGCTGTTCCCGGATTCGTACGTTCTGAAAACTACCGCCCCGTATTCCGAAGGGCTGGAATACATACTCAACGACGGAGGCATGGCGTGGATCTCAGGCCCCGGGACGTTTGACGGGGAAGAGCTGAATATCCCGCCCGAGATAGACGGTTATACCGTAATAGGCGTGGATTCCGGCGCCTTTGAATACGCGGCGGTCACGAGCGTGACTCTGCCCGCAGGGGTCACGGCCGTGAAAGGCGGTGCTTTTGCCGATTGCCATTCGCTTGTCGCCGTATATCTGCCCGAGGGGATCGCGGTTTTAGATAGCGACGCGTTTGAAAGGTGCCACTCTCTGCCTTCGGCGGTGATACCCGCCGGAGTCACGTCGATAGCAGACAACTTGTTTGAAAATTGCAATTCTCTGGCTTCGGTGGCTATACACTCCGGCGTGACGCACATCGGCAACTGGGCGTTCCGCAACTGCGATTCTCTCGTCACCGTAACCGTGCCGGACGGCGTGACGTATATCAACGGCGGCGTTTTTGAAGACTGCGATTCGCTTAAGAGCGTATATCTGCCCGCCGGCATAACGGGCATAGGCAACTGGGCGTTTGATTTGTGCGAAGAGCTTGAAACCATATATTTCGCAGGCACGCGCGCGCAATGGGAAAGAATGGAAAAAGGGTACCACTGGGACGCTTATGCCGGCGAATACGTCGACGGCGGCTACAAAGTGGTCTGCGCCGACGACTGAAAGGAGAAATAAAAATGAAAAAAATCATAAGTATCTTGCTTGCGCTTATCGTAACGGTCTCCGCGGCGGCGATCGCCGTATCTGCCGACGGTCTGCGTGTGCTCGGCGACTATACCGACGACGGCAAAGTCACTTCCGACGACGCGATTTTCCTGCTCAGGAGCGTGCTGTTCCCGGAAAGTTACTCGCTTAGTGCGTTCGGCGACTTTGACGGCAACGGCGAAATCGGCTCCGACGACGCCATATTCCTGCTTCGGCACGTGCTGTTCCCGGAT
>JAEEGH010008185.1_pt1 | contig 24821 bp, 22 predicted proteins | sample 9134181 | NCBI WGS metagenome assembly JAEEGH01 (sample SAMN16246544, study PRJNA631951) | gut metagenome | biome: gut microbiome; feature: rumen; material: DP-attached | host: Bos | place: Iran: Karaj | collected 2018-10
CGGAAAACAGCATATCCACATCCGCCGCGGTCCAGTTCTTCCGGTCTCCTGCATACACGGCGATCTTTTCCACTTCCGCAGCCAGCAGCTGCAAAGGCGGATTGTCCACGGTTGCCAGGTATTCCTGAATGCGCTGTACCGCGCCCCGGTCCAGATGCCCGCCCCGCTGTTCCGCCTGCCGGGCCAGCCAGGCCGGAAGATACCGGGAGTCTACAGGGGAACAGTCCACAAAAGTTGTTTCCTTCTGCAAAAACTTGGTGAATTTCTGCCGCCCATCCATCTTTTCCGCCTGCAGGATCACCGTACAGAAGTCCGGCACATCCCCCAGCATTGTCTGAAACTGCTCCTGCTTTGAAAGGCTCGTTTCCTTTGCCTTTTCTTTCGCTTTCCCTTTCCCGCCGGTTTTTGGCTTTTTTCCTTCCGCTTCCGCCTTGGGATTTAACAGTTCTTTATCCGTAATGAAAATGACCGTCCTGCCGCTGAAAAACGGATAGGTGTTGATCAGGGTGTCAAGCTTTTTCATGTCCGTTTTTTCTTCAAATACAGAAATATCGCGGCTGTCGGTTGGCGTGTCCGTAAAAATGGCATCCAACAGGGTGCGGCGGACCAAATCCCGGTAATAGGATTCTTCCCCCACGATGCAAACCACTGTGGGGATGGTACCGTTTTCAATTTGTTTGATAAACACGTCCGGGGCCAGGCCGGAGGATTTTGGTTTCATGGCAATAATCTCCAATGAATAATACCGTATGGCAAAGACATCGCAAACCCGTCAACATTTGCTATTCCGTGGATTCATGCGCCTGCGGCTTCGGAACTCAGGACTTCGTCCTTCAAACAGCCTCGCCGCAAAGGTGCATTTCATCTCACGGAATCACGCAACTGTTTCCGACGGTTTGCTTATGTCTTCGCCATACCGCATAATTTCATACACAACAAACTTAATTTATTATATCATGAACCCTGCTGAATTAAAATTGGTTTTCGTGGTAGCGGTAGCTATACCAGCGCAGCTTGTCTTTGCCAAAAACGATCTTGACCGCGCCCAGCTGATCTGTCCGCAGGGGAATGATTTGCCTGGCTGCCAGACGTTCCAGTGTGTCCTGTGCCGGATGACCGTACCGGTTGTGTTTTCCGCAGGAGATTACGCCGAAGCAGGGCTGGATGTGTGCAAGAAAATGGGGGGATGAAGAAGTTTCCGATCCATGATGGCTGACTTTTAGCACATCTGCCTGGCGCAGCAATGGCATGGCGTTTTCTTCCGTTTCCATATCCGCGTCACCGGTAAACACAAGGGAATGTCCCTGACAAAACAGCTGCAGGACTAACGAAGAAGCATTGGTGTCCGAAACTCCGGAAGCGGAAGATGTTTTTGCAGATGCAGAAGCAACTACTATTTTGCAGTCTCCCACATTCCACTGTTCGCCTTTTTGCAGTCTGTACACGTTTGCCTTATGTTCCACAACCCTCAGCAGCGCCTGCACGTCCGCGGATGTTTCCGCACCGGCACCCAGAAACACATTTTTTACAGGCAGCCGGCCCGCTACACCGGCGGCACCCCCGGCATGGTCGTGGTCGCCATGGCTCAGGCAAAGCACATCAATCTGTTTTACGCCCAGGTAACGAAGATATGGCAGCAGCACCATGCGGGAAATATCTGCCTCCCCCTGCAGACCGCCCGTATCGATTAAAATGTTCTTTCCCGCCGGTGTCCGGATCAGAGCCGCATCCCCTTGCCCCACATCGATAAAGTGAACCGTTAAATCCTGAGGCAAAAGATAACGCACAAGATTGATCAGAAGAAAGATGCAAACCATAGTCCCAAGGCAGAATTTTCTCTGCCGGGAGGACAAACGACTGAGCGGACCCAAATCAAATAAGGAAGCTATAAACCCTGTGTAGCAGAAATACTGCACCTTGTGCCACCCGGCAATGTCCATTGTTGCAAAGGGTAAATCAGCCAGCAGTTTTCCCGCTGCAACCGCACCCTGCAGCAGGCGTTCCGCGGCAGCAAAGGGTACGCTGCCGATAACAGCAAAGATACCGTTGCCCGACTGTATGTCGCCGGCAAAAGGAACGAGAAAACTACAAAACATGCCTCCGACAGACGCCAAAAATAAAAAACAGAGTCCTGTCAGAAATAACAGCACGGCCAGTTCCAGCGCCGGAAGCAAAAGCAGATTGCTGGCCAGCCCGATCAGGGAGACCCGGTGAAAATAATACACGGAAAACGGAAAAGAAAATATCTGTGCCGTCAGCGTCACGCCCAGCACCGTCCGCAGCCAGTCCGGAAGATTCTGAGGAATATATGCGGTCACTTTTGGCCCTGCCAGCAATAATCCCGCAGTGGTCACGAAAGACAGCTGAAAGCTGATGTCAAACAGCCAGAAAGGATTTGCCAGCAGCAGAGCCCAGGCGGTCAGCAATAGCAAACGGACGCTGTCCGCCTTCAGTTTTTGACTGCGTCCCCAGAGCAGCACACAGGCCATGGCTACAGCGCGCAGAACCGCCGGCTGCAACCCGCAGAGCAATGCATACAATACTAAAAACAACTGAACAAAAACGGTTCCCTTTTTCCCAGCCGGACGCAGCAACGCCTGCAGTATCAGCGCCAGTACCGCCACATGGGCGCCGGATACAGCCAGCAGATGCGCTATGCCGTTGTCCCGGAATACGTCCGCCTCTTCCGGCGCCACGCCCTGATACCCGCCCAGCACCATGCCCGGCAAAATGGCCCCCGTGCCGGTGCGTAGCTGCGCCAGGGCGTTTTCCCTCACCTTCTGCGCAAGAGCTGTAAACCGGAACCGCAACGGGAGCGGTTCTCCCGATTCCTGTAACTGAGCTAGTGAAACCGTTATGTTTCCATAAATTCCTTTCATTTTATTAAAAAGATAGCCGTCGTATGTTCCCGGATTTCGCAGAAAAACCGGTTCCTTCAATACGCCCCCTATCCGAATTTTTCCGGTCAGGAGCTTCCGCACGGTCAGGTCAGCATTTTTGGAATCGGTTTTCACAAAAATCCTCACCTTAGTATGGATTGGCATAACACTATATATTGTATTGGTTTTATTATTTACTACCGCATATTGTGTTTTTGTAGAAAACAAAAATGGGCTTAACGTAATTGTTAGGCCCATTTCTTTTTCTCTTCCGGAACAGGAACTTCACCAATAAAATTGTACACGATAGTAATTCTTTGGGTGCGGTGCCCGTTTATCTTTTCAGCTTGATGAACTATTATCTTATCGATAAATTCACGAATGATTTCTGCGTTTAACTCTGTGATGTCGGTGTATTTTTTGACCATTTTAAGGAACCGGTCGGTATTAACGCTCCGGGAACGCATTTCATCAAGCGAAGCCTTTAATTCCCCTATTGTTTTTTTAAGCTGTGCTTGTTCCTGCTCATACGATTCCAGCATTTTCCCGAAACGTTCATCGGAAATCTTACCGGCGACATTGTCCTCGTAGATTCTTTGAACCAAAACATCCAACATCCGGTATCGGTCTTCAGCCTGCTGAAGGGTCGTCAATTCCTTTTTCTGTTGCGCCCTCAATATTTTATCATTAGTTTGAAGAACCAGTTCCAGGAACTCGCTTTCGTGTTCCCGGGCATACTTCGTCACTTCGCGCAAGTTTTCAAGAACCAGCAGGTTCACCACCCTGACCTGGATTTGATGTGTGGTGCAGCCCCTGCTCTTTCGGTATTTCGAACAAGTGAAGTAATCTTGTGATGTGTCCCTTTTCTTACACCGCGCCAGATATAACTTTGCTCCGCAATCCGCACAATACAACATACCGGAAAACGGGTTCATCTCGCCTAACCGGTTTTTCCTTCTCATCGCTCTATATCTTATCTTCTGAGCCGCCTCCCATAGATCCCGATCTATAATGGCCGGAATCCTGTTTTCGAACCTCTTCCACTCGGATTTGGGATTGAATACTTTATCGCGGCATTTGTAGGATTTACATTTGGTACGGAAATTTACCAAACAGCCGGCGTATTCCTCTCTTTCCAGAATGGTAGCGATTTTGGTGTCATTCCACTTCATATGCCTTTTGTCGTTTCCCGGTTTGCCGCCGTTTAATAAAATCTGCTTGTGTTCTGTGGGGCAGGGAATCCCCCTGTCCATCAGTTCTTTCGCGATTGCGGTCGGCCCCAGCCCACGAATGCACATATGATAAATCTCACGCACCACCTCGGCTGCCTCTTCATCGATAACCCAATTAAACTTATCGTTCGGGTCTTTCATGTAACCGTAGGGCGGATGTGAAGCCAGAGGCTTTCCGGCTTCGCCCTTGCTTTTTAAGACAGCCCTGATTTTCTTGCTCGTGTCCTTCGCATACCACTCGTTGATGATGTTAAGGAACGGGGCAAATTCGGAACCTTGCCCGCTGGTGCTGTCAACCCCATTGTTAATAGCGATGAAGCGAACATTGGCATTCGGGAATACAATCTCGGTATAGGTGCCCACACCGATGTAATCCCGTCCGAGCCGTGACATATCCTTGACTATGACCGTAGCGACATGTCCGGCTTTCACATACCCTATCATTTTCTGAAACCCCGGTCTGTTGAAATTCGTACCGCTGTAACCGTCGTCCACAAAGAACCGGGTATTGCGGAATCCGTTGTCGTCCGCATATTTCTGCAATATCATCTTCTGGTTGGTGATGCTGTTGCTTTCCCCCTGGAGTTCGTCATCGCAGGACAGCCTGCAATAAAGTGCGGTAATCTTGCTCTCCGGGGTCGTTCCAATATTCAGCTGTCTTTCCATAATATATTATCCTCCTTTTCCGACAGCCTTCTGCGAAATCACCTATTATTATAGGTAGTAGCATATTACCGTACTTTAGTGCAGAAGTGAAGTCATTATTCCGATGTATCTTGGATACTTTCAGAAGGGTATTCCAGGCTGTTCTTAATCAGCCGTTTAATCTTGTCGCAGGCCGTCTCCCTGGCATCTTCCGGGAACACGGCGTCTGCGATGAATACTGTGTTTTTTATTACTATTTTGGTCACATTGGTCTTGTCATCCATAGCTTACTCCTATCAAACTGTCATGGCGATGTAATGACCGCCATGACAGCAAGTGTGAATCAGATCAGTTTAAGTACCTTGATGGCTTCCGGGGTTATAAGAACACCATTCACATACTCATAGCCCATATAGCCGATGTAACCCTGCAGCGCAAACAATTCCTCAAGCGGTCTCACCGACAACGGCAGGCGGTCGATAATCCAGTACCGACTGAAATCACCGAAGGCGATAGGCTTGTTGCCAATCTCGTCGTCCGGCATATAGTTGGAAATGTGTACCGGCTTGCCCAGAATGGTGTTGCTTGCCTGGTTCCAAATGTAGGAACCGCCCTGGTCTTGCAGGGCGCGCAGGGCAAAGGCCGTCCTGTCGTTCATCAGCCAACAGCCATTCTTCCTGAATTCCTTATCCACAGAAAAATACAGCTTTACCACATCGTGATACCCGATGGCAGCGGTGGTATGACCTACCTCTGCGCCTTTGGTATCATCAAGGATGCCGTAAGGCTTATGTTCGCCATCCCCATTGATGAAGGCATCTTCCTCCCCATTGGCAAACCCCTTCGAAAGCCGTTTGATAAGATGGGATTCCAGGTCAAACTGCGCATCCTGCACAAAGGTGTCATCCACTTTGGTCAGGCAGGAAAGCACAGAGGAACCAACGGATATCTTGGTTGCCACGGCTGTACTGGGCTGAATCTGTGTTTCCGGCGTTACCCATTCCGTCACATCTTTCTCCTCGGAAACAAAGATACTGCTGTCCCCCTTGGGTCCGGGAAGTACAGTGCAGATGTTACGGAACAGGCTCTCTGTCTTTAACGCAGCCCTGTATTTCTTGTCGGAACCTTCCGGCAGGAAGTACGAATCAAAGAACCCATGCCGCTGGCCTTTAAAATCATAAATCTTTTTTGGATGGTGTTGCATCCTGTTCCAGAACTCATGATGGCTTAAAATGTTAGAAATCATGCTATTTTCCTCCAATTCTTACAATATGGGGCCTATTACCCCGTTTGAAACCGCGTTTTTAAGCGTGAGGCCCCCCGCCCGGTCTGATGCGGAGGGCCTTTAGAGATTTTTACTCCCCCTGGGGGTCACACTAACTTCCGGGGTTTGATATAGGTGTAGAAGCGTTCATGACAGTAATCCATCGCTTCCTTCCGTGTCTGAAAATGCAGGCTGGTACTCCCATACACAATCTTCCATGGGTATGGAACCGGCTTCTTGCTGTCCATGAGGATGGCAGGCATTCCGTTCGGGTGCCGCATCACCAGGCGCCCGGTGTAATTATCATCGGTAAAGTCTTCTGCCTTGAGATGTTCCAACGGAATGTCCCCTGCAACCCCAAATAACTTAATCTGTTTCATGCTCTTTCTCCTTTCCGGCATCACAAACTGTGATACCAACACCATTAAGTGAGAAGCCCCGGCATAACCGGGGCCTCTTGGTTATAAGTGGCTTCTGTCTTTGTCGCATTCCGGGCAGTAGTACAACCCCAGATCATGTGCGTTAAGGCTCCTGCCCATCAGCCGCATTTTGCGCCTTTTGCATTCCGGGCACTGAATTTCATATCCCAACGACATATCGATGGTGTGCGGTTCCGAAGCATGAAGCCTGTAATATCTGTGGAGCTTATGACTCCAGTTGTCTTCCACAAATTCCGTGGAGAGGTACATTCTGCAATGGTCTCTGCAATATTCATCAGAGTACCACGAATTAATCGGGTAAAGCAGTTTGGGGTCATACTTGTTTTTGTAAAGTGGATAATTCATAATCCAATTCCTCCTTCATAACATAGGTGTTTCATTTTAAACTGGCTATCCCTGTTGGCATAGCCTTTGGCAATCAACTTCTGTGAATACTCGTAAAGTTCATTCACAGCCTTATCAATGGCATCAGCGCTTCGACCAACACCTTTGACGGTTTCGGCTATCACACAGTTGGTAAGTTTGTCTCCGAACCAAAGATAGATTGTGGCGGGTTTCCTGGAATTCGCACGGCTTACACCACTGATTTCAACATTGAAACCGTTACCAAAATCCCGGTACAGAACCTTCTCCCAGTCGATGATAGTAATCCGGTAATCTTTACCAAGGTTTTTTTCCAGTTCCTTGATAGTCGGGCACCTCTCTATAGGCTTTTCCTCCTTTCTTCCAAAATTTGAAACTGTCCTTTCTGTCCTTTTTGTCCCATAGCCAGATACTTTAAACAGCATCTATATACGTCAAATAAATAAATTAAATGATGAAAATGGGGAACTATATGAATATGTGACGTAAAGGACAAGTCTTTTTATCTCTGTCCCCGGGACAGAACGGACAGAAAGGACAAAATCCTTCTGCCGCCTGTCAAGGTTTGAACACAGCAGGATTGACCATGTAGCTTTGTGATGCAGGCCTTCCGCTGCCGTTCTTCGTTTCACCCGGCTTTAGTGCCATGTATCCGTATTCGCACAGCCTGTCCAATACAGGCTGAAGTTCATCAGCTCTTTTGAAACCACGGCATAATCGCATGATGTCTCGCTTGCTCAGTTCCGTTTGTCCGGCTTTCTGTATAGCTTTCATTACATATTTGCACTTCTTAACCACAGGGTCAGCGCCCATCAGAAGATAGGCAGCTCTTGAGTGTTCCGTGTAGTATCGCCCCAGGGCAATTGCTCGCTGCATCGTTTCACCGTCCACAACCAGCGGATCTGGTTCCTTCAAAAATTCGTAACAACCTTTTTTCTCTGCCCGGCACAGGATACCGCTGATACGAACAATGGCACCACAAAGCTTTCCTGCCCAGTCCGAGAAGTCCAGGTACTCTGTCCGTAACTTTGGCTCCAGTTCTGTGGCAAACGCTTCCAGCATCTTGTCGGCATCGTCAGTCAGTGTAATGATTTCCGGCGCATCAACGGTTGGATTGCTTTCCTCGTCCAGCAGATTGCTAATCAGGGAATAATACTGCTGTTCGGCTTCTTTTGGGATTGGTTCAGTACGATATTTCCTGCTACCAACATAGGTTGCAGGCATGGTGTACAAGAACCTCGCCGTCAGCCCTCTTCCGCGGAATGTACTATTTTGCATCAGTCCTGACAGCACATTCGGCTGCACAGCAAACAGCAATGTCAAAGCAGGAGAATCAACGCTTTCACTGTTTCTGCCGATTCTGTCGATACGGATGGTATCACCGGCATGTCCCTTTAGGAACACATCGATGTTGACAGCCTTGGAGTACATCCCCCCTGCAAGCTGGTCGAAGATACCACCTTCTGCAGAAATCACAGAGGCAACACCGCCGTGATCCGCCAGCACAGAAACCAATTTCTCCGGCGTTACATCATCTACATATAGCTGCATGGGTGCTAATTCCTTGAAATGGGCTATCTCGTCAGCAATGGCATCCAGTTCTTCTTCTTTGGCTGTCCCTTTGGCTAACTTGTCCTCGATTGCGTGTTTCCTCTTTTCGAGAATCCGTTTCTGCATCCGGTTCTTCTCCAGGGCAGCGGCATGCTGAATGTTGTACGCTTTTTCAATAAGGTTGACAGGTTTAACTGTCAGGCTCGTGACAGCAGATTTTCGTTCCGAAGGTTCCGCTATTATAAGCACATACAGATTTGTCGGCTCTATCCAGTCAGGCTTTGCCTGCACCCGGTATTTCCCCTGCATACAGCTTGCCATGACTGCAAGCGAGGCAGTACCTGCCATATCCACAGGAGTCTGCGTGGTTTCCGCAACCGCCTCCACATATGGGCGCACCCGTTTGGGCAGGGCATCCACCGGAAATGACGGCAGTTCGATTTCCTCAAACGGTACCGGCTGTTCCCATTGCGTTTCTTTCGGTGCATTGTACTGTTCCGGCGGTATATATCCCGGTTGTTTTTTGATGCATTTGTAATACTTCAGAGCGCTTTTCCAGATAGTGTTCAGCTCTTTCTTAGCAAGCAGTGGTGAACATTTATCCGATTCCTTCCGGAAACGCTCCCTGGCATCTTCGCTGTTGCCGTAACGTTTCAGAGCGCGGACAGCAAAATGAAACATTGTGCTGTTGCGTGTTCCTTCCGCAATGGTATCTGTGGCTGTCGGTTCCTCTGCCTCAAGCCTATCCATGAACTCATTTATGGTCATCGTGCCGGGATAGAAATCAGCGTTTGGATTCTCCGCACCATCAAAGTACCTTGCTGCATCCAACGCCTTTGCATCCAAAAATGGGAAGTGCCTATGCAACCGGTCCTTAAAGGAAGCGTAAGCTTTAAAGTCCGTTTCTGGTGTCGCTTTCCAGAAAACATGGTATCGGGGGGCCGGTGGCTTTGTTCCTTTCGGTTTCATATGGTTTTTACTTTCCGAGATGATATGCGGCACACCTTCGAAAATCCGATGGATATCTTCCCGCTTTATCCAGTTTTCCGGGTTAGAATCTTCTTCGTTATCCACATCACCCGCTTGAACGTCTGATTTCACGAACGTACTGTTTCCCCGGTAACAGTTTTTGTACTCAGCTGCCACATGGTCGAAACGCGCCACTGCATTGAAAGATTCCGCATCCCGCACGATAACCTTCTCCGGATAGGAACAGTTCTTCGGATTCTGTATGCATGAGGCACGCCAGAATGTAAATTCATTTATGTCCGTCAAGTTCTACACCCCCTTCCCTTGAATTCTTGTGGTCTGTTCATTCCTGTTTGTTGGAACTGATAACCAGCCATTCCCTATATGCCGCCACCGGGATAAGGATTCTTGTTCCTACGCGTATCGCAGGAAACCCCGGCGATTTGGCAAGTTCATAGGCTTTCGGCAGGGAGATGCCCAGTTCAATGGATAACTCCCGTACATTCATCGTTGTTTTTTCCATTTCTCCACCTCCTGTTTTCTTCCAATAAAAAACCACCTTCATTTCTGTTGGCGGTTTTCCATGCTGTCATACAACTATGTTTGATTTTCCGTTGGTCCGTATCTTGAGAACCGCATTGTACGGTGTCAAGTCTTTTGTTCCGTAACTGTTTCGCCTGTCCAGCGCCTCTTCACGGTGTTTCAGCCTCCGGTTGGCTCTTTGCCTTTTCCTGTCCTTCATCTTATCCCTCCAATCCAAATAAAATAAAAACCTTTGCGGGAAACTACCAGATTTTGTGGTCGACAACCGCTAAACACAATATATTGTGTTGCTCTAACTTGATTCTAATTTAATTATACTATATAATGTGTGTAACGCAAATTTTGGCTGGTAATACAAATGGTAAAAATGAGGTGAGATTCAATGAAGAGGATTCCAACTGATTTATATTCGTTTACAGAAATCGGCGGTGTCGGAGAAATGATTTACAAAGCCGTGAGGTTTCCCGAATACCTGCCGGAATATGACTATACAAGCGAACAGTTTGTGATGGTTCCGGTGTTTACCGGCGGTCATCGTGTTACCGCTGATACAGATTATTCTATAACCGGGCAGGGTCTGCTTTCGAGCCTATGTAATTTGTACCAGAAGATTAACGACCCCAAAGGCGATGAACCCATTGCAAATTTGCTTTGGGATTGGTGCCGGAACAACATACAGCCGTATAACATTAATGAACTGTGCAAAGAACTCGAAACCCGGGATTTCCTGGATATCGTTTCCGACGACAATCTAAAGCGGTTGGCTACATTTGCATTGGAGGATTTTATTTCTGACCTTTGCAAACTTGGGTCGGTCTTTGAGTACTATTACGCTCTGCAAAGAATCAAGTATTACCATGACGCCCAGATAGGCAGAGAACTTTATTACGAAGGCCGGTGCCGTGACAGTGTGCCTCACCTTGAGAAATACCGGAAATATACTGATGATGATGAATATGTCCGGAACGTGGTTAACGATTATGATGAACGAATGTCTGAAGTTATGGATATGTTTCCTGCCTTCCGTCTCCGCCTCATGCGTAACAGTAAAACAGACAAAATAGAAATGGGCGCGGAGATAGATTCCGTCTTTGATATAGCATGGTATGCGTTTGCCAGGATGGTTGCATATGTCGCACCGCCTGCAGATGCCGATTTGAATTATATGTACTCCCAGGGTTCTATCCTGACCTGTATGGCCTGCGGTGAATACTTCGTCCGGCACTCAAGCAACCAACGGTACTGTGACAATCCTAACTGTCAGGCAGAACGGAAAAACCGGAAAGCCAGGGCATACTACCTTAGGAAGAAGGCAAAAAAATAAACTGCCAAAAAAAAAGAAAGCCATCATACGATTAGAAACTAATCATATGATGGCTTTTTATATATAAAATACTGTTATATGTGTATTATTTGAAAAGCGGCAAATACCGCAGGATGTCTTTGATGCAGGCATTGCAATCTTTATTGACATCGCTGCCCCAATACCGCAGAACCAGCCAGCCCATTTCCAATAATGCCTGGTTCACCTCCATGTCGCGTTCAACATTACGTTTTAGCTTTTTCGTCCAAAATCCTTTATTTGTCTGTATCTGCTCCCCCGGCTTTTCTTCATGGCCTCGAGCGTGCCAAAAATCGCCATCCACAAAAATTGCAATTCTGTATTTTGTGATTGCGATATCCGGTGTCCCAGGCAACACCTTATAGTTCTTCCTGTAGCGAATACCGCGATGCCACAACGCTTTCCTCAACAGGATTTCAGGTTTTGTATCTGTTGACCGGATACGCTGCATATTTTTATGTCGTTGGTCTTGGGTCAGAACATCCATAAAAACGTCTCAAAATTTTATTCAAAATATGAAGCCAATTTTTTAGCAATATGCCAAAACAATACTGGTGGAACCGCGTTTCCAATCTGGCGGTAAGCATCACTTTCGCTTCCGGCAAACTGAAACTTTTCAGGAAAAGACTGCACCCTTGCTGCTTCTCTCGGTGTAAAACGTCTGTAAAGTTCTTTGTCAGGATCAACCAAAAGGACCGGATCCCTTGAATTAATACTTACCTTTGCAAGATGACTTGTCACTGTAAGACATGGCTCATCAAGTTTCTGCCACAATCCTCTTTTCATATTGTTCTTCGCATTCTTCATTCCCTGAACAGCTTTTTCACTAAAATAGTACTTTTTCTCCTCTATTGCAAGAACCGGAACGGCAACAGACAAAGGAACCCAATTATTTAGATTGGTCGGTTCTGGGAATTCAAACTTAAAACCAAGATCTTTTCTAATTCCAACGATAATGACACGTTCTCTCTTCTGGGGAACTCCATAATCGGCCGCATTAATCAACTTTGTTGTCAAAACATATCCAGCCTCTTCAAAGGTCTCACAAATGCGTTTAAAAATCCGCCCTTTATGAAGGGTCATCATACCTTTAACATTTTCTGCAATAAACGCTCTTGGCTGTTTATCTTTTGCAATCCGAGCCATCTGTTTATACAGATTCGCTCTATCATCAAAAGGGTCTTTCGTAGGGTTTACCGTACTGAATGACTGGCAGGGAAAGCCACCTACCAAAACATCATGTACAGGGATAGAGTCAGAAGAAACCTCACATATATCCGCACAAACAGTATTTTCACACCCAAAATTCAGTCTATGTGTTTCCAAAGCTTTGCTGTTTATATCCGATGAATAAACTAATTCATACGGCAACTTTTTATAGTTACGCTTGTTGAATCGGAAACCACCGATAATCCCCTGGTCACATCCTCCGCAGCCGGAAAATAAAGAAACAACTTTCAACATGTCTACATAACCTCATACATTCAATAAAATAACCGAATCAACTGCATCCTTTTTAAAATCCACTTTATATGTCAGAGGAACATAAGTTATTTTTCTTTCCTGTTCTTTTGCAGAAATATTATTGAGTACAAAAGCTGTTATTCCATCACTTGTAAAATAAACGCGGTATATAAAATAGTCGCCTCCGTGCTGCATAGCAGCAACCCACTCGTTCCTTGTCATATTAATACTGTCACTCCAGGCAGAATCCGACAAATCAGGCGTAGTTACACGTTTAGTAGACTTTACTTCAATATATTTTACGTATTCCGCTTGTTCCCCGGGTTCAGCATATACAGATTGAATGTCATATCCAAGTCCTCTCTGCTTTCCCAAAGAAATAACTTTATTCGCAAGTCGGCTGTCAAAAGCTCTGACCCTTGCTTTTTCATACTGATACACGACTTCCTCGCCTTCGTCACCAAATTCTGTAAGATTTCTTGGCTCGTCTCCATTTTCCGAAGCTGGTACTTCGTAACCGGCGCTGTCCTCATTAATAAGAGCAGAAGCTTTTGTTTCAAACTTGCCAGCCACTTCTGAAAGCCGCGCAAAGTATTCGTCCCATTCAAGTTCAAATTCTTTTCTATTTTCCGAAGTAGACAAATCATATGAATATACATCAAAAATTGGCGGCTTATTCCAGCAGTCCGCAAATATATTTATTGTTTCTGCCTCACGCATATTTAAGCAGATACGTTTTTCGGAATCAACCCTGATAAGATTTGCAAGTTCAAGATAATCAACCTGCTCTCTGATATGCTGAAAATAGTATGAATAAGCCGTTCCTTGTGGATCAATGGACCTTTGAATATTTTGCACATGGTCTTTGCGTATTTGCCGCAAAACCTCATCAGGTCTTGCCTTTCCTTGCAAGACATCCAGCGAATTCAGAACATAGTAGCCCATTTCTTTTACTGTGATGTCTTCATTTACTTCCCTTGCCAAAAGCAGAAGTTTTAACATAAACGGATATGGCCGGATATTTATATTATTATCTATTCGTGCCTTCATAAAGTGAGGTTTTTGCATTCCGTTCGGGAACTGCAACTTATAGCAAAAATCTTTAAAAAAAGCAGGTTGATCGCTGTCAGCAAGATATTTTTTTGTCCGGTCCGATTCGTAAACAATACCGTCAGCTGACCTGTAATACATACCAAACAATTTCCCTGCTATTTCAGTTCTGTGATTATCAAGAGTCTTTTTTACAGTTGTATTATTTGTGTCCGTCGATATCGATTTGTATTTCAAAAACTCTTTATTAAACAGTTCTTCAAAGTCATCTATGGAACAAGGGCACACCGTGTCAACAACTAACGCATATATGGGCAGAAGATCGTCCATCTCTTTTAATGATTTTCCTCTGATAATAGCACACCTAAACTGTCTTGTATGGTCGTACATTTTTAATCCCTCCTGCGCTTTTCCAAAATATCAAGAACGCTTCTTGCAATCGCCTCTGCAAGTAGTGGGGGTACTGCATTGCCAACCTGTTTTAGTTGACTAGTCTTAATTCCAATAAATCTAAATGTATCAGGGAACGATTGTATCCTTGCAGACTCACGCACAGTAGGAACCCTGTTTGCAGAATAATGAAACTGATGGTTATGCCCAGTATCAATCGTAAAACATGGCCTTTGGCTATTCATCCGTGTCCAAGCTATATGTACCTTTCTGGTATCCCAAAGCTCCTTCGGTAAGTCTTTGTAATTACCGCCGTCAGGAACCATTTTAATAATATCCTTTGTCTTCTGTGTATGAATCGTTGCCGAATGATTAAGGATGCTGGCGCTTCCCTTCCTCATCTTCTTCTGGTAATCGTTTTTGGGTGAAAGTTTATACGGAATATCTTCGCCCAGAACTTTATCATCAGGAATAAAATCAAGGTCACTTATTGCGTCCTTACAAGTCAGTGGTGGGAAAACAGAACCCTCCCACATAAAAGGTAACGGATAAACATACTCAACGTTTTCGCCAAAAAAACTCTTGTTAATTCCAACAAATATTACCCTGGAACGCTTCTGGGGAACTCCATAGTTTTCAGAAGAAAGAATCTTCAACTTTACGTCATAACCAATGCCCGAAAAATCTTCTTGTATCTGCTTACCAAACACTCCACCAAACAACCGAACAAGCCCCGGGACATTTTCCATAACGAAGACTTTCGGCTGAAGTTCAGATACGATTCTAACGAAATTCTTATAAAGTTTATTCCGGTCATCATCAATAAGCCGTTTCCCAGATACTGAATAACCCTGACAGGGAGGCCCGCCAATGATAACATCTACTTCTTCTTTTTTTAATCCCGAAGACTGTAAGATAAAGTTCCCATCAACCTCTGCAATATCTTTATTCAAAACAATCGCATCCGGGAAATTATATTGATATGTAGTTGTTGCGTCTTTCCACAAGTCAATCCCCATACAGATTTTAAATCCTGCTTGTTCAAACCCTTTAGAAAAACCACCACAACCACAAAACAAATCTATTACATTTAACTTTCTCATAAAAATATATCAAAACCTCTCAACTATAAAAACGTTGCAACACACAAAATTCAATATATGAAAATCTTATCACTAATTTTGAATTCATGCAAACGGTTATAGTAATACAAAAGTTATAACCTATTTTATCAGCAATAAAAGCTAATATATTATTATAGAATCTAATCTGCTTTTTTGGGTCCGAAAAAAAATGTGTTTTATATAAACACTCGTTCGGTCAAGTATAGCATATCCCTTTAAAAAAGAAAAGCGAACAAAATGAAAAATCAGATTTAGCGGTACCATATTACCCTTTAGCTGGTTTATCTAATGTAGCATTGTAAGGTTCCTATGATATGCAAACAATAATAGCCCTCAAACACAGTATATAACACCGTGTTTGAGGGCTTCTTTGATTTCTCTAATCCTTCTTATGGGTTGCTCTTAGTAATCATCTCAGGCCTCACTTTCTTTTGGTGTACGGAAGGCAGAGGAACCTGCCAGCCGTTTCAGCAGTACCTTGCGAATGCCTTTGTATTCCTGCCCGATGAAGCCTAAACGAAGAAGGAAGCACCGGAATGCGTATTTCTCATTCGGTACTTCCTTTTCTTTTGCTGTAATCCGTTTTGAGTTCTTTGCCATGTGGCATAAGGCTGTAATGAAGTGCATGACCGCTATGGTTTCCTCTGCATCCAACTGTCGCCTGAACCAGGGGAACACCAATCGATTCTCTGTGAGAATCACAATTGGGTCTTCGGAATCCAATGCCTTTTTAATCAATCCTGCCTTGCTGGCAATCAGCTTTTCGAGGTTTTCAATTTGAGTTTCGGTGAAGTCTGCCCTCGGCATCGTCAGCGTCCAGGAATCACTGTCCTGCTCTTCCTGTACTGATTCTTCGGTCTCCGGCATCTCGATTTCAAATCCCCTGTTTCTCAATTCTGATGCCAGGGAATTCATCCCGGCCTCATCCTCCGTTGTGATGCTGCCGTCCCTTTCGATGACCAGGTTGCCGACCGTGTAGGTGAATACCGGTGCTCCATTGTACTTTGCAGCCTGTCCGGTAATCTCGGCAATCGCCTTTACCAGGTTCTTTCTGTCCTTGCCCTGTGCGTTTGTTGTAATGTTCATCGTGTGAACCTCCTTCTTTTTAGGTTACTGTATATATCACTCTAAACGCACATAAAGTCAAGTTATATTTTTAAAAACAAAAGTCCCCAAACTCAGTTGTGATGCAGTGTTTGAGGACTTTTCTGATTTCGCATAAAGGCCGCTTTAAAACTTAATCCCTCTATCGCCCGCAAATTACCGTGCAGCGGTCTCTCTGCCGCAAACACGGCGCTGATTCCCTGTTCCTTTCTGCGTATGCTGTCCGGTTCTACTGCGCCCTGCAGAATCAACTGTTTCCCCGTCAATCCCTGCCAGTTTTTCTGCAGTTTTATCTTTCCGTCCGCGGCCATGAACCCGCCTATAAATATGACAAGAGAAAACAACACGCAGGCCAGACGGTGTATGTTGTCCCTGTCCAGCAACACCGCTTTGCCGCCCCGCCGGATTTGCACCAGGCAGTACAGCACGCATGCCGCGAAAACCGTAGAGAGTGACAACTGAAAAAGATGCGAACGCTCATAAAACCCGAGCAAATCGCCTGCGCAATAACAAAAGAACAGAAGGCACAACCACTTGATAAACAAATTTACATTTCCCTCTTTCTTAAAATCCATAAACTAAAGCATCTTAAAAAATGCACTAAAAGACAGATGCTTACAGCGCCAGACAGCGTTTCATTTTTGCGAATTTTGCCGGGCCGATGCCTGGCACCTGCATAATATCCTCTATGCGGTGAAACCCGTGCTGATTTCTGAATGCAATGATCCGACGGGCCGTAGCATTCCCCACCCCGGGTAGTTGTATCAGGTCAGTTTCCGTCGCGGAATTCAGGTGCACAAGAACCGCATTGGCAGCGTTTCTTCCGGTTTTATCTTCACGCCTGTTTCCGTCCGATTGCACTTCGGACCAGCCTGTTTCCGCAGATTGACTGCCATCCGCAGCTTCCCATTTTTCTTGCGCCCTCTTTTGAGAAATATATTGCGCAGCATCATTATAGTGCCCGTCCCCCGCTATTTCCCCGGAAATAACGTCTGCCTTTGCAGATTTTCGTTCCAACATTTTCTGTTTCAGTCTCGCCTTTGACAGTCTCGGAACTTTGATGTGTCCGCCGTCTTTGCATAACTGGGCCAGGTTTACCCTGTCCATGTCCGCTTCCTCCGTTACGCCGCCTGCCAGTTCGATGACCTGCTGTGCCCGGCTGCCTTTTGTCACTTCGTAAAGTCCCGGCTTGGCCACTGCGCCGCTGACACATACTGTGATTTTTATTTCCTGCACCTGTTCTGTCACCGGTTGCTCCGCCAACTTTTTCACCTGTTGGTCTGCTTCTTCGTTACCGTTCCACCAGGAAGCCGCGCTGCATAAGGCGACGCTGGCACAAAGAAGGCCTAACTTCTGCAGGGTTCGTTTTTCCATTGCAATCCCATCCTTTCTAAAGAAAAATGATGATTAATTTCAGGAAGAGAAATCGTAAAACCGGACACGATTACTATTCCATGGATTCATTCGCCTGTGCCTTCGAAACTCGAAGTTGCGTTGAAGGGCAACCCGCCTCCCACTTCCTCACTGCGCACGCTCACTCTGTTCGCGTTGCTCGGTGTCGTCAAACTGGGACCCTTCCGGGTTGCCCTGTCAACGCTCAACGAAATAGCGTAATCATTTCCGATGTTTTGCTTATTTCTTTTCCGAAACTACTTACTACATTTCCTAAAACAAAAAGACGAACAGATTTCTTCCAAGCATACCATTTCCGATATACAAAAAAGAAGTCTATTCGTCTTAATTTATTTGCGATAATTCTATTCACAAACATTACGTGCCTCTTTTTCCCTTTACCCATCCTGCTCACAATGAAAAGGAGCGTCGGCTCCGGGCAAAAGTATCGCCGGGGAACCGACTGATGTTTTCAATCATCAACAGGATCGGTAAAGAACAAAAGTGTGCAGCCCTGCAGAATGGTCACAGGTCTGCGAAAATTTGCAGGGAGACGCTGTACGACCGGCATCTCCCTTATTCATTTTTAATTTACGGAAGAGACACTGACGCAGTCAGTCACAAAAAGCACCGGTCAGCGCACAAACTCATTTGATCAGCGTCTCCTTAAAACTATTTTACCACAATATTTACCAGTCTGCCCGGTACCGCAATTACCTTGCGTACAGTTCCGTCACCGATCAGGGATTTGATTCGCTCATCGGCCAGGGCAACTTTTTCCAGTTCTTCTTTGGACGCTTCGGACGGAACCACCAGACGGCCCCGCACTTTGCCGTTGATCTGCAGAACGATCTCTACATTATCAACTTTCAGCGCCGATTCATCGTAAGTCGGCCAGGACTGGTCGTGAACGCTGGTGTTCTCATCGATTACGCCATGCCACAGCTCTTCCGTAACATGAGGCACAAAGGGAGCCAGCAACAGCAGCAGATCCTTTACGGTTTCGTAAACCAGACCTGCATTGTATTCCTTCTTGGCGTCTTTATAAGCATACATGGCATTCACCAGTTCCATGAGGGAGCTGATGGCGGTGTTGAAGTTGAAACGCTGCTCAACGTCTTCTGTTACTTTTTTAATGGAAGCATTCAGAGCACGGCGCAATTCCTTATCCGCTTCGTCCAGACCCGCAGCGTCATAGGAAGCAACTTTCTGCGCCACAACATCTTTGTAATGCCAGATGATACGCCATACGCGGTTAATGAAACGGAAGCTGCCTTCCACGCCCTGGTCGCTCCACTCCAGCTCGCGTTCCGGAGGAGCGGCGAACAGAATGAAGAGGCGGGCCGTGTCGGCGCCGTATTTTTCCAGAATCTCTTCCGGAGAAACCACGTTGCCCAGCGATTTGCTCATCTTGGCCCCGTCTTTGATTACCATACCCTGGGTCAGCAGGTTGGTAAAGGGTTCGTCGTAGTCCACCATACCGGCGTCCCGCAGCACTTTCAGGAAGAAGCGGGAGTACAGCAGATGGAGGATAGCGTGCTCGATACCGCCGATGTACTGGTCAACCGGACCCCAGTAGGCGTTGGCTTCCTTGGCAAAGGGAGCCTTGTCATTCTTCGGGTCGGTGTAACGCAGGAAGTACCAGGAAGAACACAGGAAGGTGTCCATGGTGTCCGTCTCACGGGTAGCGTCCGCGCCGCATTTCGGGCACTTGCAATGAAGGAAGCTCTCGCTGGTGGCCAGCGGGGACTTGGCGCCTGCATCAAATTTTACGTCTTCCGGCAGCAGCACCGGCAGATCTTCTTCCGGTACCAGCACTTCGCCGCAGTTGGGGCAGTAAATGATGGGAATGGGAGCGCCCCAGTAACGCTGACGGGAAATCAGCCAGTCGCGGAGACGGTAGTTAACGCGGCGTTTGCCTGCTCCGATGCGTTCGATCTCATCGCTGACAGCGGACATGGCTTCGATGTTGGTCATGCCGTCGAACTTGCCGCTGTTTACCATGATGCCGTCTTCTTCATAGGCATCGGTCATATCTTCCAGCTTCAGTTCTTTGTCTTTGGGCTGGATAACCAGAATCTTGGGAATACTATATTTGGTAGCAAACTGCCAGTCACGGGAATCGTGGGTGGGCACGCCCATAACCGCGCCGGTACCGTAATCAAACAGTACGTAGTTGGTGATCCAGATCTGTACCTTGTGACCTGTCAGGGGATGCACGCAGTCAAAGCCCGTGTACATGCCCAGCTTTTCACTGGTGCTGGAAGTACGCTCGATATCGCTGGTGTTGCGCACTTTGTCGCAGAATTCACGCAGCTCTGCTTCCCGGGGATTGCCCTGCAACATTTTTTCCACAATGGGATGCTCCGGCGGAACGACCACAAAGGTAACGCCCTGAATCGTGTCCGGACGGGTGGTGTAAACCGGCAGCTTTTCGTCCAGCGCCGGCACGTCAAAGCTGAATTCCAGGCCTTCGCTGCGGCCGATCCAGTTTTCCTGCATCACCTTAACGCGTTCCGGCCAGCCGGGAATCTTTTCCAGATCCTTCAGCAGCTCGTCCGCGTAATCGGTAATCTTGAAGAACCACTGGCTCAGCTGTTTCTTGTGCACTTCATGCTTGCAGCGCCAGCATTTTCCGTCTTCAACCTGTTCGTTGGCCAGCACCGTGTTGCAGTGGTCGCACCAGTTTACGGAAGAATTCTTCTTCACCGCCAGGCCGCGCTTGTAGAACAGTTCGAAGAACCATTCCGTCCATTTGTAATAATCAGGCTTACAGGTAATGGCTTCCCGGTTCCAGTCGTAGGAAAGACCCAGCTGTTTTAACTGGCGGGTCATATTTTCAATATTTTCCAGCGTCCATTTCTTGGGAGGGATCCCATGCTCGATAGCCGCATTTTCCGCCGGCATGCCAAAGGAGTCAAAGCCCATGGGATGCAATACATTAAAGCCCCGCATGGTGCGGAAACGGGCAACCACGTCACCAATGGAATAGTTACGTACGTGGCCCATATGCAGATTGCCGGAGGGATACGGGAACATCTCCAATACATAGGATTTGGGTTTGGCCGTATCAATCTCGCGTTTAAAAGTGTCGTGCTCTTCCCAGTACTGCTGCCATTTCTTTTCTATGGCATGGGGAGCATATTTTTCTTCCATCATATTTATAACCTCCCGGGTTTAAGTAACTAATATAATATATTTTTTTTGCTCGTTGCTTTGCTCATTAAATTCAAATGAATAATCCCGAACATTGCTGTAACTATTAAATTATACAACTCTACACAGTATTCGTCAATTTTAATAAGAAAATATTGTTACTATATAAATGAAAAGCAACGGCGGGAAAGACTGCGCAAAAACGCTCACAATGTTTTTGCTTCAGTTCTATTCCGCCGTTGACTTTTCTTCAACAATTTTCCAGATATCAGAATATGAATTACCAGATGACCTTGACACTTTCATGCCATTACTACTAACCTATTTCTTTATCAAAAACTAATTTTAATTATTCCTCTTTCTCATACACATCCAACATTCTTTTCAAATACTCTACATACCCCTTCCGTGCCTCTTCAGGTTTTAAAACTTCCACCCCATCGCCGTAGCGGGCCAGCGTCTGATAAAGCCCGGTGTTCACAATGGATTTCATGTAAACGGTTAACGAGCCGTCACCATTTTCTTTGACCCTTTCTGCACTGAGTACCAGCTTACTGTCTGACAGAACATGTTCCACCCTTATCACAATTTCTCTTGGTTGGATGCCGCTCCACATATTTTTCATGATACGGCGGTACGTCTGTATATCTGCAAAACCGCCGCCATCAGACAGAACTTTTATTTCACCAATCTTGCGCGCAGGCTCGTCCGTTTCTTCTACCCTCTCCATGCGGCTCACTTTAAAACTGAAAGGAGCGTTTCTATAACTTTTCCCCGCAGCAAAGGCCGCCGTCAGATAATATTCTTCTTCATATAAAGATAACGCATAAGGACTCACTTCATATCTCACTGTACGTTCCCCGCCCGGCTTTTTGTACCAGAACTTCACTCTTTTCTTTTTCTGAATACAACGGAACAGCGTGTCCAGCTTATATTTCATCGTAATATCTTTGCTTTTCATCTTGGGATCCATTACAGTCGTGGCGGCAATCATCTCGTCGCCGGATTCTGTTGCCATCTCCCGCAGGCGTTCAATTATAAATTCACTTTCTTCCAAGGGCAGATAACGTGCGTTGGCAATGTTGTCTGCCAAAATTTTTAATTCGTAATTTTGGAAAAGCTGTCCGTCGGTCATGAAGCTGCCGCTGTAATTTGTCACGATATCATAGCCTGCGTCTTTCAGCGTAGCTAAGTCCGCGGCAATAGTTTTGATATTGCTGACCTCAATCCCCTGCTCCACCACTTTGTTCATGATCTGGTTTTTGGTGAGGGGATGATCCTCATCGGTACGCTGCATGATTTTTAACACAGCCAGCAGGCGCAGCTTATCATTCCCAACATTTTTCTTTTCCGCAGTTTTTGTGTTTTGCTTTTTGTCCGTCATTCCGTTTTCCTCTTTTCAGTACATCCGTCGTTTCACAGCAAAGAAATACATTGAAGTCAAATTTGCAACGCATCCCCATCTTCCAACAGTACAATCTCCCGTTCCGGCAGCAGTTCCCTCATGGCATCCGGATGTTCCGTATGGATGGGAATAATGTGCGCCGGGTTGACCGCGTCCACAAACTCTTTAATTTCTTCCGGCAAGGCGTGTCCGCCCGCATGGATAAAGGCAGTAATCTTATACGGTTTTAAGAAATCACAAAGGTATTCATTTTTCGCCGGGCCTTCTTTCAGATACCCGCTCCACATGGAATATACGATGGCGCTGTCCTTTTCATCGTAGTAGTGCTCCAACATCCACTTGCTCCAGTAATTGGGACGGATCAACGCAACAAATCCCCGTTCATCCATCCAGTCCTGCAGTTTCGGGTTCTCTATGTCTTTTACGTAATCGGGAAAATAGGCATATGCATCATTAATTCGGTAAAAAGGCTTCGTCTTACCGTAATTCTTTGTCACATATTGCAAAATAATATTCTGGTACAGGTCACTCACCATCGGTCTACGGTAATTACGATGATGATAAAACTCTGCAATGCGATCAATATGGGTACTGGAGCAGAGTACTAAGACTTTTTTGTACTTTTTCATCAGCGTATCAATCTGCGCTAACACGTCCATTTCTGTAGGACTGCTACGCTTCTGGTCGGGCAGCATGGTGCCTTCGCAAATCAGATAATCAATGGAAGCAATATGCGTTTCTGCCAAGTGTTTTTTTACCGCATCAAGCCACTTCTTTCCTTCATAACCGTGCAGGGAAAAACCTCCTGTATGCAAAACGGTTTTGCCTTCTGCTTCAATGAGCAGCATGTAAGCGTCCAGCGCACTGTGAGAAGTCAGCAACGGCGTAACAGTAATATTTTTAATCTGAATCGGCTGCCCTGCCGTGTAGGTATGCGCAGCCTGTAACCGGTTCACTTTTTCCGTCAGGTCATTGCGCTTGCAGTAAATACTATAAATCTCTTTGGCAGCCGACCCCATGTACAAAGGAATGTCCGGCAATAGCATATCGATCCTACCAATGTGGTCCCCATGGTAGTGCGTAATGAACACCCCGTCACAAGGCTTCGCATTGTCATTGGCAGAATTAATCGGAACCGTAACGCCTGGCAACACAATTACGTTTTCTTCTGTCACGTCAAATTCGTCTTCTGTTTTGCTGCCGGGCAACGGCGTTCCCATATCAATAACGATACGCGCTTCTTCTGTTTTGATTTCCGTAACACAGCCGCCAATCTGATGAGTACCACGATGAATGATGATTTCCATAAGTTTGTTTCCTCCTGTGCAATCGTGTTTTGTATTGTTTTGCGTTTTCATTTCACTGCTATTGTAACACAAAACGAGTTAACTATCATCCGAAATTTTGGATAATTGTTTTTGTTGTCTTTGCTATAATCTGTCACAGAAAAAATAAAGACAACGAGCAAGGAGGAACAATCATGTTATTTTACAAAGCAACACTTCATTGCAATCTCGTAGAAACAGAGAACACCCTAGAAGCCGAAGGACAAAACCGTTTTGATTCATCTTCCAGAAGAAGGTTGAAAGCCACCCTTTGCGAGCGCAACGAAGAATTGTATGACGCCGTATGCCACTACACAACCCTTTGCTTTATTTCTGAATTCAGGCAAGAAAACGAACTTGCAACAGTTTATTTCGCGACAGAGAAAAAAGAAAACTGCATTTATATCTTACAAGCTATCCAAAAGACACTTACTGGAGATTCCGTCTGTGCAGATTTGAAATGGCAGGAAACTACAATATATGATGTACTCAGACATCGCAAAACAGCAGAACAGAAAGATTATCTGGCAGAAGTACCAGACCCGCTATGGGAAAATTTAGAAGATAGTATCGGTAGCTACAGTCCCAAATTTATCTCAGGCAAAGAAGGTATGGAAACTATTCAAAAGCAAAGTGTGTACGACAGCGATGAAGTGCTTCACCAGGCACGAAATTGCTTTGCCGGTGATTTGTTCCGGGAGGAAGTGGAACGCATCTACTCTACCAACAACCCGAAAAAATTTTATGGCATCCCTATTCATTATGATTTTTGTTTCAGTGATACGGATTCTGCCAGAAAGCTCATCGGCTTACTCGCTCAGGCGCTACTGGACAACCAACGGCTTTTGGGCAGACGTATAACAACCATTTCTTTTTATAAAGCAGATTGGGATCGCAGAACCGAATTGTATTGGAACGCATTAGAGGAACTATGCAAATTAGCGAACGGAACCATGATACTCATTGATTTTACAGATACAGAAAATGATGAAAAACCACGCCGCAATCCAATGTTTCTCAATGCATCAGCAGATGAAAAAAACGACGAGACACATGACCGACTGTTTCGAATTATGGAAAAATACCAAAAGAAAACACTGTTTGTACTGTTGGAAAAACCACAGCAACATATTTTACAGAAATATCGTAACAGTGGAAGCATAGCGCTTCCTTTCATACAATT
>JAEEGH010008186.1_pt1 | contig 24821 bp, 50 predicted proteins | sample 9134181 | NCBI WGS metagenome assembly JAEEGH01 (sample SAMN16246544, study PRJNA631951) | gut metagenome | biome: gut microbiome; feature: rumen; material: DP-attached | host: Bos | place: Iran: Karaj | collected 2018-10
GGGCAACTTGAGATACACCATACTCTGAACTTGTAACACTCCATCTGCTACTATTGTAGTGGTATAATGCACCATTTGCTCGGCATGACACACTCCAAACTGGCATAAAACCATAGTTTTGATGCATCACCCACCAGAGTCCATTGTTTAACATATTTCTCACGTTAGAGACAAGCGTGTTAGTGTCATTGTAGACGTTTGGGCCACCTTGAACATTAGGGTATTGTTCATTACCACCACTGTACCCAACACAGAAGTATGATGCAGTTCCATCAGGGGTAACGACAAACTCCTTGTTGTTCCAGTTAGTATTTTGTCTAATTACTACAAGATGGGACCCATACTGTGTAGTGGAGATAGCACCAAGCTTGTCCTTTGGATTTCCAAAAGCCGCTGCACCATTGTCGTTGGTCAAATGTATGTTTACAGCCATTTGTCAACCTCTTGTCATTTCCAAGTCACCTTTGTAGGTGTGTCTATCGTCGTGTCGTTGTTGTTGGTCTTCTGTACCAAGATGCCGTTTACGAAGGTCCAGTTCTGCGATGAATACTTCAAGTTCGTTCCGTCCCACGTCACCCCAGTTACCACTTTCTGGTTTGTGACATTTACTGGAGTATATTGCGATGTATCAATAGCAATTGGTTGGTCGTTTGTAGTCGCTATATGACCTTGTGCGTCAGTCTTCATCCACTTGTTTCCAGCTAAGCCGAAACTCACCTCACCATTCTAGTCAGACGCGTGTCCGTCCACTGTCACTGCATCCATGTATGCTAGCTCTCCAAGGTCTGATGTCAAAGCGTAGTCTGTAAGGTCCGTGTCCTTGATGTAACCCAAGTCGTAAATCGCATCATCAAGCGTGTTGTACGTCAATGCGCCTGTCCATGAATAAAGGTTCGTAACACCAGCTGGCAAGTTTCCATTATATGCAGTGTTTGAATATATGTATGGTGACACACTGTGGTTTGAATTTGCATTCATCCAGTCGCTAAGATGCAAGCACTGTGATGTATCAGCATCAATGTTTATGTTTCCATTAGCATCTGGCTAAGTGTTGTTGACAGTCTTCACACCAACATCTACTGACACATCGCCATCTTCATCTGGAATAATGCCATTGACAGACATGACTGCTGACAAATCTATGTTGCCGTCTGCATCTGGATGGTTGCCATCTATTGTTCTGACAGCAGACAATGCTACATTGCCACTCAAGTCTGCTCCAATATTGTCAACTGAATAGACAACACCACTCAAGTCTACATTAGCGCGAACCATCTATCCAAACGTGTCTTCATCGACATCAATCTGCATTCCACCGTCATCACCATCTTTTACAAGGATGAAGTTAGTGCCATAAGCATTGAACACCTTGTCAGATATTGTCCTGAACCATCCAAAAGGTATCTGGAACAGATATTTGATGTTTTCCCAATTGATTGTCATAGCAGTGTCAAGCTCCCACCATTGTTGCTGACTGACATTTCAGTTGTAGTCTTCGTGACTTGATAGCAGTTTGTGTCACCCATCCTTGAAAGCTATGATGCAATCTTAGTTCCCCAACATCCTTCAATAGTTGTCCACTATGAAACACCACCATCGGCAACAGTTATCTTTGCACCACCAAGAAATGCTCTTGTAGTGCCATTCAATGTAGAAGACTCAGATGCAACACATACTGAAGATGCATCAGCATAGCTCAATCCAAGCCATACTTCCGTCGTTGTTGTTGTTGTTTGTATAAGTCTGCAATATGTAGAGTTGATGCGCATGGCTTGTAGAACTTTTACATCCTTTGCCACCGCCACATGCTCTCTGTGTCCTGTTGTTGTATTTGCATACATTTCAAATCACCTCATTATTTTACTTCTAGCAGTTCGCCGATTCCTTCTTTGACCCCTTTGGACACGGCATCAACAAGTGCCATGGCTGATTTTTCAGATGAATCAAACAACGCCTGCTTGAACTCGTCGGTAAAATTGATTCCCAGCATGTTTCCGTTTTCTGCAAGTGTCTGGTCGTAGTTGAATGCAGCTTTGTCGATTCCAAGATTGAGCTTGTCTGCAAGCACGAGACGTTGCTTGGCTCTTGTAGCAAGCTCAAGTTGTCCCTAGTCAGAAGCGTCGAACTCCGCAAGCTCATTCTCAGCATTACGCAACCGTCTAACTGCACTGTAATGTCTCTGGTCTGCTCTGAGCTTGAGACGTCTATACTCCGCCTCAGATGTGGCAATCTCTTCAACTTTTTCTTTCTCTGCTTCCTTCGCCCTGACATCTTTCTCTGCTGCGGCAATCTTGTCAAGTATCATCCAGCGCTTGTTCTCAGTGTCTTCAAGCTTCTTCTCAATAGCTGCGGTCTCAGCATCATATTGGGCCATTTCTTTTTTTGCTTGCAACATTGCCGCATACACATCATACAACTTGTTTGCCTGTTCTGCTCCAGCAATGTCGCCCTCGTTTGTGAGTGTCATTATGTCCTCAAATCTCTCACGTTCAAGCAGTTGCATCTCAATGTCTTTGTCTGCTGTCTGGTATGCAACCTTTGCTCTAGCTGCTTTTTGCCATGCAGCGTTCAGTTTGTCAATGTGTGATATCTAGGCGTCGATGCCTGAACTAGCATTAGCAAATGTGTTGTCTGTCACTTGCTGCTGGTGCTAGAACTTGTCAATCGTCTTCTGATGTTCATTCTGAAGTTCTTTGTTCTTCTTCTTCAGCTCGTCAATTGGGTCTTTTATCTTGAAAAGTGGATTTATCACTTTTGTTTGAATCCAGTCACCAATATCCCAACCAGCTTTGAATGCAGCAGCAACTGCGGTCGCTGTTCCACCAACCTTGGCTAAAGTTCCATTCAATCCACCAAATATGTCTTGGAGCTTGCCAAGAGGACCACCTAACTTGCTAAGTTTCTTTTCTGCGTCGGATAGACTCTTGTTGTTGCCAACCTTGGCTAGCTCCTGCTCAAGACCAGCAATCTGCTCTTTTGTGGCTTTAATTCCTGCATTGTCAAGTGCTGTGACAATCTGCAATTTCAATTTGCTGTCAGCCATTGTCTTTGCCTCTCTGTTCAATATTCTTCATCAACTGTCTGTATGCAATATAGTCTTTTGCTATTGACATCTTCATAGGATTCCTTGCATACAAGTTTGCCTCAACTAAAGATGCAACAAGCTCTGAATGTGTGCATGTCTTCAAATCATCAGGTGCAACACCTATTGCTCCAGCTGCTGCGATGACTGTGTACCACAATGCATCCATAGCTTCTTCAGAGTCAATTGTTGACTTTATTTTTTCATCATATTCAGCTCTGACTTCATTTGCTCCATACTTCACCCACATCATTGCTCGCCAAAGTTCTTTCTCAGTTGCACCTATTCGCTTCTTCCATTCTTTGACTGCTTTGCGAATGTCTTTGGGTGTCTGCAATGTCATCAAGTAGTCTAAGCTTCTTGCGTGAGCCAGCATGAAGAAATATGTCATCATTCTTGCATCAGGCAGCATGTCAGCATCTTGGCCGTAGTCATTCCACCACTCAATTGCTCCAACAGTTGGCTCATGCAACGTTGCATTTCCAGCAAATCCGACACGCGGCATGTTTACTGGTGTCGTATCTTTACCTCGCTCAATCCTTATCGCTAGGTCATTCAACTCAACAACTTCTTCGTCAGTAGGGTTGAATCCCTGCTGGCGAAGAGCTGCCAAGTCATTTTTTGCTGTCTCTGTCAACATGTTTGGATTATGCAGCTTGTGTTGCTGTGAGGTACTTTGTGAATGTTGCTGTCCATACGAACATTGATGCATCAGCACCTGTGCAAGTCCAATCTGATGTCACATGCCAACCAGCTGATAGTGTGACTGCTGGTGCAGAAGTCTCAGAACTTGACCACATAGTGACGTTTATAGTCTCAACACCAGCTGTAGAATCTGATGCAACTGGGTCGTTGTTTATTGTTGCAGGCGTCAAGTTGCATGTTGCTTCAAACTCACTTGTCTGCAAAGCGCAGCTGATTGACTCAACATATGTGAATGCATTGAATGTAAGTGCATGTCTTGCTGGAGTAACTGTCAACTCATCAACAGCATAAGTGCATATTGTCTATGTTGCATTGTCTTCAATCTGAACAGCATCTGCTTCAACAGTTGGTTCTTGTCCAGCACCAGTGCTTATGCGCAGACGTGAAAGTGCATAAGGTTTGTCATTAGTTCCATACACTTTTCCAAGTTCAATTCCAGACAGTGAAGCACTTCCAGTTATTGCATATCCACAAGTTGGATTCTTGATATGTCCAGTTATCTCATCTCCTAAGATGCTGCCATTAGCACCAGGAATCTCTAAGACAGAGTTGCTTCCATTCTGTCCGTTGTTTCTCAATGCAAGACCAGTTCTTTCAAGTCCTACATAATCTTTCTTTTCAGCGAATGCCATTTGTCTTTACCTCATTCATTTTAGTTTATTACTCCAAACAAGTTGAACGACTATGTGTATGTCCATACGCCATTCGCCTTGTCTAAGCCACAATCGCCACCAGCTAAGTTGAAGCCAGTAGGCATAAATTCATCTTCAATCTCAAAATCTGTCTTGTATGCAGCATACGTCTTTTGCCATGCTTGAAGCACATCATTTACAACATCAGTTGCTGCAAGCCAATTTGTTCCTTGCCAATCAACATCAGCGCGAGACACAATAGTGATTTCAACTTGTATTGAGCCATCTGGTATTGTTGGTGTGTCATATTGTCGAGGCAATGCCTTTACAGTCAACAAACCAGCCATAGTTCCATCTTCTAGTCCTTTTATGCCATCATCTTCAGATGGCTGCCATGCACCAACAATCTGGATGTCATTTATTCCAGCAACTGACAATGCGTTTGAAAACTTGTCAATGACTATCTTCTCAATCTTCTGTTCTGTCATTTTCTCTTCCTCACTAGCTCTGGAAATGGTGTCTCTAGCTTCTGTGGACTAAAGAATGTGTTTGAGTCTGGAATCTTGTGATTTATTATTGACACAATCTTGTTCATAGCTTTCTTCATCTATGTATCAACTTGTGCTTTGCCACCTCTAATTGCGCTTATAGCATAGTTCAAGTCATCAAACAATGTCAACGTGTATGTTCCACCTTCCTATTGCTAGTTTTTACTTACATTCTCACTCTTCTTCGTCAACATTCTTGCTTTAGCTGATACATGTGCTGGCACATTGTCATGTTCAGTCTTTCCAGAATATGTCTTCATCATCAACATGCTCAATGCTCTCTTTGCAAGTCCTGCATATCTCATAGCATATCTGGCTATGACCTTTCTTGCTTTTTCTTTTGCAAGTGTCTAGTTTGGTGCAGCAAGCAAATACTTCTTTTTGTTTTTGCTGAACTCATCGGCAAATGAATACACCTTCCATGTCTTGTCCATGCCTCTAGTTGGATTCTACGCAAATATCAATTTCTCAGTGCCAACATATCTCTAGTTAGAGCCTTTGATGCGCAAGCAAACGTTCTTCTTTCCACTTCTGGTCATCCATGAAGGATAAAGTGCATTCTCAATTTTGAGTGTTGGCTTTATGTTTTTGAGCTTTGCAACTTTAGTGACTGTGCGTATTGAACGTAGAACTTGCAATGCACAAGCAGTTATTGAACCTCTTGCAGACTCGTTCAGGTATTCTATTCGCTTCTGCAAGATTTCGCCAAACTGCTTCAATGTGGTGCCGTTGCTACCTGAAGCATGAATCTGTATGCTTGCAGCCATCAAATGCTCCTTGCGTATATGCACCATCCCATCAGCGCATCAAACTTTGCTTCTTGCACTTTGTACCTGACACCATTGCATGTTGTTCTTTCAATAGTATCACCACGAACGAGACGAGACATGTATGGCCAATCTTTACGCTTGCATACAATCTTTATGTCTTCTCTAGTGGTGTCCATTGTCTCTTCAACTAGCGAATCACCAGTATTGTCTGTGAAAACTACAACTTCTATGGTAGCTTTTTCACCACCATGCGTAATGACAATGCTTTCGTCAAACATCAACTAAAATGCTTCATCAACTTCTTTCCAAGGATTTCTCATTGCAATTATTACTTACTTTATATGTAAAGCTGATGGACCAACAAAGCGTTGACAATGACACTCTGCACACAACACAGAAGTGCTTCCACTATCACTGCTAGCTAAAATAAAAAGACGGAAAGTTGCTGCAATCTTTCCGTCACTTGCTTTACAAACATAAACGTGCTTGCAGTCACGTCATAATCACTTCAATGTGATTATTCCAGCCTGAAGGACTTTAGCACCGAATAGGACGTTTCCACCCATGAATGCCTTGCCTTTGCAAAGATGCTCAAACACACGATAGCCAATTGTGAATCCCGTCTTAGGGTCAATTGCTGTCCATGTCTCTTCGTAGCCATCGATTGCTGGCTTGTCCCAACGTGCAACAACGCCGAGTGTGTTCCAAGGAATTATGAAACCTTTAGTTCCAGTTGGCATGAATGGTGAGCAAACAACACCACGGAATCCGTAAAGGTTCTCAACTACACCAGTGCGAACCATTTCTGGTCCACCATACACATAGCTGTCACCAAGTGTTCCCATCATGTTAGCGTATGCAGTTGGGTTAAGAACCACAACAGAATCATATGGATTTGCACCACAGTCACTTGCTGTTGCATAAAGACCAGCAAAACCAGCTTTTGTAGTAGGCATTGTGTCAGTGTAGTCGGATAGAGTCTGCACAGTTGACAAATTGCTGTCAGCAAGAGTGTTCTCGAAGACATACTTAACTGCTTCAAGTGTTACCTAATCAGCAATAGCGCGTGCGCCATCAGCAAGATACAGGTTGTCAGTTGCAGCAGCTTCATAGTCAGTAAGTGCATATACCTTAGAGATGTTCTTCTCTAGGCTTACGACTGCACCCTGAAGCTCTTCACCATCGCACCAGATGTCAGATGTGAGGTTATTAGCGTCTTGGACGTTTGCACCAGAGAGATTAGCGAATGCAGGAACTGCAATGCCAGTGTACTTCTCTGCTGGACGTGCGTTGAATGAACGTGCAAATAAGCTGATTGATGGAACATGCTTCTGGATGCCAGCAATTGCCTGGTCTGCTGCGACGTTCAGCTGAATTTCTGAGAATTTCATTTTTATTAGTCTTTCTTGTTAGTATTTACGGGCTTGGTTTTCACGGCACCATTTCAAAAGTTCTTCACCATGCAGCTTTGCCCAAGGCTTCATGTCTGTTTGATTTGGTGTATTTACGCCAGCGTTCAGAGCATCCAGCGCGTTTGTCTTCTCCACTAAAGCTGATGTCATTTCTGACAATTCTTTATTGGCTTTGTCAAGGTTCTCAACAAGGCTGGTAGCTTCAGCTTTAACTTTTGCTAGTTCCTCATCTTTTGCCTTTATCTGAACTTGGAAATCTGCTATCTTTGCTTCGTAGTCTTTCTTCATTGCGTCCATCTGCTTTGCCATTGCGGACTGCATTCCAGAGACACGTTTATCAACTTCTGCTTTAGCAACCATTTCTTCAACAGGCTCTTCAACTTTTGGTGTCTCTTCAACTACTTCTGCTTTAGGCTCTTCAACAACAGGCTCTGCTGGTGTCTCGTCAGCCTTTGTTTCAACGACCTCTTCATTCTTCACTTCGTCGTTGGCTTGCTTAATCTCTTCTTCTTTTTCCATAATAATCTCTTTCAATGCTTTAGGAGTGTGCATGAACTTTGGCATTGCTTTTGCAAATGCTGCTGCTCTAAGTGGCTCTTGTGTTGGTATCACTTCTGCATTAAGTTCAAACATTGGTGAACCAATACCTATAATCCATGTCTCGTCATCGAGCATCTTCTTTATGACTTCATCTGAAGTGTTGAACTTCGTGCGATAGACTGCGAGAAGAGCATCACGATATTTGTCAAGTGTGTCTGCTTCTTTACGAAGGTCAATTGCGTTGCCCATAGTCATTGTCCATGGGTTATGCACCATAAGAAAGGCATTTGCATCAATCTTAAGTTCATCACAAGCACATGCAATTGCAGATGCCATAGATGCAGCAATGCCAATCACATGTGATGTTGTCTTATGACCATTTGCTGATGCTTGTTTTAGAAGGTTGCATATTGCAAGACCAGCTGTGACAGAACCACCATAAGAAGTGATTTCAAGCAATGCTTCTTCATTAGGTTCAAGCTTGTTGAGAAATGCATTGATTTGGACAGGAGTCACGTCTTCAAACGTCTCTCTGTCCGCATCAGTATCAACAATTGAACCAGCTATAAGGAAAGTTTTCATGTTTCTGTATTTACTTACTCAATTGTTTTGCCATCTGATGTTTCATCAACACCTGTACGCTCACCACCACTTATCATGTTGAAAGCTGGATGTGGCAAATTATTCTTCTTGAACCAGTCAATCTCATCTTTTACTGCAAGCAGCTTGTCTCTCCAGTCAGGACCAAGCTCATCACGATAAGAACCAGTCATGTTTCTTAACTTCTTCTCAGCTGCTTCTTGGTGTGAGTTCTCATCAGCATCAAGCATTCTTGGCCATGACCAGTCAACATTCTCTATGAATTTTTCTGGAATGTTGCTTATCAATCCACGTTTCTTTGCCCATAATGACCAACGATATATTGTCCAGTCACAAATCTGCTCTAAGAACTTCTAAGCTTCATAGAAAGCTGGCCATGTCATAAGTTGCTCAGCTTTGAATGAATCTCCAGTTGACTGCAATGTAGCAAATTGCTGTGTCAATCCAAATGGTGCAGCACTTCTTCCAGCAAGCCACTTGATGAAATCAGGCATGTTTGCATTAGGATGTTTTGTGTCCAACAGCTCCATCTTGTAGTTCTCAGGCATAACTTGGTAGATTGCTCCAGCTGCCATTACTCTGTCTAATGACATTGTCTAGACGTTAGATGATTGTTCTTCTTTGACTGCTGCTTCAATCTCTTCATCTGTCATGTTTTCAAAGTCGGTTCCCGGCTCAAAAGCAGATGGCAAAATTGCTTCTTCATTTGATGGTGAAGTTTGCTGCAAAACTTGTGCAAGAGTCTATGCATTCTTCTTTGCTGCTGCTATCTCAAAACTACATACATCTTCAAGGTCAAGTATAGTAGCAAGAGAAGTTGTCAAAGGTGATATTCCTCTTCCTTGTGATACTCTAAACACGTTTCTAGGCATAAGCCAGAATGAGTCAAACATTGATGCGTCTGGGTCACGTCTAAGGAAATAAGACTTTGAAGGGTCAAACACATCAGCACCACGCTGGCTTCTGCTTACAATTGCACCAATAAAACGGCCATTGCCATTGTATACACGTCCAATTGACTGGCTGGCAAATTTGCCATAATGCTAAACTAATGCTGCATCAGTAGTGCTTCTAATTTCATCTGGTTCATAAATAACTAGCTTTCCACTGTCTTCAATGAGACCATCATCAAACAGCAACACCATATCACCACCAAGGATGTATGTCTTCAAAATAAGCTTAAGCACTGTATTGAATGACAAGCCATCAAAGAAATCTGCATCCCTTGTCCATTTTGAGAACTCTTCTTTTATTCTGTCAGCATTGTCAAAATTGAATATGGCTTTTCCACCTTTAGTTCCAATCGCATTCAAGTCAAACTGCTTCAAGATTGCATTGAATGTAGATGAGTTTCTTGTAGCGTTGCGAGCTAAATCAAGCATCTTTCCGCGACCATATACATTTAGAATCTCATCTTCATCACGGTGCTCAACCATTCCTCTTTCACGTTGCCACTAATCCGTGCCTGAGACCAACTTGTATCTTGGTCCACTTTGCAGTGCCTTGACAATCTTTCTTGTGACTGTCTATCTCTAGCCGTCAGTCAAGTCATTCCATTCTGCTGCTTTTTCTCTTTTTTTACGAAATCCAAACATCTTTCACCCTCATGAATAGACGATTAGCACGTTTTTCCATATACTTTGCTGTCCAGCGCCAACCAGCATTCCTCTAAGTTGTTTTAGTTCTGAAGTCAATGCAGATATCGCCTCAGTTATCTTTGACAAGTCAAGTCTTGTATATGATTTTGCGCCGCCGCCGCTGGACATAGTAGCTGAAGCGTACCCATTCTTAGCAATTTCTGCTCGGCAACGCTTCAGCTCTTCTATGTCGTTCTCAACTTCAGATATCTTCTGAAGTACTTTTCGTTTCTGTACTATAGTCATTTTCAAATATTACTTACTCATTATTTTAGACAATCTTTACTCTGGGTTTCTTCCTAACAACAGCTTTTCTTCGTTCTGATGAACTGGTATTCAAATTTGTGCCACTTATGCCTTGACTAGCTGCTACTGCAAAGCACATGCTCATGCAGTCAAGATAGTCATGTGGTTCTTTGCTTTTGAAGAAGTATTCATCTTTTCCGTTCTGATGGTGCTTCACATACATAAGTTTCTCATTGCAGACTTGTATAGCGAACTCAGCATGTTCTTCTGCATTGCCATTGTAGACAGAACAAGAACCAGGAGACATGATTGGTGCTAAGAATGCCTTTTGTGCAGAAGTCTTCCAATAGTCAGAGTCAAAGAACACATACTTAGTTCCAGCACCAGCTTTGACATGCTCTTGTGCATCACCACAAAGAACTGTCCTGTTTATAGCGTTACGAAGTCTTGAACGGACAAATGGATTGAATATGTGTGATGCTCTACCAGCAAAAGCACATGTAGGAATCCGAGTCTGGAACTTAGCGAACTAGACAACACTGCTCCAGTTGCGTCCTCCAGCATCTATTGCCCATCCGTCAAGCTTGATGCCAAGACCAGTCAGATGTGCTTCTACCTAGCTTAGCAAAGCATGTATGGCTTGTGCATATGCAGTGTCATTCTGCTTCTAGTCGATGTTGCAAGGCAGTATGTTGTGATGGACTACAACTGCTGTCATGTCTGGCTTGAATGCAACTACAGCAGTCGTTGCTGCATAGCTAGTGTTCAAGTCAGTTGCAGCAGCGACAAACATGAATCCATCAGGAACTTCAAGCTACTTGAATGAGTTGATTCTGCTTGTGATTGTCTTTGGCGTTATGTCAATAGAGAACGAGTATGCTTTAGGCTTCATCTAGTATTCTGACTAGAAAGCGGATTCACCAATGACATGCTGAATCTCTAGCAACTTTTGGATAGCAGAAATGTGGCCGTCTTTTGTTGAGAATCTAGTTTCGTTGAAGACTTCAGAACCTTCATCCATCTGCTCTTTGTTCTGCTTGTAGAAAGCTAGACTTCTCTTATGGTCTGACTCAACTGCATTCTCTGCATCATACATCCTGAAATACTCTTTCCAAAGTTCCATGTTCTTAGGAAACTTCTCAATAGCTTTGTATGTAGAGACAATCCAGTTTTTGTCTTTAGACAACTGTTCTACTGCATCGTCTGGAAAGATTGGTGTTGCAGTCTGAAGAATTGACAGACGTTCTTTGCCACCTAAAGGCATGACATCTTTCTTGATTGTAGTAAGCAACTTCTCGACAGCAGAAGAGTTTTCAGCCATTTCAGAACTTTGCAAGTCATCGAGCAAGACTAATGTTGGACGCAACGTGCCAAACTTCATGCCTCTCAAACCTGACGATATGCCTCTGCAAGTCAATATTGAGTTTGATGTAGGCAGCTCATTTCCATTGTCATCTTGCAGACGAGCTAAGACAATGTTTGATGCGTTCTTTTGCATGTCAGTCAACTTGCCTCTGTAAGTCTGTCTGCGTCTGAATGACCCATTGCAAAGATGAAATGGACAGCAAACTGCTGGATAGTCTTGTGCAAATGGTGTGTCTGTCTCTGCTATCGCTCTCCAAATGTCTTGCATGATTCCATTAGCTGCTCTTGCATTGTTCGATATGCAGACAACATACTTCTAGATTCCTGTTGCCAAAGCATACAAAGTAGCGCAGCAGACGAATGAAGTCTTGCCTTGTCCTCGTGGCATGCAAATCATGTAGTTCTAGTGGGCATTCAAAGCACGTTCCATCTTTGTCAGAACATCATATCCTTTCTTAGATGGTTCGTCTTGAAGAAGCAATGGAACACAATATGTCTTGACCCATTCTGCTAAAGACTTCTCTGCATTGTTTCGTCTAGTCCAGTCTATCTTGCTGAATGCATCATCAAGATATGGGTCAATAGCCACTTCAACATCGTCAAAGCGGCGTTTGTTCATCATGTTCTGCCGTCTGCGTGTCTCTGTCATTGCACTACCTCTACTTTGCAACCAGCAACAAGCCTACCAGTCCGCAAGCCCATATACACATACTAGCGTGTAACACCTATTGCATCAGCAGCATCTTTGATTCGTTTGAATATCTCTGCATTGCCATCTATGCCGGTCACCTTGACCAGCCTGTAGGAAGTCTGTTTTTTACTCTTTATCATATTTAACAATTTTACTTACTCCACATGTTGATTACTATTTATCGAATCGTCACTTTGCTTCATAGGAATTTGTTTGGGCCACTAGAAAAATTTAGGAAAGGGGGTTAAAACTTTCTAGAAGATAATCAAAGTCTAGAATTTTATTGTAAGTAAAATATTGTTTGGGCGAGTGATGACAATGGTAGCATGATGCGTTTGCATCGCATTCGTCGGAGTTCGAATCTCCGTTCGTCCACCAAGCACGTATGGTTGTGTTGTTGTTATTTCCTTTGTTGTTGACCATACGTGCTTTTCTTTTGTCTTATGTCTAATGGTTCTTCAGCCATTAATCTTAGTCATACTCATTGCTTGTTTCCTTTGAATGTAAGTTTGTCTTTTGTCTAATGTATCTCAATCTAAGCGTCTTTGATTTGTTGTGCTAAAGCTGGATTGATTGTCTCAAAATGGTTTGCGTAGTCAATAGATAGTTGTCTTTGAAGATTGACATACTTGTAGTGTCGATGCAACACTTCCCAGAATCCATGCTCTATGCATCTAGTGTAATAGTTGAAGCAACTATCAGCATATTCCTCTTTGAAGTTGTGGATGTTCTTTATAGCTTTGAGAAGTGCTGCGCTAGCCATGTCTTCTTTCATTGCTTTCTAGTACCTTTTGTAGCGACTGTCGCCAAGAAGATGGCTAGCAATCAGCTTGAAGCATTCACATACTTTGACCGTTGGACAGCCTAAAGTCTTTGCTTCTCTAAGTGCTTCTGCAAGCTCCTCATTAGTCAGGTATGGTGTCTTCTTCTGTCTCATTTCTTGTTTCCTTCTCCAAATGACAATGAGTTCTTTCTTACTATGAAATGTGTAGAATGTGGCAGCTTCTCTAAAATGTCTCTTGGAACTACTAAGTTGACTGGCTTCTCATGCATCCAAGCAGAATAGGTCAGCCAGAACTTACGATGTGGATATGTCTTGCGTTTCTTCTGCATTGGCATGAAGTCATCTTCTCTTAGTTCTGCTGCGTCTGACTTAAGTTCGTCCATAGTCATCTGCTCTTCAACCATGTCAACTACATCTTGCTTCTTCACCCAAAGAACATCACATGCTGAAATCTAAGATGCTGCTGAAACTGCGTTCTCTTCATTTCCGTATGAGTACACTCCAATGAAAGCGTAGTAGTCAGTGCTTAGTGGTTTGACGAACCAACCATCATCAATCTCATCACCTCTATTCAACATAGAAACTTCAAATGATGGATATTGGTATGTGGAGTTCAGGCATCCGCGTATCTTAATCTTCTCGTCAAAGTTAGTGTTGTTGATTGTTATGTCAATGCCAGCGAACTAATGTTCTTTGTCAATCCGTCTTGTGACTGTTGCATTTGTCAGCTTTCCATAGAAGTTCTCATCGAGGAACTTCGCTACTCCAGCTTCAATGAGCATGTCGGTCTTGTATTTGTCTATGCGTGTCATTTCTTTAGTTCTTTCTTGTTTGTTTTCTCTTCAATCAGCTTCTTAAGTTGCTCTTCAATCTGCTTAGTCGTAAGTCCAGATGTAAGAATCTTCTTCAGTTTTTCATTGTTTGTCATTGTCTTGTCCTATTAGAATGTTGTGATTACGCCCCAAACAACTGTAGTTATAAAACCGATTACAGCTATTGTTGCTGCTGCTATTGCTATCTTGTCTTCTTTGTTGAATCTGTTCATTGTCATTTCCTTTGTTTCGCATTTATCATGCATCATATATTTAGTTACCTTTCAGAAATTGAGAAATTTAGCCTTTGGCGAAAAAAGTGAAAAAAGTTTCAAAATAAGTAAATAATCAACTTAAATTAGTGAATAAGAACGAAAAACTTTGTTATAATAGACATGTAACAACAAATAAAGGAATTAAAACAATGGAAAATCTAAATATTAGAGAACTTAACCGTTTTGCTTGGTGGAACGACTATTCTTTTGATTGGAATGGACATGTGATTTATCCTGTTAATGGAAGCTACAACAATGGTTATTCTATTTTGTGAAAACAAAACAAAAACAAGCACATATTCTAGAATTGCTTCTAGATAATTCAAAAACTAAATACTAATTTCATTAACCAAAGTGTTCGGATGACCCCTGGGTCATCCGTGATACTTCCTGATTCAACATGGCTTAGATTCAAAGGATTCATGAACATGTCTAATAAATCTTTTGATTCAAGTGATTCTCTATATGCTCATGGAGTTTACGAACATGAGCATATCATCAGGACGCGAAGCGGACTGATGTTCAATAGTTTTGATTCTTTTGAACTGCTCGACGTTTCACGTCTCGCAGATGTGTTCACGTTCGTAGACGAACGCTCACACATGTTGAATCTTTGTTTATTGAATCAATCAGTCTTATGAATCAGTCTCTATATATTATTACTATCCAGAAAGGTCTAAAGTGTGACATACTTTTTTCAACTTTTTTCACTTTGTTTCTAGAAAGTTAAAAGTGTGTCATAGTGACACACTTTTGGATATTGTCCACAACTTGTTTACAACTTTTTTACACTTTTTATGGATTTTATTAGCTTTGGTATTTTTTAAGTGTATATAATATATGTTGATGCTTAAAAAGTAAGTATCAATGTTGGACATAAGCCATCCAACATATTTCATAGCGAATGGCTGAAAAGTTAACCACTTAGTAAGCCCCTTTCAATTTGGCTGATTGAATGGCACTATGGAATACAACGGCTTAAAGGAAAAAGCTATGAATTAGATTAATGAAAAAGATTGGTGCAGTCTAAGCGGAGTTGTTGAGACAACTGCTAGACAAATATGGAATTCTGACAAACTGCCTAATGATTTGCGTTTGTCCTTTGATGAACTAAGAAGCGATTGCTACATCAAATGCGGAAAGTTGGTCGGCAACTACAAACCGGGCAAACTTTCATTGAAAAGCTATGTATTTGAATGGCTAGAGAAATATGTGTGCAAAGCATTGATGGATGACTACAAGAAACACCATAAAGCAGTCATGACATATATTGATGCTGGAAACTACTACGATGAAGACAACTACACTGAAAACCATGAATACGGCGAATATGAAGTTGCTTCAAGTTATGATGACCGCAAGAAGTTTGAGACATACGACATTGTGAAGAACATCTACGAGAAAGCAAACAAGCTGGACAAGATGATTATAGACATGATTCTTGATGGTAAAGAGATAACTGCTGTTGCTGAAGAAGTTGGAATATCTGCACGACAGATTTATCGTAGACTTCAGAAATACAGGAGTGTGAAATGAAGAAAGACATCATCCCTGACAATGTGTATGGATTGTACTATATGCACTATTGTGATGTGTTAAGCAACTACATTCATTGGTTCAAGCAAAAACCAACTACTGCTATACTTCAATACCATCACATTAAACCTAAGAAACTATATCCAGCACTATCAAAACGCCGATATAATCTGATATGTGTGACTCCTACACTTCACATGTTTCTGCATTGCTTTCTTTGGGCAGCATTCAAAGAAGATGGGAATACGGAACTTGCTAGCAAATACAATGTCATGTAGAACATATTGAATTACACTAATGACACGACTGGTTTCAATTGTGTTGATTCATCTAAGAAACATACATTGAAAATGTCTAAAGAGTTGATGCAACAAATATGCAAGCAGTATAAGCAAGCATTTGGTGAATTGGACAACTTGTCTGTCGTTCTTGAAAGAAGTTCAAAATCTAATTCAGTTGATATAGGAAAATACATAAATCGAAATGGATTTGTGTCTGCATTACAGCGACGAGTAAAAGCTGGCAAAATGACGGTTGACAAACAACATGAATTGCTGGAGTTGCTCAATTAGGTGCAAGACTATATGCATGAACTTTATAACATCGAGCAAAGTTTTGTGTCTTGATTCATGAATGACTTCTGGTGAATCCGAGCAGCTTGATGATAGTTTATATTATCTAGCTGTTCAAGTGTCCCAGAAATGACCTAGCATATATCCTGATTCATTCCAAATAAAAGTGACCATATCAACCAATCTATGCTATACTAGTTGTGTCGTAAGGACAGAAAGGCCAAAGCAATGACATACAAAATCTATATAGGAAGCTGGGGTTCTGAATGTGTGGCTGGCATGATTCCAGACAACATTTGGAAGTACATTGAAGATGAATGCGAAGGTGATGCAGACATCTACAAAGAAAAACTTGAAGAGGGTGAAGTTCCTGAAGAGTTCCAACTTGCAAGTGATGTTGGTTCATTCTATGATGTCGAGTCATTCTACAATGAGTATGGTCCTTATTGCCATTCTACTTTGACTGTCTGTGATGAAGATGGATACGAGGAACTTATGACGATTGACTCAAAAGACATTGTGTCAGAGTTCAAAGTCAAGTCAGCACCTAATGGCAGACCATATTTCATTTGGGAGTCTGTAGAGAAAGGCAGTTGGTATGTTGACATTGAGACTGATGATGAGAAGTTCGACAAAGACAAACTTAAGCTGCATATAGACAAACTTGCCTATGACAATGACAACAACGGAATTGCGTTCATTCATGCGGTAGAGTATGATGGTGCTGTGTATGATGTTGAACTTGACTCTACTAGAGGCAAGTCATACGAGCTAAGTTTCTACAACGACGAAGTTTGACCATTTTGAGACTATATGAAAAGACCCACGGTTTCCTGTCTCGCCGTGGGTCTTTTGTTTGTTTTGTTGGTTGGTGTCAGTCTAGCACATAGAGGAAGAACTTAAGTTCATCATCTTTGAGGTTGTCACAACCATACGCATCTGCTTTTTTCCAAAGTTTGTCGTAGAGTTGCGATACTTCGATGCAGTTGTTCTCATAGTGCTGCCAAATCTTGTGGTTAAGCACACCCACAAGTTCAGTCAACATCTTGTAGTTCGACTTCCATTCACCAAACGCACGGTTGAATGTGTCCTTAATCGCATTCAATCCGAAGTGGTCGGCAATTGAGAAGTCTTGCCAGAAGGTTGATGAAATCCTCTGCTCTTGCCATTCAGGATAAGCGCAGATGAATATGTCTTTATCAGGCATTTGCTTTCTCCTTCTGCTCTAGAGCATCAGCAATCCGCTTCAGCTCTTTCGCAATCTGTGGCAGAGTGCTGCGAACTACAGTCAAGACTTGCATTTCGATGACAGTCATAAGAACCTCTCAGCCGACGTTCATGAACAACTGAATTTCATCAGCGAGCTTTATCGACTTGAAAAACTCAATCGCATACATTGCTTTGCTCCGCTGAGAGTAGTGAAGAGGATTGTCACCACCAGCGGTAGGCAATCCATTCTCATGAGCACAGATGAACCCACGTTCAGGAACGTAGAGGAAGAAGATGTGGTTCTTCTTCACACGCTTCGGCTTGGCCACAGGCATTTCCACCTTAGCGGTGTTCTTGGCTTCGTTCTTCTCATTCTGCTTCTTCATTGCTTTTTCCTTTGTTTCTTGTTTTTGGTTGGTGTTGGCTCTCTCCAACTTAGAGGGAGCTAACATTGGCTATTCTATCAAGTGGTTGTCGAGAAGTACATAGCCTTTTTTCAAGAATTTTTAGATATCAGCTATGCGACATCAGGCATTGCGTTGATGCCCTCAGCAGCTTTTGCAGCATTGTCATGGAAGTATGCTGAAGTCATGTCAATCGAGCTGTGACCAACAATCCTTTGAACAAGCAATGGTGACATGCCACTGTTGATTGCATTAGATACAAAAGTATGGCGAAGTGAATGGAATCCACAAAGCAGCTTGGTCTTTCCATCATCATCTTTAGTAGAAGTCTTGATTCCACACTTCTTGAACAGCTCAACAACTTTGTCGCTTGCATGACCATTCTTGTAGTCAGCTGCATTTGATTCACTAACGTATTCGCTTGTGTGTGGCATTTCTTCAAGCATCTTCAGAAGTGCAGGATGTATTGGTATCTCTATTGGTCCAGACATGTGCTTGCGTGTCTTTATTGGACGCACACGCAGAAGCTTGTTGTCAAAGTCAACTTCACTCCATTTCAGCAATGAGCAGTCGCTGATGCGAAGACCAGTGTAAAGACCAACAGTGAGAAGCAGACGCATGTCTTTAGTCTCTGCTTTCGATATTACATCAGCAAGCTCAATGTTCTGCATTGTCCTTCGTGAAGACTTAGTTGCTTTCTTTTTGTTGAATTTCTCCCATGCATCATCAACTAGAGTGAACTCATCTTTGAGTGACTTCCAGATGCGTTTGAACAGCACTAAGCGAATGTTGTATGTGTTAGCGCCAACAGAAGAAGCAAGTTCATCAAGATACTCTTCAGCAAGTTTCTGCGTTATGTCTCTTGCGTTCTTGACCTTCTTCTTCATCCATTCAACTAGCTGAGTGACTGCGTTGAAGTAGATTCTTGTTGTTCCTTCAGCAACATCATCATGCTTCAGCTTCTTGGCAAACTCATTCCATATTGACTCAATCGGAAGTTGTGTTCTCGGACAGCATTCTTGCATTGACTGAATCCTGAGAAGAAGGTTGCGTTCAACATCAATTGCTCTCTTCTCTCTGAATGGCCGTGTGATGCGTTCAAGTTCTTTCAATGCTTTCTTCTTGTCAGTCTCTCCAGTAGTCCTGTAGTAGACTTGTCCTTTGTAGACCCATCGAGCAAGCCATGCTCGACCTTCACCTTTGTTGATGAGCGAACCAAAACCATTTCCTCTTCTAGTCATGTTTTTCCTTTGTTGTTGTCTATAGTGTACGTTCATGCCCACCATTTTATCAAGACTTTCGAGGAAAAAACACAATTTTGTGCAAAAAAGTGGTGTTCTCCGTGGTATATAGTTCTGGGACATCTTGGACAGATTCTGGACAGAAAATGACTAGTTTTTTCAGTTTTAGACACGGCAATCCATGTCTAAAAAGTGAAAATCAGACATTTCAGTGTTCTAGAAAGTCAAAAGTAGTCTAGGATTGCTCCTAGACTACTTTGAGGTTGTATTATACCATATTCTGACGGTGTCATACAGGGTTATGTGATATGAATCTTAGTATATAGTTAGTATAACCTATCATTTTGTGACTTCAACCTTGGTGTCAGTCCTCTCAAGTGTCTTGACTGCACCCCACAGATATTCATTAGTTGCATTGTATGTGCGTTCAACCTTGAAGTTCATGTTAGATGAAGTCTTCACGATACAGCCATTGACATAACTGACTAGTTCAACTCCATAGAGGTTTGACTACCAAGGAACGTAAGCACCGAGCTAGACACTAGTTCCTTCAACAAACTTGTTGTCAGACTTGCATCCAGCAACTAGCAGCAAAGCGATGAGCAGAAGACGTTTCATGCTCACCAACTTTCTATTGACTGCTTCAGTTCATCAACGAATGACTCTATTTCTTTGTCATCTATCTAGCCATCATCAAGTTTCTGACTTAGACTTTTGACTGAATCAAGAATCAGTTGCACTCTGCTTTGCCAAAGGTCAACAATCTTCTTGCAAGACTCTACATTAGTCTTCTTCTCTTTTAGAATCTCATTCACTTTCTTCAGAATGAACTTTCTAAGCATGCAGTTCATATTACACCTTCACTTTCACTTTATACAAAATCTGGATTCGTCCAGATGTCAACAATCTCTTGCAGCTTTCTCTCTATGCATGACTTCTATGTGTTGTTCAGATAAGGACCATTCTCTATGTCATTCACCAACACAAGAAGATGCATTCTTTCGTAAGCTGGAATCTTGTCTACATTCTACAGCATCATGCACCTACACCAATCTTAGCTAACACACCACCAGCACCAGCTAATGATGCAATTGCTACTCCACTAATGACAACCGCTTTCACTAGCAGCATTATGATTTCACTCTTCCAGTCTCTCTTTGACTCTTCAGGAGCTTTCTGCTCTAGAACCACAATACGGACTTCATGGTTCTAGAGCTTGTGGTCAAGAACGTCAAACTTAGTGTCAAGCTTGTCAATGAGCTTGTCAATCTTGTCGCTTAACTTTAGATACATTTCGTTCTCGTTCATTTGTCGTCCTCCATCACAAGTCAAACAAGATAGTGCAGTTGCCGTAAGTCAAGAAGTTTCTTGAAAAGCCTGGAAGTGCCTCAATCGTTGATTGGTTGGCCGCCGCGAAATGTACCCTTGTCCCATTGAGCATGTTGAATGCGTTGTATCCTACGTATGTGCAGACTGGAAGATATATGTCCTTGACGTAGCACCATTGTGTCGAGCCTGTCTGGAGAGAACCGATGAACGTGGAGAAGTAATAGGTACTCTCGCCGTCCATTACATTCAGTGATGTAAGTTTCGGGAACTTGAGTGTCTTGGGTGCGGTTGTGGTAGTTTGACCTTGTGGTGTGAGACTCAATACACCAGTTCCGTTTGCGTTGGTGTTGGTTATCGTCTCCAAGTCAGTCAGCTCAATCTCGTCAAGCGCACCATTATAGCTATAGAGCCAGTTGTATGTTCCTCCACCAAAGTAATGTACGGTTCCATCTTTGGAAAGGGTCTTGAGTCCTGATATCTTGATTGTCTTGAGACCGTTGCAATACCTCAGCATGGTCTGGAAATACTGGTTGCTGCTTTCCCATGTGGCTGGTAACTCCATCTCAAGGTTCTGGAGTCTGCCGCATCCGTTGAAAGTATCTAGAAACACCAACGACGAACTGCCAAACGTATTGACCTTGATTTTGGATACACTCGTTAAGTTGCTACAACCCATGAACGCTCCTCTGAAAGCATTAGAACCCGGATTGAACTTGATGGCATATTCGGGAAAACTTACCGTTGTCAGATGTGCGCAACCCTCAAATGCGTAGCTGAATGCGTTCTGGTAGCCGATGGTGCGCATTTCAGTGTCGTCAGGATACAGTCTTACCTCTGTTATCCTGTCTCCCTACCATTTAGTGCCACTGTAGGCTGAGTCATTGTACGTATGGGATTTCGCCCCAAACGCCATGTGGTACTGATATGCCTTTGTGATGTTGTCTGAGATAGTTATAACCTTCATGTAGTTGTCGATTGCAGGCGACCACTCGGAAAGCTTGTCTGAGATTGTCATGGTCTGCTTGCCAATCTACAACTGAGTTAGGCTCTGCTTTATGTCGGCCTTGGAGTCAAGGATTGCGTTTAATTTGTCTGCTGTAGTACCCATTATATCACCTCCCCATTGATGGTATCCAATACTGTGTTGATGTCGCCAACAATAGAATCGACGTAAGTCTCTGTGGCATATCCATCATTGCTCAAGGAAGAAACCGTTTCGGAATATGTCTTGTACATGTTTGGAACTGAAGTCAAGTAGTTCTTTCCCTCGACCCAATTCTGCGTGGCATATCCGTCTGAACTCAATGAAGACAGCGTATCATTGTATGTCTTGTATGTATTTGGAATGGCAGAAAGGTAGTTCTTTCCCTCAACCCAGTTTTCTGTTGCGAGTGTGTCCACGTAGCCGATGATTGTACGCCCATCTACTATAGCGGTGAAATCGGATAAAAGCTCAAATAAGGCGTCTATGTCTGGCCCTGAAATATAATATATATTATCTAAGTGCCTGATTTGAGTAGACCCGTTCCGCCATATATTGTCTTCCGCATCATAATCGTATCTTATTCCGTCCACAGTGAACCACGACCCCTGTCCGGACGGCGCGCCGCGAACATCCATGTCCGTCAAGTCACGTTTGGCGGCAAGCAACGAGGTAAGGTCAGAAGAATTTGTGTAGTTGCTTGTCACCCAATTCTGCGTTGCAAGGATTTCATCTTCGCTTGACTATAGCCAAGCCATATCTGTGGCAATCGTGGAGAAGCACAGATAATTCAGGTTAGTGACGTTGGTAATATGCTCGCTGTTTTGTAGAACCCAATCGTCGCCACTCTTGGTGTATATGGAGCATGTCCATCCAAAAGGCGAATCGCTGTACTGAAGAACATATTTCTGCGTCTCTTCTTCATTTATGTAGTAGGAGTCGGTCTTCGTTCCAATCATGCGGTTGGTTCCAGAAATATACCAGTTCCAAGTTGCCCCGCTTTTACAAGTCCTGTCCGCGCGGATGATATTTCCGTTTCCATCTACTATGCGGTCGTTGAAAGTTTCAACTAGAGTCTGTTGCGCAGTGGTCAAGCCGTACGGCCAAGCCGGGTCTTCCGTCAAATCGCGAAGGGATTTGCCCTTGAACACAATCTTCTGAAGGCTCGTACATCCAACGAATACAGTGCCATCCACATATGCTGTGCTCGGAATTGTAATCTCTGTAAGATTTGTACAACTCTGAAAGGCATAGTTGCTTATGTATTCCAGACCTTCATTCAGTGTCACGTTGGATATTTTGGATTGTCTGAATGCGTGTCCATTGATGCGTTTGACGGAAGAAGGAATGTAGAATGCGGTACCAGTGCCTACCTATGTTCCCAAAAATGATGCCGGGCCGATTTCCTGTACTCCGTCTCCAATTTCCACTTCGTGCAATGTGGTACAATTATAAAACATCTTTGGAGGAATTTTCTTCAATGAGCCAGGGATTTCTAATGCGTAGAGATTGGTACATCCCTCGAAAGTACCCCCCATCCAGTTTCCTCCGTCGTTTCTTGCGTAGAATTTCGGGAGTGATATGGTGCGGAGAATTGTACAATTCTTGAAGGCTGATGTCCCAACTTCCACAAGAGAAGAAGGAAACTTCACTTTCTCCAATGTTGTACATCCCGTGAACAGCTAGCTGTCAATTGTCTCTACGCCCGTTCCGAATTCTATTTCAGTTATGGCGGCGAAGGTCTGCTGAGTTTGGTCATAAAGTTCAGCGTCGGCCAAGGTCTGCTTCGTCACCGTTCCAGTCCAGTAAAAGGTCTTTGTGATGTTGCCTTGAAGCTTGACAATCGTTTCTCTGCGTTCCACATCGGCGTCCAAAGTGTCAATCTGCTCGTCGGTGAGATTTGTTCCAAGCGCATGTCCCTCGCCGTCTTGCCAAATCATGTAGCCGCTGAGTGTCGGGTACAAGTCGCCCTCTTTTGGTGTTTCACTTTGAGCTGAAAGAAGATGGACATAGTAGCTTGGAGCATCAGGATTCAAAGTGCCGTCAGCCTCGAGAATCTCAATGTCTCCTTTGCCAAGCACGTAGCCCGTTACGGCATTTCCGTTCTCGTCCGTTCCACTTGCGAATATCGTATAGCCATTTGTGCTTGTGCCGCTTGTGCTTGTTCCTTCAATAGTTCCTACCCATACTCCACCAGTCAAGACGCATTGTGCAGTCTTGATTGAGCCATCTGGATAAGCTGCGACGAACTGGACACTTTCTATTGCCCACTTGCCGATTCTCTTTGGCACGTTGCGCACGCGTATTGAAGTTGGAGAGCTTACAAATGCTCTCATTGGATAAAGTGGCATTGATGGATTCAATGCTTGAACTGCTACATCAACTGTTCCTATCATATTTGTTTTGTCTCCATTTCAGCTTGGGTTGCCAAGCATTGGTTCATGTATTACTTACACAATCATGAAAGTTAGGATATTGTGAATGCATCATCTATTGTGTTTATTGACCATTCTACAATTTGGACTCCAATTCCTACATTGTTGCTTGAATTATGACATGTGTCTCTATTCATATATCCACAGAAGTCATTCCATATGCCGTTTTCCATTTCCAAATCTTTGACATTTGACATACTATCTCACCTCATATGTTGTATGAGTTTCCTGTGCATTTAAGCACAAACTCTATGCGTTCTGCAAAGCAAGTCAGAGAACCACCTTGAATTATTCCATTGTGGCCACTATTTCCATCCGAGAAAGCATTGCCAACATGGAAGTTTGCAACCAAGTAGAAGTATTCCGGGTTCTTCTTCAGCAAGTTCAAGTTGTCTTGGTTTGTAATCTCAAAGTCTGTATAGTAGTTAGTAGGATTCTTGTAGTCACTCTAATTCTGAAGTGTATAGACACGAAGGTTGTTGAAAAGTGGTTTATTCCTAATTAAAACACTTGGCAAACCGTGCATGAAAGGGTCAAAGCACACACATCCATCTGTCAGATTCACATCACGGCTGACAACCATACCATTGTTGACATGGTTGCAAAACTCAAAGGAGTCTGCACCCTCTGCTAAGTTCCATGCAGGGTAATCTGGACAAGATTCATAGAGCTTCACATTCAATTTTGATGCGTTGTTGTATGCATTTGAACCAACAATAATACCTTGTTTAGAATACAATATATCTTGCCTACTGAAGACATATGACCCTCCCCAACATCTGATATATGCTTTGAAGCTAGTCAATTTGGAAAGTGGTATGTGGTGGATATTAAACTTTAGGGCAACTTGAGATACACCATACTCTGAACTTGTAACACTCCATCTGCTACTATTGTAGTGGTATAATGCACCATTTGCTCGGCATGACACACTCCAAACTGGCATAAAACCATAGTTTTGACGCATCACCCACCAGAGTCCATTGTTTAACATATTTCTCACGTTAGAGACAA
>JAEEGH010008187.1_pt1 | contig 24815 bp, 22 predicted proteins | sample 9134181 | NCBI WGS metagenome assembly JAEEGH01 (sample SAMN16246544, study PRJNA631951) | gut metagenome | biome: gut microbiome; feature: rumen; material: DP-attached | host: Bos | place: Iran: Karaj | collected 2018-10
GCAATGTCAAAATACGGATTTTCCGGGCGAGGGAGGCCCTCGGAAAGCTGTTACCTGTAGGAGAGGTATATGTGCCCTGATGTAGAGATTCTATCTTCATTCTATGATGACGAGCTGGATGAATCCCAGAGAGAGATTGTGAAGACTCATGTGGATTCCTGTCCTCACTGCCAGAAGAAAATGGCAGAGCTGGGACTGATCTCCGAAGCCATCAATGCCGAAGAAGAGCCTGATTTCCAGATGGCAAAGGTTAACACCTGGAACAACATTATGGATATTATTGACCGGGAGGAGCAGAAGCTTCCTAAGGTGAACTTCTGGCAGCGCCGCTTCCAGATATCCTTCCCTGCCGCAGCAGCCCTGGTGGCCGCATTCATTGTGGTGCTCTCCCTCAGCGTGGTAAGCTTCTACATGGGCAAGCACACCACATCTAGCCCCGCAACTCCGGAACTCAACATGACCGATGCTTCGGACATTGAATTTGATATTCCTGCCATAAACAACTTTATACACGCAGGGGAACCGCTTCTTATTAAAGAGGTAGACTTCATGAACAGGAACGGGAAAGACTGATATGAGAAAACTCTTTTTTATATTCTGTTTATCAATATCTCCTGTTCTGATTTTTGCCCAGGAAAACGCCGACAACCAGGTGTACAGCATGGCTGTCGACCTCAAACTCCAGGACGGTAATTCCGCCGAGGATGCATCCAGCCACAAAGCCCAGCACCAGATTGTATTGGGACGGCCTGTGACACTGACCATCAAGGGCGTGAACTTCAAGGCTGCAGTCAGCTTCACTCTGTATAACCTGCAGAATGAGAACCTGGCTCTTTTCACCCGGAGCACCATCTCCTTCATCAACAAAGGACGGTGGCAGATGCTTTCAACTGTAAAATCTATTCCTATAAAAACCGATGAGAAGGTTCTGTTCTTCCCTATGGGCGTTCATAAGAACGGCGAGAAGTCGAATTACAACTGTATGCTGGAGATGGAGGTTTCCAAGTATCAGCAGCAGCCTGTCTCACAGGAATAAGCTGTGCAAGTCAAACGCCTTGTCTCTGAGATTGTCGCCTTCCTGGTGTTTATCGCTCTTTTAGGCGTTTAGGTCTATTTCCAGCACCTCCAGGTGGAGGCCCCCGAGATAACTTCCATAACCCCCGAGGTAGGCAATCCTGGCGATATCCTTGAGATTCAAGGGCTCAGGTTCGGGGAGAACGTAGATTCGTCAAAAAGAAAAAAGCCGTACAACTGCTCTGTATTCATCGGCAGCCGCCGTCTGGTGCTGTCCGATTATCTTTTATGGAGCGATGATAAGATAGAGATCAAGCTTCCTTCCGACATAAGGTCTGGACGGCTCTGGGTGGAGACCGAGAAGGGAAAGAGCAATGCCATGCTTTTTACAAACCGGCAGGAGATACCTGTGACAGTATCAGCCTTCCATGCCCCTGGAATGCCATATATAGACCAGGTCTCAGGTCAGGATCCATCCATTGGGGATACCATAGTTATCCGTGGCTCCGGCTTCGGCTACGAACAGGGGAGCGGCTATGTGCTTTTTCCTCTCAAGGCTCCCGAGAATGGAATGACTGGAGGTGAGGTGAGGGAGTTTGCCCCCTCCTATGGCGAATATGCCTACGAGAGCTGGAGCGACACCGAGATCCGTATGAGCATACCGGACGGAGCCACCGCAGGAAGCATCTGTGTGGTCACAGCCTCGGGAAAGAGCAACTCCTTCCATCTGGAGATGTACGAGCCAAAGAACCAGAAGCAGTATGTATCTCCTGCCGGCTACCAGGTGGAATACAATCTGGAGGTGCACAATTTCGGCAGCGACAAGGAGAATACTGTCCATGTGTGGATGCCTGATTTCATCACAGGCCCTGAACAGCGCAACACCGAGACTACATCGGACCGTCAGCCCAATCTGGCCTCTTACCGGGACACCAATCTGTACTCCTTCCAGGGAAGCGAGCTTGACCCCACTGTCACAGTGCATAACACAGCTATCTTCCAGCGGTACAGCATAAAACCGGAGATAGATACCTCCGATATCAGACGCGATTACAAGACAAATTCAGAATTCTATAAGAATTATACAAAGGATGAGCAGATCATAACCCGGAATGCCTCCGGTGCCGACCGGGAGCTTAAGAGGGTGCCAGCCTCCAAGAACCCTTATCTCATGAGCAGGAACATCTATAACCAGGTCATCGGGCTAAAGCGGGACAGCTCTCTTGAATATGCGATGCTCTTCACTTATATGGCCCGCAGGTCAGGCATTCCAGCCCGTCCTGTAAGCGGTTTTCTGGTGGACAAGGATAATCATGCAAGGCTTCATTACTGGGCCGAGTTCTTTATCATGGGCATAGGCTGGCTTCCTGTGGATCCGCTGAATAAAAATTTCGCATCGCTGGGTGCAGACCATGTCACATTCTCAAGGGGTACTGTGGAGCTTCCTCAGATCAATCCTGCAGGTTTTATACTGGAGCCCAAGTACCATCTTTATGCGCTTCAGAACATCTATTCCGAGGTGGTGGGGTCTCATGACACTGTTGCTGTTCAGTGGACCGATATGAATATTGTCTCCCGCTGGTGATCAGTAGAGAAGCCTGAAGAAAGTGTTCCCCATGGAAGTTATATAAAAATTACCGTTCGACTTTCTGTATTTCATAAGCTGCTGGAATCCATGTGGATCCTGTATAGGTATAAGCAGCTCGCCCCGTGGCTTCAGCTGGTCGGTGAAGAGGTTTGTAAGGGTGGTCACTCCACCTTGCACAAAGATTATGTCAAAAGGTCCCTGACCGGCGAAATAATCGTAGCTGTTCCCATAGTATGCGGTGATGTTGGTGATATTGCTGTCGCTGAATATCTTTGAATAGGTCTCTGAATTCTTGCTGGTCTCTATAAGATATATCTTGGGATAGATCTGGGCGAATACCGATGCACAGTATCCTGTGTTGTTCCCGATTATAAGCACTTTAGGGTTTTCAAAAGTCGATATGCTGTCCAGTACGAATGCAATTTCGGTCTTGGATGGAATGCGGCCGCCGTCTGAAAGGGGAAGGGAAGAGTCCATGTCGGCGTAACCCTTCAGGCTCTCAGGCAGGAACTGAGCTCTGTCTATTCTTTCCAGCGCAGTAATCACCTTCGGATTCTTTCCGGCAGGCTTTATCTCCTGCGCCATTGGACTTAAAATGAGTAAAAAAAAGAAGAGAATAGACCAAAGGCTTTTCATCATTGGAAGTATACCCCTTTTTATGCTATATTGCATAGAGAAAATGTGCAACTTTTTGAATAAAATGATTGACTTATCCGAAAACATAATGGTAAAATCAATTATAAAGCACTTCCTGTAGGGGAAGTGGAGTTTTAAAAGAGGAGAATAAATTATGTCCAAAACAGAATTGGTAGAATTCATTGCAAAACAGACAGGCCTTTCCAAGGCAGCTGCTGCACGCGCTCTTACAGCTACCCTCGACGGAATCACAACTGGGATTAAGAAAAGCGGAAAAGTAGTTCTTATCGGCTTTGGAACATTTGCTGCTAAGAAAAGAGCTGCAAGAAAGGGAATCAACCCAGCAACAAAGAAGGAGATCAAAATTCCTGCAAAGAAAGTTGCTACATTCAAAGCTGGAAGCAAGCTGAAAGCTGCTGTAAAATAATTATTGCTTTTGAGTGGATTATACACCTCTGTGATTCTATCATGGAGGTGTTTTTTTTAGCTATGCAGGGGACAGTCCTTTTCGGAATCAACAACATCTATACTGTACGCACTCAGGACAAGGCTGAGCATCTTTGCCGGATCAAGGGAAAGGTCCTCAAGGGATGCGAGAACGTCTACAATCCAATAACAGCAGGGGACCAGGTGGAGTTTGAGGATGGTCTTATAACTGCCCTCATGCCCAGGAGGAACGCTTTTACCAGGTGGAACCGCAAAAGGTTCATGAGCCAGATAATAGCGGCCAACCTTGATATCCTTTTCTGTGTCGCAGCACCCAGTGAGCCGCCCTTCCGGCCCCGGTTCCTGGACAAGGTCATTGCCAACTCCTGCCGCAAGTATTCAGAGGAGTACGAAGTGGTGCTGGTTCTGAACAAGTGTGACCTTGGCATAAGAGAAGATGTGGCGGAGCGCCTGGAGGTGTACCGCAGCATGGGCTACAGGATTTTCCAGGTGTCGGCCAAGACCGGGGAAGGGCTTGAGGAGATCCGCTCCTATGCCAGGGGCAGGGTCTGCGCCTTTGCAGGGCAGTCAGGAGTTGGCAAATCCTCGCTTCTCAACGCCCTGAGCAGCCAGGTGTCCCGCCGGGTGGGCGAGGTCTCCAAGAAGTACAACCGGGGCCGCCATGTGACCAACTACGCCCTGTATGTCCCCGATGACTTGAATGGCGGCGGTATCATCGACACCCCGGGAATCCGGGAGATTTTTGTGGACGGCATAGAGCCGGAAGAGCTTATCCTCCATTTCAAGGAGATGGCTCCATATTTCGGCAAGTGCAGCTTCTCAACCTGCACCCACACTGTGGAGAAGGGATGTGCCCTCCGGGAGGCAGTGGAGAAAGGACTTATATATCCTGACCGGTATGAGGCATACCTCAGGACCTACAGCGAACTGACCGATCAGGCGGCGTTGATTTATGGAAAAGAATATTCTTGAACTTCTTGGTTTTGACACCATAAAAGAGAGTCTGAAACAGTACTCTGTCTCTGCCTGCGGCGCTGCCTTGATTGAAAGTCAGGAGCCTGAGTCTGACTTCCAGCAGTGGCAGGAACGGCAGAAAATATTTATAAATTTTAAAAGTATACTTGATAAAGTTGCAGAATTTCCAGACTTTTCATTCCCTAGTATAGAAAGTTATATAGTTTTAGCAGCGAAACCAGGCTCTGTCCTGGAGGCGGTGGAGCTGGCTCAGATCCATGCATTCCTTAAATCAGCGGCTGTGCTCAAGAAGTTCCTCTATTCCCTGGAGGGCTTCGAGGCAGTCTCCTTCCTGGGGGATTTTGAGGAGTTCATAGACCTGAGGAACGAGATAGCCAAGTATATCCGCCCCGACGGCGAGATAAAAGAGGACGGCATAAAGGAGCTGGTGGCCATAAAGAAGCGGATAGCAGTGGCCAACCGCCAGCTCTACAAGGCTGCCGAGGAGTACTTTATAAACAGCGAGTACCGGCAGTACTGGCAGGAGGGGAACATAACCATGCGGGACGGCAGGGCAGTGCTCCCTCTCAAGGCCAACTTCAAGGGACGGGTCCCCGGAATAATCCACGCCTCCTCGGCAAAGGGGAACACCATATTCATAGAGCCCTCCGGCCTGGTGGAGAAGAACAACCAGCTTATGGAGCTGGAGGATGAGTACAGGCGGGAGGTCCTCAAGATCCTCAGGAACTTGAGCTTCAAGGTGGGCTTTGTATCAGAGGGACTTCTTGAGCTTTCTGCCAAGATAGCCCTGTTCGACAGCTACTACAGCCGCTGGCGCTTCACCGCCTCTTACGGTGGCGTGATTCCAGACCACTCAGATGAGGGTCTGGCTCTGTACGAGGCCCGCCACCTCCTGCTTGGCAAGAAGGCGGTCCCCATCGACATCATTGCGAAAAAAGATATAAACATACTGCTCATAAGCGGCCCGAATACGGGAGGGAAGACTGTGGCCCTGAAGACCTGCGCCCTCATTGTCCTTATGAACCAGTTCAACCTGGGGCTGCCGGTGCGGGAGGGGAGCTATCTCCCGTTCTTTGACAATGTGCTGGCCGACATAGGGGACGGGCAGTCCATAGCCGACTCCCTCTCCACATTCTCTTCCCACATGAAGAACATATCCCACATCCTGGAAGCGGGGACTGCCCGGTCACTTATACTGCTGGACGAACCCGGCACCGGCACCGACCCGGATGAGGGGGCTGCCATAGCCCTGGCCGTATTTGACCAGATTGTGGCCATGGGGGCCCTGGCGCTGGCCACCACCCACCAGACTGTGGTGAAGAACTATGCCCTTACAAACCCGAAGGCCGAGAATGTGTCGGTCAAATACGACCCTGAGACTTTCACGCCTCTTTACAAGCTGATCTACGGCATGCCGGGTGAGAGCTTCGGCATCGACATTGCCCTCCGCAACGGCATGGCTCCTGCTGTAATCGGCAAAGCCAGGGAGTATCTGGGCAGCGAGAAGATAAACATAAGCAAGCTGCTCCAGGAGATCTCCACCCGTCATGCCCAGCTGGACGATAAGGAGCACGCTGCAGCCCAGAGGGCGGAGGAGCTCAAGGAGAAGGGCAGGCAGCTTTCCCTCAAGGAGATACAACTGCGTCAGCAGGAGTACGAGATAAAGAAGCAGGAGTCCAGCTCCTTCCGCCATCTGGTGGCCGACACCTCCAGCCGCCTTGAGAACCTGGTGCGGGAGCTTCGGGAAGGGGAAATAACCAAAGAGAAGACCAAAGAGGTCAAGTCCTTCATAAACCAGCTGCACCAGGAGGAGGAGAAGCTGTCGGCCCGGGTAGAGAGCCTGAAGCCCCAGGGGGACGCAGATGCCCCTGCCTACAAGCCGGATGACCCGGTCTATGTGGGGCAGAGCAGGAAGGACGGTATTGTCATCCGGGCTATGAACAAGGGAAAGTACCTGGTGGCTGTGGGGCAGATGCGGCTTGTTGTTGATGCCTCCGAGCTCTCCCCGGGCAAAGCGCGGGAGGAGAGCACCTCGGTGCGCAAGTCAGTCATGGCCAGCTACCGGAAACCGGTGCTGGAGCTGGATATCCGGGGCTACCGGCTGGATGAGGCGATACAGGCCATGGAGAGCCAGATGGACAGTGCTCTCCTCTGCGGTCTGTCGGAGTTCTCTGTGATACATGGAACAGGGGAGGGAATACTCCAGAAGGGAGTGCGGGATTACCTGCACTCAAACCGCAACGTGAAGTCCTATACCTTTGCCCGGCCCGAGGAGGGCGGCTTTGGGAAGACTATAGTCAAGCTGGTGGAATGATGGAAGATATAAAGCTTTTGAAAAAAGAGCTCAGAGCCGCCCTGAGGGCCAGACTTAGCTCAGTTCCAGCGGAGGATGCAGAGCTCGCCTCCCGGGGCGTGCTGAAGCAGCTGGAGAGGCTCGACCGGTGGAACAGGGCAGATACAGTGCTGGCGTTCCTTTCCATGAAGGACGAGCTTGACACCGCCTGCATCCTCCGACGGGCGCTGGATCAGGGCAAGACCCTGGCTGTACCCAAGGTGGTGGGGGACAACCTTATCTTCTACCGGATAAGCGACATCGACGCTGATACAGCGCCCGGCGCCTTCGGCATACTGGAGCCCAAGCCTGGGCTTCCTCCCCTTGATATAAAAACTCTTTCAGAGCGTAACAGCGTGGCCCTGGTGCCAGGACTTGCCTTCGACAAGGAAAAGTTCCGTCTTGGGCGTGGAAAGGGGTTCTACGACCGTTTTTTCGCCTCCTGCGGAAATTCTTTGTATAAGATTGGAATAGGGTACAGCTTCCAGCTGGTGGAGCAGGTTCCTCACGAAGCCCACGACAGTCAGCTGGATTTACTCATTGTAGTATAAGTGTGTCATTCTCCAGTTGATGCACCGCTTCAGATAATCCACATACTTGGAGTCCTTGCAGATGCTCTTGCTGGGGTCGTCGGATATCTTGGCCACAGGCTGGCCGTTCACCATTGTCACCTTCATCACTATATTGAGCGGATTGACAGGGGAACCGGAGAGGTAAGTGCCGATTCCGAATGCCACCTTTGCCTTTCCCTTGAAATGCTGGTAGATTCTTGTGGCCTTCTCCATGTTCAGGCTGTCGCTGAAGAGCAGTGTCTTTGTCATTGGGTCTATGCCCAGCTTCTTGTAATGTTCGATTATCTTCTCGCCCCATGCTATAGGGTCTCCAGAGTCGTGGCGCACACCGCTGAACAGTGTGGCGAATGTAAGCTGGAAGTCCTGGAGGAAGCAGTCGGTGGTTATGGTGTCTGTAAGTGCAATACCGTTTAAGATTCCGTACTCCTTCACCCATGTGTCCATTGCAAACTTGTTGGAGTAGGCCGGGTTGTACTCGTGGTGTCCCTGTCCTACGGTCATCACATACTCATGGGCCAGTGTTCCTACAGCCTTTATGCCATACTTCTTTGCCAGATATACATTGCTGGTTCCCACAAAGCTTGGGATATTTGCCTCCACCAGGGATCTGATCAGGTAGTCCTGGGCCTCGAAGGAGAGGCGGCGCCGTGCTCCGAACTCAGAGAATACCCCCACGTCGTAGGTGCCATCCTTGAGCTTTGCAATTATGTCTGCCACCTTGAGCTTGAACTTCTCGAAAAGCTCGTCGTAGTCGTATGCCATCCGGAAGTAGACTTCGTTTACGATGGCCAGGATAGGAATCTCGTAAGGGGAGGTGTTGCCCCAGGTTCCCTTGGCCTCTATGTTGAGCCCGCATGGGGCTTTTGTGTCGATATGAATCTCGTTCTTCCTGGGGTGCCAGAACCGCAGGTAGTCGCAGTAGTTGTTGTGGATCCAGATATTCTTCTCTGGCAGCCACTTGAGCTCGTCCTCGGTGAAGCGCAGGTTGCAGTAGAGTCCCACCTGACGCCGGATTTCCCTCACCATCTCCTTGGTGAAGTGTATATTCTCATTCCTGCACTTGAAGGTCCAGGTGGCATGATCACCGCTGAACTGGTGGAAGATAGCCTGTCCCATTGAGAATTTGTATGCATCGGTATCGAGTAAGGATTTGATTATCTGTTCCATAAAAACCGCCTTTTATTTTTAGCTATTACTTATATTATCGACAGGTTTAAGAAAATAATTGATTTTTCCCCGGTTTTTCTTGTAGAATAAGACTGTAATCAAGTTGTAACAAAGGAGAAAAAAATGGCTTTAATCACATTGTCAAGAGAAGAAGGAAGCCTCAGCAAGCAGATCGGTCTTGCATTGAAGGAAAAGTTGGGTTATGAATTCATCAGCGGAAAGACTATAAACAGTGAATTTCCGGAAATGTTCGATATAAGCAGGAGCCAGGTGGAGAAGTTTGATGAGAAGGCCCCTGGATTGCTGGCCAGATTAACCAATTCATATGAAAAATATAATAACTTATTTAAGTTCTATATCTTTGAGAAACTTCTGAAAAATCCGAACTGCATAGTCATGGGCCGCTGCGGAACCTTCTTCCTGAAGGATGTTCCAGGATTGCTGAGGCTCAGGACTGTAAGCTCCGAGGATGTCAAGATCAAGCGGATTATGGAGAGATATCAGGTGGATGAGCGTGCCGCGAAAAAGATGGTGGCTCATAAGGAGCTGGAGAGAACCGAGCAGGCAAAGTACCTGTACAATGCCACCTGGGGAAAGCCAAGCAACTACGATATCTCCGTCAATACCGACAAACTCTCTGTGGATGCAATCTGTGCCATGGTGAAAGGTCTTGTGGCAGAACTTGATAAAGATGACTATAAGGCGGCTCAGGAGAAGAAGATCAAGGAGCTGTACATAGCACAGAAAGCTGTCAACACTGTACTCTACGAAGAGAAAATTGATGTCAATTTCCTTGAGGTGAAGATTGAGGAGGGGAAGGCGGTGATTCTCGGCTCCATAGGGACAGAAGATGAAATCATCAAAGTTGGCGAGATTGTGAAGAAAGTCACCGGTGTTGAGGTTGAGAACAATCTTTCCCTGGAGAACTTCTCCATGTCCTACGATATGGGTATGGAATTCTTCAAGAAATAGTATTTGACGGCCTGAACCGGTGCACTTATTGACTATAATTATATAAGATTATATTGTTAAAGCACTATGGCAGACGAAAAATTAAGTACTATCAGACACTCCGCATCCCACGTTATGGCAGCTGCAGTATTGCAGATGTTCCCGGATGCCAAGATTGCGATCGGACCATCCATCGAGAATGGTTTTTATTATGACTTTGACCTCCCGCGCCCTCTCAAGATGGACGATTTCCCTGAAATCGAAGAGAGGATGAGGGATATCATCAACAAGAAAGAGGACTTTATCCGCAAGGAAGTAAGCCGTGCCGAGGCTCTTGAGCTTTTCAAGGACCAGCCTTATAAGACCGAGCTTATCAACGACCTTCCTGAGGGGGAGGTAATCTCCATCTACACAGTGGACAAGTTCACCGACCTGTGCCGGGGACCCCATGTGGAGAACACAAAGATGATCAACCCCCAGGCCATCAAGCTGCTCTCCATCGCAGGTGCCTACTGGAGAGGGGACGAGAAGCGCCCTATGCTCCAGAGAATCTATGCAACTGCATTCACCAATCCTAAGGACCTGCGCCTTTACCTCCAGCATCTGGAAGAGCTTGCAAAGCGGGACCACCGGAAGATAGGGAAGGAGCTTGACCTGTTCCATATTGACGACGAGAACCCGGGCCAGATCTTCTGGCATCCGAATGGATGGACTATTTACCGTGTCCTGGAGGACTATGTCCGGGCCAAGATCAAGGCTGACGGCTATGTGGAGGTACGGACTCCGTTCTGTATGCCTCAGGGACTGTGGGAGCGCTCCGGCCACTGGGCAAAATACAAGCAGAATATGTTCATAACCGAGAGTGAGAAGAGACTTTTCGCCCTCAAGCCTATGAACTGCCCTGGCCATGTGGAGATCTTCAAGCAGGGAATCAAGAGCTACCGGGACCTGCCTCTCAGAATGGCAGAGTTCGGAAGCTGCACCCGTAACGAACCTTCTGGAACACTTCACGGCTGTATGCGTGTCCGGGGCTTTGTCCAGGACGATGCCCATATCTTCTGCACCGAGGAGCAGATTCCTTCCGAGGTTGCCAAGTTCTGCCATCTCCTCAAGGATATGTACAAGGACTTCGGTTTCACCGACGACAAGATCATAGTTAAGTTCTCAACCCGCCCTGAGCTCAGAGTAGGCGATGATGCTACATGGGATAGAGCCGAGGGAGCTTTGGCCGATGCCTGCAAGAAGGCTGGCCTTTCATACGAGATCTCTCCGGGAGAGGGTGCCTTCTATGGACCTAAGCTTGAATTCACCCTGGTTGATGCCCTTGGCCGCCAGTGGCAGTGCGGAACTATCCAGGTGGACTACCAGCTGCCAAGCGCAGAGCGCCTGAACGCCGAATACATCGGCGAGGACAACGCAAAGCACCACCCAGTTATGCTGCACCGCGCAGTACTGGGCTCTCTTGAGCGGTTCATCGGAATCCTCCTTGAGAACTTTGCAGGTGCCCTTCCGGTTTGGCTTGCACCTCATCAGGCAGTGGTCATCCCTGTTGCACCGGCCTTCAACGAGTATGCAGAGAAGGTTGCAGCAGCTCTCAAGGCTGCCAAGATCAGAGCAGAAGTGGATGCCAGCGAGCAGCGTATGAATGCCAAGATCCGCAACGCCCAGGGACAGAAGATCCCATATATGTTCATCATCGGCGACAAGGAGGCTGCCGAAGGCAAGGCTTCCATCCGTCTCAGGACAGGACAACAGATGAACGGAATGGCGCTGGATGAGGCGATAAAGTTCGTACTTGATAAGATTGCAGCCAAGGCTGAGATATAAGACTTAACAGATGGTTATAATTCTACGGGACAATCCGGCCCAGAAACAGATAGACTCCCTGGTCTCCTGGCTCAAGGAGAAGAACCTTGATGTCCACATTGTAAAAGGGGCAGAGCAGACTATCATAGGGCTTATAGGGGACACATCCAAGATAGACATCGATTCCATCAAGACCATGGATATCGTGGAAGATGTGAAGAGGATCCAGGAGCCCTACAAGAATGTGAACCGGAAGTTCCATCCCGATGATACCGTAGTTGATATTGCCCCTGGAGTTAAGATCGGGGGCGGCAATTTCCAGGTCATGGCAGGTCCCTGCTCTGTTGAGGACAGGAACCAGGTGCTGGAGGTGGCAGAAGCGGTTAAGGCCGCCGGAGCATCCATTCTCCGGGGTGGAGCATTCAAGCCCCGCACATCCCCCTATGCATTCCAGGGCCTGGGGCCTAAGGGTCTTGAGATTCTTGAGGATGCCAAGAATAAACTGGGTATGCCTATTGTCTCCGAGATCATGGATATCTCCAAGCTTCCTCTGTTCGATAATGTGGATATAATCCAGGTGGGAGCCCGGAATATGCAGAACTTCGAGCTTTTGAAGGAACTTGGAAAGACAAAGAAGCCTATACTTCTAAAGAGGGGGCTTTCCAGCACGATCCAGGAGCTCCTTATGAGCGCCGAGTACATTATGGCAGGGGGCAACGGACAGATTATCCTGTGCGAGAGGGGAATAAGAACCTTCGAGACAGCCACCCGGAACACCCTGGATATATCGGCAGTGCCTGTCCTCAAGGAACTTACACACCTGCCTGTCATTGTGGACCCGAGCCATGGAACAGGAAATGCGCGGCTGGTGAAGCCTATGGCTATGGCAGCAGTTGCCGCCGGAGCCGACGGCCTTATGATAGAGGTGCACAACGACCCTGTCCATGCCCTGTGCGACGGTGCTCAGGCCCTTACTCCTGAGGCCTTTGGCAGCCTTATGGAATCAATCGCCAGAATTCGTCCTTTCGCTTATAAAAGATAACTGATATAATTAAGATATGGGACTCATGAAGAGTATAAATATAAAGACACAGAATGAATCCTATGATGTCATTATTGGCCGTGGGGTGTTGTCTCTGACTGGAGAGCTGCTGTCCCGGCGCATTAAGAGCCGGAAGGCAATGCTGGTATGCGACGATGTGACTGCCAGCCTCTTTTCCGGTACTGTCACAGCTTCCCTCAGAGCCAGCGGCTTTGATGTCTCCACTTTTATCTTCCCCCATGGGGAGGCAAATAAGACCTGGAGCACTGCAGGTTCTATCCTTGAGGCGGCATCCGGCGCAAACCTTACCCGCGGCGACTTCTTCATAGCCCTGGGAGGCGGCGTGTGCGGCGACATCACCGGCTTTGCAGCCGCCGTGTACCTGCGGGGAGTCAAGTTTGTGCAGATTCCCACTACGCTGCTGGCCGCAGTGGATGCATCAGTGGGGGGCAAGACCGGGGTCGACTTAGGGACCGGCAAGAACCTGGCGGGGTCATTCCACCAGCCGGCCTGTGTCCTTTTTGACCCCGATGTTCTGAAGACCCTTCCTGGGGAGCAGATAGCCGAGGGCAAGGCCGAGATGATAAAGCACGGGGTTCTTGCCGGGGGGAGGCTGTATGATATTGCTTCCCGCGGCACATTGCTGGAGGATATAGAGGAAGTGGTGGCCTTGAATGTGGAGATAAAACGGGATTACGTTATGGCCGACCCCTGCGACACAGGCTGCCGCCAGCTCCTTAACTTCGGCCACACCATAGGACACGCCATAGAAAAATGCAGCAGTTACACTATCCCTCATGGTCAGGCTGTGGCCATGGGAATGGTGGCGGAAACTAAAGCTTTTATAAAACTTTACAATGAAAAGTCTAATATTTTAGAAATAATTCAAAGTTTACTTGAAAAAAATAGCATAAAATTTGACATTCCATACACAGCTGAGGAGCTGGCTAAGGCAGCCATCCATGACAAAAAAATGAAGGATGGAAGCCTGAGCATAATTGCTCCTTTAGGAATCGGGAACTGCCAGCTTAAGTCCATACCCATCTCCCGGTTGGAAGAATATATAGCCGCAGGAGTTTGATATGGAGATATGCGTAAGACCCCATAAGCTTTCAGGAAAGCTCAAGGCACCGGACTCCAAGTCTGATATGTGCCGGAAGCTGCTGTGCAGTGCCCTGTGCAACAGAGGTATGGTGTTCCATATGGACACCACCTGCATAAGTGATGATGTGGAGGCCATGATCCAGTGTCTCAGGGCCTTGGGTACAACTATAACTATCCTTTCTGATACAGCCCTGGAGGTGGCACCGGGAGCCAGGCATGAAAAAGTGCCCCACCTGGACTGCCGGGAGAGTGCTACAGTGCTGCGGTTCATGCTTCCGGTGGCAGCTGCTCTTTATGGCAAGGCATCTTTCAGCGGAATCGGTTCCCTCTCCCGGAGGCCTATACTGCCTATCCTTAAAGCTCTGGAGGCCCACGGCGTCTATGCAGATGCAGACCGTCTTCCTCTTGAGTATTCAGGATTCCTCACCGCAGGAACATATAAGATGCCTGGGGATATAAGCTCCCAGTTCATATCTGGTCTTCTTCTGGCCATGCCGCTTCTGGACGAGGAGAGCCATATCAAGCTGACATCAAGGCTTGAGTCTGCCGCCTATGTGGATATGACCATACAGACTATGGGGCAGTTCGGTGTCCTGGTGGAAAGGACAAAAGATGGCTTTACAGTCCCTGCGAATCAGAAATACAGGTCTCCTGAGGATCTTACTGCAGAGAGGGACTGGTCATCCTGTGCCTTCCTCTATCCCTTCGGGGCCGATTTCCAGGGGCTTGATCCCAAGAGTCTCCAGCCGGACCGTGCTATCAAGAAGTATGCCGAGATGTTGGCTCCAGGGGCTGAGATAGGAGAGATCTCCATAGATGTTTCGCCCCATCCGGATCTGTTCCCTATACTGGCTGTGCTGGCCTGCCGTGTCAAAGGCAAGGTGGTGCTCTGCGGAGCCAAGAGGCTCAGGATAAAGGAGAGTGACCGGATTGTCTCCACAGCAGCCCTTATAAACGGCCTTGGAGGTCATGCAGAGGAGAAGGAGGAGAGTTTGATCATAACAGGAACAGGAAGTCTGACCGGGGGAACAGTATCAAGCTTCAACGACCACAGGATTGCCATGGCTGCAGTGGCTGCCTCCTCAATCTGCACAGGCAATGTCACTATAACAGATGCCCAGGTCATCAAGAAGTCATATCCCGGCTTTCTCTGGGATTTCAACGCATTAGGAGGAACCTACTATGTCCTTTGATATCGGCAAGAACATTCATCTGACCATCTTCGGCCAGTCCCATTCCAAGGCTATTGGAGCTGTAATAGAGGGGCTTCCTGCTGGATTCCGGATAGATATGAGGGCACTCAAGGCTTTCATGGCCCGCCGTGCCCCTGGACAGAAGGGGACTACTGCCCGCAGGGAGGCTGACCAGCCTGTTATTCTTTCCGGCCTGGTGAATGGCAGAACCTGTGGTTCCCCCCTGGCCATGATGATAGAGAACAAAGATGCCAGATCGGCTGACTACAAGGCTTTCAGCGCAGTTCCACGGCCCATGCATGCCGATTATCCTGCTTTTATCAAGTATGAAGGTTACAACGACATAGCTGGCGGCGGCCACTTCTCAGGCCGTCTCACTGCACCCCTCTGCTTTGCCGGAGGTGTCTGCCTGCAGCTTCTGGGACAGCAGGGGGTGGCAATCAAGGCTAAGCTGGTCTCTGCCGGGGGCGTTTCTGGAGCAAAGATGAAAGCTTGCATAGAGGCTGCTCAAGCTGCAGGCGACTCGGTAGGGGGCATTGTGGAATGCTGCATCACCGGGGTTCCTGCCGGCGTGGGGGACAGCGGCTTTGACAGCCTTGAGAGCAGCTTGTCGCGCATGCTTTTCTCCATCCCCGGAGTAAAGGGTGTGGAGTTCGGTGCCGGTTTTGCGGCCGCCGCCATGAAGGGCAGTCAGCACAACGATGCCTGGTGCTTTGACAAGAATGGCACTATTGTGACAAAGACCAACAACCACGGCGGTATCCTGGGAGGCCTGAGCACAGGCATGCCTATCACATTCCGGGTTGCATTCAAGCCTACACCTTCCATTGCGCTGCCCCAGGAGAGCGTTAACCTGGAGACCGGAGAAAGCACAGTGCTCAGGATAAAAGGGCGGCACGATCCCTGCATAGCAGTAAGGGCTGTGCCCTGTGTCGAGGCAGCCGCCGCTTTGGTGCTTTGCGATTATATGCTATGAGATACGGACTTATCGGAGAGCATTTAGGACACAGCTATTCTCCCTTTATTCACAGCCTTCTGGGAAGCAGCCCCTACCAGCTTGTAAGCCTGCCCCCCGAGGAGCTGGGACCCTTTATCAAGGCTGGGGACTTTGCTGGTCTCAATGTGACTATTCCTTATAAAAAGGCAGTTATGCCATATCTTGATCATATTGCACCCGAGGCCCGGGCTATAGGAGCAGTGAACACCATAGTCCGCCGCCCTGACGGGCTCTGGGGGTATAACACCGATTACCAGGGTTTCCTCTATGCCGCAGAGCGGGCTGGAATCAGCCTGAAAGGGAAGAAGGTGCTGGTGCTGGGGAGCGGCGGGGCCTCGGCGGCGGTGCAGGCTGCGGCGGCAGGAGCCGGGGCGGCGGAGGTGCTGGTGGTCTCCCGCACCGGGGCTTTGAACTATGAGAATGTGTATGCCGAAAAGGGTGCGGAGATAATAGTGAACGCCACCCCGGTGGGGATGTATCCCCGGAACCGGGGAAAGCTGGTGGAGCTTTCCCGGTTCTGCTCCTGCCGCGGGGTCATAGACCTAGTCTACAACCCCCTTTATACGCCGCTCCTCCTGGATGCCCGGGAGCTGGGTATTCCTTTCTCAAACGGCCTTTCCATGCTGGTGGCCCAGGCCAAGTATGCCTCGGACCTTTTCCAGGGCATCCAGAGGCCAGACAGCATCATCCATAAAGCCCTGGAGCAGACCCGGCAGAAGGTGGAGAACATAATTCTTATAGGTATGCCAGGCTGCGGCAAGAGCACTATTGGGAAAAAGCTGGCTGCTCAGCAGGGCAAGAAGTTTGTGGATACCGATGCTCTGGTGGAAGAAAAGGCGGGTAAAAGCATACCTGATATCTTTAAGGAAGACGGGGAGGCTGCCTTCCGTAAACTGGAAGCTGAGGTCGTGGCTCTGGTGGGAAAAGAGGGGGGGCAGGTCATCGCCACCGGTGGCGGCAGTGTCCTGAACCTTGAAAATGTGCGCAATCTGAAGCAGAATGGTACTGTGGTATTCATAAAGCGGGACATAAATAAACTGGCAACTGAGGGGCGTCCTCTTTCCCAGGGCGTCGACCTTGAGACTATGTATGAGAAGCGTCTGCCGTTCTACATGGCTGCCGCCGATACTGTAATGGAGAACAGATGAAAAAGATTCTTGTGATAAATGGACCTAATATCAATATGCTGGGGATCCGGGAGCCTGAGATCTACGGCAATGGAACTTACAGGGAACTGGAGGAGAGTATCCTGAAATGGGCTTCTGATCTGGGAATTGAAGTGAAGCTGTTCCAGAGCAACCACGAAGGAACTATCATCGACGAGATTCAGGCAGCCTATGGCAAGTTTGACGGCATAGTCATCAATCCAGCTGGCTACACCCATACCAGCGTGGCTATTCCCGATGCCTTGAAAGCAGTTGGTGTTCCTGCAGTCGAGGTGCACATATCGGATCCGGATAAAAGGGAAGGGTTCCGCAGGATTTCCTATATTCGGGATGTCTGCATAGCCACCATAAAAGGAAAAGGCTTCCCCGGTTATAAGGAAGCCCTTGAAATACTGATCCGCTGATTATTACATATTCCCGGTAGCTTTCTGCCAGTCAAAATAAGCGCATAAATAATTGTACACAGCAGTCAGGTGGCTCAGCTCGGCTCCCTCCAGATTAAGCCTGGTATCCCTCAGCTCCAGCTGGGTCATCACACCGTTGTCAAAGGAGACCTGTGCAATATCGTAGGCTTCCTGTGCAGTGCTTATTGTGGATTCAGCAGTGGCTATGTTCTCGAATTCCCGCTGGAGTGTCAGATAAATCTGGCGGAGTTCCACAATAATGTCTTCCCGCTTCTGCTGCAGCTTTATCTCGGTCTGCTCAGATTCAATCTTGACCTGATGGTCCTTTGCCGAGAGGGCACCGCCGGTGAATATAGGCAGTTCCAGCTTAAGTCCCACCTTGAAGATCTGTACGTAATCATCATTATGGAAAGCCTTGGTGAGTTTGTCGTCAGAATTGCTGTAGCCGTAGGCTGCATCAAGGGAAAGGGTAGGATAATGGCCGGCCCTGGTAGCCTTGACGTTCAGGTCCCGCAGTGATTTCTCCCTCATCAGGGCCATGTAGTCGGATCTGGAATCAAGCACGTCCTGCATTGTAAGGGTCTCGGGAATTTCGGGATATACTGTGAAATCACCTACGACAGAGACCTCCTCATCCTCGGGAATTCCTGCCAAGTGCTTAAGGTTTATGAGGCAAAGCTCAAGGTTCATCTTGGCATTGGTGGTCTGAGGTATTGTCTTCTTGTAGTCCACCTCGGAATTCAGATAGGCGACGTTGGATACAACGCCTGCATTATACTTCTGCTTCATCAGCATGTAGTGGTCATAGGTCCGTTCCTCGGTCTGCTTGCGGATATCGTAGAGCTTCTCCAGCAGGTAGCACTGGAAGAACACCTTCTTGGCGGCGGTGATTATAGCGTCGCTCTGGGCATCGTAGACCGACTTGGACATCTGCTTGTATTCCTTGCTGGCCTTGATGGCGTTGAACACGTTCATGTTGAAAAGCTGCTGGGAAAGACCTAAGCCGAAGCTGAAGTCGTAATCCTTGTTCACATCCACATCCTTGTAGATAAGGGGACCGCCTCCCGCCTGGGAGGCTACAGCCACAGACTGCTCTACATCAATAAAGTTCCGGTACAGAGAGCTGGAAAGCCCAACAGTAGGAAGTGCCTGGCTTCTTGCCAGCTTCTCCTGTTCTCCTGCACTCTTAAGGCTTGATGCGGCCAGCATCAGATCCTTGTTGTTCTCTTTCACCAGACCAAGGTATTCATCCATGGAATATGGCCTTGAGAAGGCTGGCACTGCAGCGCATAATATCATTGTTGTAAATATAATTGTCTTGAATAATCTTCTTGAAATCATCTCTCTGCTCCTTCTGCAGCCACTTCTGCTTTCTTCTTTTTTCTTCCTGCGAAGAGGAACTGGGATGCCGGTGTCATGAAGAGGGTAAGGATGGTGGAGGTTATAAGACCGCCTACGCTGACCAGACCCATAGGCTGCCGCATCTCGGCACCCTGGGTACCAAGACCCAGTGCCATAGGCAGAAGTCCAAGTATAGTTGCCACGTTGGACATTATGATTGCCTTGAGCTTCTCAGGGCAGGCTATGATAAGGGCCTCCTGCATGGACTTGCCCTCACGCCTCAGCTGGTTTGCATAGTCCAGGATAAGGATGGCGTTGTTCACTACCATACCTACCAGCATGACTATGGACATCATTCCCACGAAGTTCATGGCTTTCCCCGTGAGAAGGTATACTGCCACAACTCCGATAAGGGCCAGAGGCACTGTGAACAGGATGAGCACCGGCTGCCACAGGTTCTCCAGGATTGCGGCCAGGAGCATGTAGGTAAGGACAATAGCTATGACAAAGACAAAGAGCATCTGCTTTATTGTCTTGCCCATCTCCTTTGAGTTACCGGCCTGCTCGTAGCTGTATCCGAAGGGGAAGTCCAGCTTGCCTGTGATAGCTGCGATGGCATTGGTTATATCACTCTGGGCATAACCGTCTGCCACATCTCCGGTGAACTCGATTACAGTCTCCCTGTCGTTTCTTAAGATCTTGCTGAATCCTGTGGTGTACTGGATGTCTGCGAAGTGGGAGAGAGGGAATACTCCTTCTTTCGTTGCCACAGGGATATTTCCCACATCCTCATAGCTTTTTATTGTGTCGTCGGTGAGGAATACCTTGATATCATACTCCTCCCCCTGATCCTTGAACTTGGTGGATGACATTCCCTCAAGGGATGTACGGAGTGTCACCGCAATCTCCTGCACACTGGTTCCTGCATCTGCGATTTTCTTCAGATCAGGATATACAGAGATCTGAGGTACACCGCCCCGGCTTGAGGAGTTCAGGTTCACAAGACCGGGGATTTTCTCAAGCTCAGGGTAGATCTGGTCCTGGAATTCCTGGAGCACAGCCATGTCAGGTCCCTTCAGGTAGAAGTCTATGGCGCTCTGGCTTATTCCCATCTTGGAGCTTGATACAGCTCTTAGTGTCGCGCCAGGCATGTCTGAAAGGTCTTTGATTATCATGTTTGCCAGCTGGATAGAGTTGTATTTACGGGTTGCCTTGGGGGTCAGGGTCATGGTTATCTTGGCCAGGTTGACACCTGTGTCCATGTCGTCCAGCTTTCCTACTGTGGTGGAGCCATGCTCGATCATGTCGGCATATTTGACCATCCGATCCTCAACCTCCTGGGCAAACTTATAGGTCTCGCTCAGGTCAAAGCCTTTGGCCAGCTCTATCTCTATATCAACCTGCCCCTGGTCCATGGCAGGCATGAACTCGAAGGGGATATATTTGAACAGTGACATTGAGAAAAGGAATATTCCTACGATGATGACAACTACAATCAGGCTGCGGAGCTTTGTCTTGAGGATGAACTGCACCAGCTTCCTGTAGCCTTTCTCCCAGGCCTTGAACACAGCCTCAAACTTGTCTCCGATAGGGTGCTTCCTGGTGTCGTGCTCAGGAAGGACATAGGCTGCCATCATAGGAGTAAGTGTGAAGGCTATGAAGATGGAGAACAGGGTTGCGAATACTACAGCCAGGGCAAACTCCATAAGCATCTGTCCTACCAGGCCGGACATAGTTCCCAGTGGAAGGAATACTGCCACGTTGGTCAGTGTTGAGGCAACGACTGCAACAACAACCTCATCGGTACCGGTCTGGGCTGCGGAACGGCCTCCCTCGCCACGGTTCTTGTGGGCAAATATATTTTCAAGGATTACTACAGAGTTCATTACCAGGACACCGACAGCGGTGGAGATTCCCATCAGGGACATTACGTTGAGGGAGAATCCCATACCCTTGAGTGCTATGAAGGTCGGCAGGATTGAGAGCGGCATAGTCACCGCTACAATTATGGTGCTCCGGAAGGAGTGGAGGAAGAACAGCAGGATTATGGCTGTGAATGCAATACCCATGAGGATGTTGGACATGGTGTCGTCTACTGTGTTCTGGGTTACCGATGCAGTCTCAGTCACTACATAGAGGTCCACGCCGTCAGGAAGCTCAGGTCGCAGCTCTGTGATTCTCTCCTGGATCTGCCGTTCAATCTCTACAGCGTTTCCATCAGAGGTCTTGGAGATCTCAAGGAGTACTGCCAGGTCGTTCCGGATATGGTTGTTGTAATCGAAGTAGATGGTCCGCTCCCGGGCTCTTTCGCTTGAGTCTGTGATTGTGGCGATCTCTTTCAGTTTCCTTGCTCCCTTTCCGGTGGGGACCTCCAGCTCTCCTATGGCATCAAGGCCCTTGAACTCTCCGTCAAACTTTACGGAGAACTCCTGGCCTTCCTTCTGGAAGTAGCCGGCCGGCAGGTTGAGGTTGGAGGCTGCCAGCACCTGGTTTATGGCCACCAGAGAGATCTGGTTCTGGAAAACCACCTGTCTGTCCAGCTCCACATGGATTTCTCTCTCCTGGCCACCGGAGATACTGGTCTCGCCGACGCCCGGAACCTGTGAGAATATGTTCTTGACTTTCTTATCTGCCAGGTCATAGAGCTCTGACATTGTTATCTTTGAGCTGTCGCCTGCCAGCATGATCTTGAGGATAGGCAGCTCGTTTATGTTTATCTTCTGGAAGATAGGGTCGTCTGCATCATCAGGAAGATCGTTTGATATGTTGTTCACCTTCTGGGTTACATCCTGCACTGCGGTGTCCACATCCACATCCATGGTGAACTTGAGCAGTACCAGAGATACGTTCTCAAGGGAGTAGGAGGTTATTGTGTCCAGTCCGCTTATCATTGAGACTGCATCCTCTATCTTCTTGGAAATCTGGGACTCGATGAGGTCAGGGGAGGCACCTGCGTAGGTGGTCTGTACCAATACATATGGGATATCTATGGAAGGGGTGATGTTGAGAGGCATCCCTATATAAGCCAGCACACCGAATATGATCATGCCCACCATGACCATGCTTATGAGCACCGGCCTCTTTATTGAAAAAGCTGCAATACTCATAGTGTGTCACTCCTGGTTGATTATCCTGATGAAGGTTCCGTCAGCTATATTCTTATTGCCGTCGGTTATAAGCTTGTCGCCGGCTTTGATGCCGCTGATTATCTCAACTTTATTTCCGAAGTTCTCTCCGGTCTTGACCTCTCTCTTCACGGCCTTGTCGCCGGATGCGATGAAGACATAGGCCTTGCTGCCGTCGAAGGTGATGTTCTTGCGGTCAAGCGCTATGACATTCTTGTTCTCGTAGGCCACGATGTTGATCTTTGCATTGACTCCGCTGGGAATCTTGCCCTCTGCGTTGTCAAACTCCATAAGGGCTCCGAAGGCTTGTTTGTCCGGATTCAAGGCCAGATCCAGCTGGACAATATTTCCGGTTATCTCGGCACCGTTCCAGGTGGCTGTGGCTTTCATTCCCTTGGAGACTCTGGCTATATCCCGCTCCTGGATCCATACCTTGCCCTTCAGCTTGCTATCATCGGTGACTGCAAAGAGTACATCCCCTGCTTTGACATTGTCGGTCTTCTGGACATCAAGCCGGGTGATAAGGCCGCTGATAGGAGCCTTCACATTCACCATCTCGTTCACGTTGTTCCAGGTGGCCTTTGCATTCTCGTAGGCAGTCTTGGCATTGTCATAGTCCTGCTTGGATATTCCCTTGGAATTGTAGAGGTTGCTCATCCTCTTGTATGTGGCTTCCAGGTTCTCATATACAGTCTTTGCCTGATAGTAGTTGGCAGAAGGGTTGTCCTTGGGGAAGGTCACCACCACAGCATCCTTGTCCACCCAGTCCCCCACAGAATATTTGACGCTTTCCACGGAGTCTGAGAGCTTTGCCGATGCGGTGGACTCATAGATGCCGTTCACAGTGGCATCGTAGGACAGGGCAGTCTGGAAGGAGCTTGTCTTGACAGTGGCTGTATTCACCGGTGTCCCTTCTTCGCTGTAGATCTGAGCCATACTCTTCTTGTTGATTTCCTCTGATGTCTTCTCCTTGTTGCAGCCTGCAAGTGCAACTGATGCTGCAAGTGCTGCCAAGCATAAAGTCCTGAATTTCATTTTTCCTCCAAAATATGTCTGAAACTATGGGAGAATCCTTCCATAAATTTGTTCACTATATTATCAATGGCCTGTCTGGTCATTATTTCCTTGGATCTTATGATGATGTCGATGAAGCCTTCCACAAATGAGATGAGGAGCAGGAATCCGTCCCGTATCTCCCTGCCGTTCTCCTTGTCCACAAGCTTGATATGCAGTGTCTCCTGAATCCGTTGTATGATGAAGGCGATGAAGTCGTGGTCTGTGGGGAATTCCTCATCCGGGAATATGGTGTGGAACATCTTGTCTATAAGGGACTGGCTTTTTCCTATCATGACGGAGTGGAGGGCATTGCGCTTCTGGCAGATCTGCTCGTTCTCCAGATACCAGTAGCCTATGTTCTTGATGGTCTCCGAAAGCTTGTCCCCCAGGGAAGTGCCCCTGCTGAAGTAGAGCTTTATGAGCTCCGATGTCTCGGTGTAGATGCTGTCTGCCATGGCCAGAATGAAATCTTCCTTGCTCTTGAAGTGCCAATATACAGCACCCCGGGTCACGTTGGCGGCCTTGGCTATCTCCTCCATGGAGGTGTGGTAATATCCCTGTTCTGCAAAGATCCTGATTCCTGCATCAAGAATCATCTGCTTGGTCTTTTCGGCATCTTCCTGTGTCCGTCTCATCAGATCCCCAAACTTACAAACAAACAGTTTGTATGTAAATGCTACTATATTAATATTTACAAAAAGAGTCAATAGGTTTTGGTTGACAATCGGGTAGGGGAATTCTATGATTAAAGCAGGATGAAGCCTCGTTTTTTACTGCTTTTTGCAGTAATAGTGATATTTTGTGTTCTCGATATTCCTCTTTCAGCTCTGGAACATGATGCCGGAGATAAGATGACTCTGCCCGAGACCACTGAGTTTGCCCGCAAGTTCAACAAGTTCATGGAGCCTGTCTCCTTTGGGGTGGGATCAGAGCCGGGGTCAGAGAAGAATGCAGTTTATATCTATCTTATGTATGATTATGCTCCCAAATATTCCTGGATGGTGAAGTTTGATATGGAGAGTTCTGTCACCTCAGACAGCGACATTGACCTGGATGGTGATGAATTCGGTTTTCAGCTGGACAAGCAGAAGACATATACCCTTGATATTCTGCCTATGGTTAAGCACTTTGAGTATCTGGACCTGGGGGTAGGAGTGACGGGACAGTATCTACGCTACGATCTTGAGGGGCTGGAGAGCTACGGGACATCAAAAAATTATTATGATGTCAGGCGAGATGTGTTCCAGGTGGGCCCGCTTCTGTATCTGCACTGGCAGTATCCTATAGCAAAGCATGTCGACCTGGGAGGAACTACAGAGCTTTCCCCCTGCCTCTGGACCACCCTGCATGATAAATACCATATCACCAACTATGATGAAATGGGAAAAAATAAATATTCCAGCACCGAAAAAGATTATGGCTTCGGAGCTCCTGTGGTCTCACAGCTTTTCTATCTTACATTCATAAAATTCATCAATCTCTCCACCAGCATAGATTACAGCTACTACCGTATAGGAACTGAAGATGTCCAGAGCTCTCACGACACAGTCCTCAGGTTCGGACTTTCGATTCTCAAGAGGCCTAAGAGCGGCTTCCTCAATTATCTGGTGGGAGTATTCTACGAGAATGAGTGGTATTCTATAGATATAAATCATGATAATACCTATGAGCACAAGCAGCGTTGGATATTCTGCATAGGTGCATCAGGTTGAGAAGTGAGGTGTGATATGGCAGAGAGTGTAAGACCTCTTGAGAAGAATAATAATTGGAAAGGACGCCGGGGGCCGGTGGTCCTGGTGATCATGGATGGTGTGGGCTATGGGAAGTATGCTGACGGCGATGCTGTGAAGGCAAGCCGTATGGCAAACCTGGACTGGCTTACAGCAAACTGTCCGCATA
>JAEEGH010008191.1_pt1 | contig 24807 bp, 16 predicted proteins | sample 9134181 | NCBI WGS metagenome assembly JAEEGH01 (sample SAMN16246544, study PRJNA631951) | gut metagenome | biome: gut microbiome; feature: rumen; material: DP-attached | host: Bos | place: Iran: Karaj | collected 2018-10
TACTATGCTCATAAACGTGTTTCTCTCGAAGACTTATATGAAAAGGCAATGGGAAAGTGCCGTCCCAAGTGTCGAGCTCCTGGACAAGATAGCTTCTATAGTCCAAGCCATGTTTTAAAGTCCACTGTAGCATGCTAAAATCATGCTATAGGAGGGAAATCCATGACAGAAAAAGAACTCGCTGCAAAGCTTAGAGAGAAATACATCCAAAATCCGCCGGAGGGCATGTCGGCGGAAGATATCCGTAACATGAGCGATGAAGATATCCTTGATATGGATTACTTCATGCACGAAGATGATGATTTCTATGATGAGGTAGACTGATAACCAGGTTATTCAGCATACCTCTGCTTTGCGTGGCCCGGTCTTGTCCGGGCCTTTAATTCAAGGTTGCGCCGCCAAGGCGCAATTTCCTATTAAACAAAAAAGTGACTAAAGCTTTTATATGCTTTAGTCACTCAAATTTCTGATGATCATTTATCACCAGGTTTTGCCATGATACATATCCTCGTAAGAATAATAACTGCTATACTCCTCTATTTCATCTATTTCCTGCTGCCTTTGCTCAAGTGCTTCCTTCTGCTCTTTATCAAGCTTTTGCTTGATGCTCTCCTCTTTTTCATCAGAGGTCTGCTGAGACTGGCTTTGCTGATCATTGGTGTTCTGGTCCTGAGGCTGCTCCTGATCCTGCTTCTCATCGTCAGAAGAACCGCCTTCTGCCTCCTCAAGCATCTTTTTCAGGATTTCTATCTCATCATCAATATCTTTTTTCAAGGCTTCTGCTTCAGGGGAATGACCATTTGTATCCTGGTCACCTGCACAATTATCCTGTGTCAGCACACTTCTGGCATCCTGAAGCTCCTTGATAGCATCTTTAACTTCTTTTGCAAAAGCATCCTTGTCGATATTCTCGCCTTTTTGAAGGAGATCATACTGGCTATTAATGCTAGTAAAATCAATAGTCTTAGTCATTGCAAGAGCCATATTTATCCTGATCTTGCACTCTTCATATTCAGGAATATCATAGGAAAGTGCCTTGCTGTAATAGAATATGGCCATCTCATATTCTTCCTGCTGATAATAACCATTTGCAAGGTTATAATTGACCACATATGGATCTATCAGCGTATCCATGGTACAAACCTGTTCCAATTGCTGCTTGTAGTTGCCTTTTTCATACCATTTAGCATACAAAAGATTTCCTAAAACTCTGAATCCAGCAATAAAAAGTATTATTGCGCAAATGATAAGGACTACCAATGAAGTATAATTTGCAATTGAAAGCATTTTGAATTTAGAAATAGCTATATTTATTTTTCTTTTCTTTTTATTATTGTTATTAGTATTCACGTTTTCCTCTATCATGTTCATATAGTTTTACAATGTAAGGCTCAAAAACCCCATCTATAAAACCATTAAGAATTACACTTTCAAAACAGCCGGTCTGCTTAATAATACTTCACCAAGCAAAAGTACTATCAGAACTGGCACCAGATAATAATATGTATCCTCATAATTTGCCAGCCCCTCCTGTGTATCTTCCACGTTTTCTGCATTTGCCAGGGCATTGGCAATAATACTATCTACATCTTTTTTATCAGTAACATGTATGTATTCAACACCAAGATCTGAGGCAACCTGCTGAAGATTACTTTCATCCAGCTTGGAAACAGCTTCATCATAGGTTTCTGTATCTCTTACTGTGTAGCCATCTACGTCTTTCATGGTACTGCCCTCCTCTGTTCCAAACCCAAGAACAGCACCTCCGTCTACCATATCAGCAAGAGCCGCATAAGACTGAAGTTCATCGCCATTAGTGATTTCTCCATCGCTGATGAAAAAAACGATCCTTGAATGTCCCTCTTTTTTTCCCATATGCAAAAGCATTCTTTCCATATCATTATATGGAGTATTGAGGGATGTTCCCTTGGCATAATATATACTCTTAACAGTGATGACATCCAGTGTATCGCTCAGATATTCATCATCCTGAGTAAGGGGCATGCGGATACTGCTTTCATAATCAAAAGTAACAAGAGCAAATGAACTTCCTGCAAGTTGATCCATTATGTAATTACAAGTGTCCCTGGCGCCATCTATACGTGCTTTATTTAAGCCGTAATCTTTGGCCCACATACTGATGGAGGTATCTACTACAAACAGTACATCAAGATTTGGTCTTGTATACTTCGAATCAGAATCAGGTTTCATGATCCTAAGATTGATAGTAAAAACACAGGCACATATCATAAAAGCCAGAATAAGTGCTGCCACTCGTCGTATAGCTGTAGCTCCATATCTGATGGCTCCATAAGCAAAAGCCGCAAACATGACAAGCACAATAGGTCCTGCCACAGCGACAGGAATCATAGGATTAGTGATCATCAGATTCCGCCTCCTTTCGCAACAGCCACAAGCACTATACCAATAAAGCATATAACGAAAGAAGTTGTTGGAACGTCGGTAACTTTAGTCATGGATATCTCATCCACTTGCATTGCCTCATGCTGCTGGATGCTCTTAACTATAGATGAAGTATCAAAATCAGATCCGGCAACATAGAATGCTCCGCCGGTACTCTCTACGGCACTCTTCATCTCGTTCTTTAGCTGCTCATAGTCGTAGTCTTCTCCAAGTAGATCAAACTCTTCCTCTGGTGGAAAAACGCCAAATACTGTAACATTATTTTTTGCACACAGCCCTGCTGCCTCTTTCAGCTCTACAGTAGGCTTTTCAAAAGCATTTTCAGCATTATCAGTGACCATGATGATGACTCTGGTACGATCATCATCCTCCAGATAAGGAAAACTATATAAGCAACTGGCAAGTCCTTCTCCAATAAGTGAACTACCCTTTTCGGAACTATTTGTAAGAGTTCCTGCCTGGAATAGCTGGAGCGCATCAGACAATTCGAGATATTTATCAAATTCCTCATCACTCATAGAATAATAATCAACATCTGCATAATCTTCTTCCAGCTTCTTCTGATTGATAAAGTATTGCTCCATCTCATCAAGTCTTTCAATGGCAAAATCTTTATCCTCAGTCATAGGCAGATACAAAACACTTGTAGTGTTGTACATTGATATTCCAATTCTGTCACCGTCAAGGCCCTGAACTAATGATTTAAGATTTTCAGCAAAATCATAATTCAATCCATACAATGAATATGAAACATCCAGGCACAGGAATATATCTCTTCTCTTAACACCTGTTGTGATCTTACTTGTATAGCTTGGTCTGGCCATAAGCTGAGCAGAACCCACAATTGTCATGATCACGCCTACCAGTGCCATTACGCAGCATACATAGTACTTTATCTTTCTGAATTTATATCCCGGCATCTCACGGATCATCCACATGGCTCCGTATCCCCAGGTCTTATTTTTTTCTTTATTTCCAATAGTCTTTCTTGATTTCCATATTCTAAAACCAATTATGAGAACAAGTACGACTATACTTATTCCAAGACAATACCCTACATATTCGGGATGTCTGTATGTTAAATTATTTAATTCCATCGTGCTACCAGCCCTTTTGCGTCATTAATACATGCGCTGGCATCAAGTTCAAGATTGCCAGCAAATTCAAGTCCATACAGATTTTCCATAAGCATGGTAAGAGCATCGAACCCCCACAACCTGAGTTCTGCATAGGTCTCACAATCGGCCTCTCTACCGGTCATATTCTTGATAAACAACCTGACTGCGATACTTAGCTTAAGGCACGCCTCTCTAGAATCAATGAGCTTCTGACCATACGCATACTCAATCTGTGCTATTTCCTGTAAAGTGTTATTTTTGATCATCACAGGATTTAATATAGGTCTCATTGGAACCTGCTCCTGCTTTGTCACAGTTTCTTCCTTGTCCATAGTCTTTAATTTCTTGCTAAGTTTTATGAAAACAAAAGCCAAAATCGCTATTACACCGAGTAACACCAACAAGAGCAGGTACCACCACGCCTTATCATATGCAATTGCCTGCAGATCTACCGAATAATTCATTAGTCTGTTATCTCTCCATTCAAAACTAAAGTAACTGTTTCCGGAATCTCTCTAAGATCCTCCAGATAAGCATAATATACGCCTGCTCTTCTAAGCTTTTTCCTTACAACTGACTGACATTCGTCCCATTTTTTACGGATATCAGCTGCAAATCCATTATCAAAAGTCAGGAATTCCGGAATCCTGCGCTTACTCTGAGCATTATAAAATGCTCTTCCGCCCCACTCCGCATCAGACACCTGGAAGACGTAGAAATCTCTACCAGCAGCTGCAGCTCTAAGCAGATTTTCGTCCAAATGGTAGAGCCCACCAAGATCAGTGACCAGACATATTGCTACGCCTCTCATAGGCATATCAAGGATAGTCCTTAACAGTCCCTGCAAGTCCTCATAATTATCATTAAAAAGAGCTGTCTGCAGAGAAGCAAGCTCCTGCTCAAGCCATCTTGCTCCGTTGCCATAATGTCCCGGAGTGTTCTTGTATGGGTCATTACATACAACGCAGTAATCCGCCCCGCCTCTACCTGCAAGATAAGCAGCAGTTCCTATGGTAATGATCTCACATTCTTTTTTGGAACTTCCATCAGGCATACTTCCTTCCATATTGGAACCCACATCTCCGATAAAAATAATCTGCTTACGTTTGTCAGCTGTATAATTGCGGATCATGACTTCACCAGTTCTGGAGGTTGCTTTCCAATCCACATCTCGCAGATTGTCCCCGTATACATATGGTCGCAGATCCTCGAGCTCCATGCTCTGTCCACGATATGCAGAAGCAAATGTACCATCAGTTCTGCTGGTGGACCTGCCACTGTTTTTAAAATTTATCCGAGCTCCAAGTGGTGCAAGCACCTCATAGTTCGGTCTGATTCGCTGAATCGTCTCCGTCTTATTATTCTTGTTCAAAACTATTCCTTCCCCTGAATTAGGTATATCCATGTACTGCGTTATCTTCAGTCGTCGATGAGTTCTTCGCTATGCAAATGCAATATCCTTTGCGAGCCATATATGCCTTTGCCTGCAAGACCAGCCCTATCAAGGTGTACGGATGTTGGCAAGAAGACTCTCGATGATCATGTCCTCATTGATTCCATCTGCTGAAGCGATGTATCTGAGTGCAAGTCTATGTCTAAGTACCTGTTTTGCAACAAACTTAACATCATCAGGTGTTACAAATACTCTTCCCTGCATGATTGCAGAAGCTTTACTCATCTTCAGAAATGCTATGGTAGCACGTGGGCTGGCACCAAGATTGACATAACCGCGCATCTGTGTTGGAAGATACTGATCTGCCATACGTGTTGCACATACTATTGAAGCAATATATGTCTTGATAGCAGGATCGCAATATACGCTGGCTGTTATACGCTGAAGTCTTGCAACATCTTCGATGTTAAGAACAGGCGCCATCTTTTGCTGGCTCTCTTCCTCTTCTATCATGTTGAGGATACTGACTTCCTCTTCGGCTGTAGGATATGTGATCTTTTCTTTGATAAGGAAACGGTCTTCCTGAGCTTCAGAAAGAGGATATGTACCTTCCTGCTCGATAGGGTTCTGAGTAGCAAATACTATGAAAGTCTCTTCCGGCATACGATAAGACTTTCCTCCGATAGTAACCTGTTTTTCAGCCATGGCTTCAAGCATGGCTGACTGTGTCTTGGCACTGGATCTGTTGATCTCGTCCAAAAGAACGAAATTGGCAAAAACAGGTCCAAGAACAGTTTCAAATTTGCCACTGTCCTGTCTGTATATCTGTGTTCCGATGATATCACCTGGTAAAAGATCAGGTGTGCACTGGATTCTTGAAAAACGGCCATTAACTGAATCTGCGATTGCTCTGGCCGCTGTAGTCTTGGCAAGTCCTGGAACAGACTCGATAAGGACATGTCCATTTCCCAAAACAGCTCCGACAAGAGCTGCCTCCAATGGCTTTTGTCCAACTACATGTGCTGAAAAATAATTATCTAACGCACGAAGAGCATTTTGTGACCACTCGTACTCTTCCTGCGAAATCTGTGATGCGTTATTCATTTTTTCCTCCTAACAATAACTTTTTCAAATAAATCTTGATATTCTTTTATCCCCGAAGTTCAAGATAGATTGCAATTTCATCTCTAAAACATTTTTTATCAATTGCCATTATACGTTAACAGCAATCATTATTATACGATAAAAAACAAGAATTACACCATGTTAATTAGTCAAATTGCAATAAGCAAGCAATTGTTAGCAATATCAGATAAGACATTTCCGATCTAAAGTGCAATTATAGAAAAGGGTATACAAATTGGGTTTTACAAGAAGTCATAGTGTGGTTTTCGCATGTCCACATTATGGCTTTTTGTAGCAAAAAGCGACTTCATGGAATAGGGCTGATCACTTATTTACATTGACATCGCATCAAAAAACTATGGAGGTGTGTTTCATGGGGAAACAACTGATCTATTCGGTATATGTGATATTACCGATTCTCTTGCTGTTCAAAGCAAAAATTTCAAAGAAGGGTGAATGGAATGATGCTTTTTCTCTGGATCAGAGCAAATCTTTTCAGGGATTCCTTGCAGTATGTATCATGCTGCATCATATTGGCCAGAAGACCTGCGCATCATGGCTTTTCCCGCCAACAAGAATAGTCCACGGGCTTGATCTGTTCGTTCCAATAGGCTATCTGCTTGTATCATTCTTCTTATTTTTCAACGGTTATGGAGCTTACAAGAGCTTTCATTCCAAGCCTAATTATCTGAACGGATTTGTAAAAAGAAGGATCCTTCCGGTAGTTCTTGCGCTTTATTCAACAACACTTATTTTCTTTGTTGCAAGGCTGCTTGTGGGAGAAAAAATGGATCTTAAAGGTGCTCTGTTGTACCTTACCAGCGTTAAGCTGTGCAATCCAAATACCTGGTATGTCATAGTACTTCCATTTTTCTACCTGGCATTCTATCTAGCATTTAAGTTTATCAAAAATGATCACCTGGCTGTAACTGCAGTATGTCTGTTCGTCGGCGGATACATGCTTCTGGGCACACGAATCGATCACAACGACTACCTGATCTGCGGTCAGTGGTGGTGGAACTGTGTTCACATGTTCCCAATCGGAATTGTTTTTGCAAAATATGAAAAGAAGATCATCCCGCATCTGCAAAAGTACTACCCTATTTATCTGATCATTGCAGTACTTGCGTTGTATCCGCTCTATCAGTTATCCTGCTATGCTTCAAATGTCTTTTCCTATTACGGAGAAAACTTCTTTGCACCGGATAAGGTATTTAGAAGACGTATGACTCTTCTTTCCGAGATGCTGGTATGTATTGATTTTGTCTTTGTATGCCTGCTTCCTGGCATGAAGATTAAGATTGGCAACAAGTTCCTGAGATTTATGGGTACTATCACTCTTGAATTTTACCTGATCCACGGTCTTTTTGTAGAACTGTGCGATCACACATTTGCAGGTGGTGTTCCATCACCATTCCCTATCAAGAATGTATTCCTGTATGTGATCGTGGTATTTGTATGCGGCGTGCCATCAGCCATCCTGTTAAAGAAGTTCCATGGATTGATCCTTGGACTTTGTGGAAAAAGTAAGAATAGTAAGACAAATAAAACCAGAGAAAAATTAGAAAAGGTTTCTTAAAATAATCAGTGGGGAGTCAGTGGGGACGTATCAATTTGACTCATTGCATGCAATGAGTCAAACTGATACGTCCCCGGTGACTCACCCGGTGACTCACGGTGACTTTAGCGTTTCATCTTAAACGCATTAAACAACTGCTTAACGGCATCTACTGAAGTATCGCCTACAAGATGTCCCAGTCCCATAACGCTCATAACAGTGATAGCCATTATCTTTGATTCACCCATAGGATTGTATTCACTGGCACTGAATATGATGGACTGTGCCATTGACATACCGGTGTTTTCTACAAGTTCAGAAGTATCTTCATATCCCTTTGCTTCAGATATCATACTGATAAGGTCTAATGAAGCTGTCTTAGGATCAGCTTCTTTTTTGAACTTATTAAGAAGTTTCGCTTTACCAGAAGCCTGATAGCCTTTCATGATCTTCTCAACTTCTCTCTTTCCCGCATCAGTGTGAGTATAGTATTCCTTAAGGGCATTTTCGTCAGTAAATATACGGATTGCAAAAGTGGCAAAAGCAATTCCGGAATTGACAACTTTTGTGATTATATTTCCTGTAATTCCGGTTCCATCAGTAGCAATGCTTACGACTCTGACTGCAAGGTCAATGGCATTTTGACTGATTCCCATTTTCTGCATGGTCTTACTGATAGATGCAGCAACCTCGGTCATTCCCTGATTCTTATCTGCAGCAATCTGTGCTTTCTTAAGCTGATCATCATCAAGACGACCTCTGTTTTTAGCTTTAGCAAGCTTGTCTTTATCCTTGGATTTTTCTTCTGCACCTTGTTCCTTAGCATATGCCAGAGCATTTAGGTTGGAAGCATAACTCGCAATGCTTGTAACATCATCAACAGCTCTTTTCAGGTAATGTATTTCCCGCATGGCGCTATTGATCCTTAGCGTAGTCTTCTTTTTAAAAGCGGATACTACATTCTTATACTTGGTTATTTTATTTGCACTCAGACCAACCCTTTTTACTATGTTATCAAAAGTATCCGTTACATAGTTATCCACAGCCTCTTTCAAAGTTTTTAGATCATCTGAGGCATTAGGATCTATTTCAAGGCCAAAAACCTTGGTATCAATAAACTTATACGCTGCTTTCTCAACCGAGTATTCCATAAGGTTGACAAACTCTCTGACCTTCTTTATCGGGATCTTTTTACTGGCAATATCATTGACAAGCTCAACAGTTTTTTCAACCTTAGAAACCTTTTTTTTCACACTTTTAACGTCGTCTCTTACATCTCCCTTTTTTGAATCCAGTACGACATTTTTAGTAGCTTTTTCAACTAAATTATCCTTATCAGGAGCCGCTGACTTTTCTTCGATAAATAGCTGTACTCCCATTACTTCTCCATCAGAATATAAATACTCATCTGAAAATTTCTTTAGTTTATCTACTATATCCGTTACCGTGTTGGAATTCTTGATCAAGGAATCAATTTTCTCCTGAAGTTTCAAATAAGATTCTTCTCTTTTTTTCCTAAGAGAATTCACATCAGTTTTGACTTCCTTCAGATTATTATTAACTTCTTTGATTCCGCTTACGACATAACCTTTATCTGCAAATCCTATTGCCTTTGCTACATCTCCAGTTACCTTTGTACTATTAGCAAGAGTCGATAATATTTTATCGTACTTCTTATCCACAAGAATGAGCGCATCTTTATCCTTTGTCATACTATTAACTGAAAAATATCTCAACCACTTATTGCCTGTCCTATGGAAATTCTTGCGCAAAAAACCATAGTTCATTTTAATGCGACCATTTTTATAAAGATCTCCAGCACCGCGATAAAGCAAAGCATTTCCTTCAGTAATTTCAAGTTCCTCAGTTGCTCTGTTTACAAAATTCAATGCTCTCTTAAAAAGCTTCCAGTCTATGGCTGTATTTCTTCTCATAAACAGATTGCGCTCTGCAGCAAAAATATCATTTAGATCTTTTTGCTTAGTAAGCTTGGTCCTGTCTGAAATCTGAGTAGTATAAAGAGCTTCCATTGCTCTATAATAATCACCATCACTCAGTGACAGACCTATATTATCTTCAAGATTAGCTTCGATATACTGATCGATCAGCTTATCACGGGCAACAGGATTCACGTAATCCCTGTCTCTAAGATTAAACAGGTTCCTTTTATAATTCTTTTTGGATATATCCAGAATATCCCTACTACAAAGAGCCTTAATGAACAGTACCTTTTGCTGATCTGTAAGAGCATAGTATCCGGCAATGGCATTATCAATATCTTTTCTATTACCATCACCATTGTCTTTATCAGCATGATCTTTTATAAGGTTCTCGAAATTCTGAATCTGGAAGTCAGCTTTATTTGCATATTTTTCTTTTAATTCTTCGTTTTTAGCAAATGCAGCTTTATTTCCTGCATACTTGATCAGATCTCCGTGATTTCTAAGAGCCTGTATATTTGCCTTTCTTTCCATGATCTCATCAAAAAATATAAAGGCATTCTCAATAAGATTCCAGTCTACTGTAGTTTTTCTGCCCAAAGACTTTTTCTCATAGCAATCTTTTGTCAGTTCCTTTCCGGCAAAATTCTTATCATCCCTTAACTGGAAACTGAGCGCAGTTGTAAAAGCCTTGAAACAGGATTCACTGTCATCAAAGCCTTCAAGCGCCTGGGCACTAACATCAGCATCTCCTGATAGAGCTTCCAGAAGAGCATCTCGTTTATCCTGGTCTACATATTGAGGTGCAACATTACTTTTGATACAGCTCTTATCAACAGCAGTTCTGTCCTGAAGTATTCTGACAAAGATTTTTAAATCTCCATCGCTCATTTCATTAAAGCGCTTGATAATCTTGCTGAACCTTCTGTTTATGGCAATTGACTCATCAACAGCACCTATTTGTGCAAATCCAACGAGTGGTCCCAAATAGTACTTATTTTTCGCAGCTTTCATTGCCTTTTGCATAATAGCTTTATTGCTAAGTTTATCCTTAACTGCATAATCAATGAGTTTTTTCTTTAAATCAGATACTGTAAGAGTTTTTCCTCTTAAGGCATCAATATGAGTAAGCTGCTTTTTGCCCAAATTGGTGTATGCGGAGAAAACAGAGGCATAACTGTCTGCTATACGCTCCATGTCCTTTTCACCATAACTTTTCTTTTGTTCGGAAACATTCTTGGCAAATTTCATTGCCTTATCATAAGCAGCTTCTGAAATCTTGAAATCTGATAATCCGGCGCTGGTAATTCCAAAGTCTAAAAGCTTATTTAATGCCTCTCTGTAATTGATGTCAAAATGGTAATCCTGACCGCTTATGTATTTCTGAAGTTCAACCTGAATCTTATCAAGCTTCTTGTTCATTTGACCCACTGCTTCAGTGAGCGCCATAGTACCTTCTGATCCAAGGCCTATCGCACTTTTATCCAGAAACATTAGTCCAATTGCAAAAAGCTTTTTTTGTTCTTCATCCAGGGCATCGTACTTATTTGCTTTTCCTTTGAATATATACAGATTTGCCCTTATAAGTTTTCCGATTGCGCTTTCATCAACTGTTTCATTTGAAAGTGCTGTCTGATCATTTTGTATGGTCTTTGCTTTTGAGACAGACTTGGACTGAGAATAAAGATTATTCCTATAATTTTTATTTCTGAACAATTCCAGTTTGTTTTTCCATAGATCAGCACTAAATTCGTGATTACTGTTAAGCTCATTGACCACATCTTCCATGAAAAATTGTCTTAAAGAAAACATCAATCTATCAACATAACTCTGTGGCAGATCTATATTCTTATTCTTCATAGCCGGATCAGCGCTATCATTGTAGATTTCAATAAGACCCGGGCGGAATACCTCCATAACCTTATTCCAATAATCAATGTAGACTATGCTCTTATCAATGGCCTCACCGATACGTTCCAGATTTTCTTTACTATCAGCATCTGACGCTTTTACAGTCTTGTTATTCTCATCACGAACACCCATGCCTGTAATAAGCATGGTTCTGATATTCTTGCTAATCTCAGATATTTCCTGTTGCAAAGATGGATCTTCTGATTCTCTTTTTTCAAGTTCCAGAAGTTTACTGTAATTATTTCTGAAAGCTTTTAGCTCCTCGCTTTTTCTTATCTCCTGTACATCAAGCTTATCCGGCTTATCAAACCACTTCTCTATAATATCTGAGTTGCCATAACTTTTTACGATAAACATCAAAGCTTCTTCTTCGCCCATTCCCTTGTCATTCACCTGGTCTGTTCTCAGAAGATCATACATTCTTTTCATTGCAATAGCATGATTATAGAGGAGATCTGCGCTTACATAGGTGTCTTTGATTCCGGGTACAATTCCGCCGGCTGCTCCATGCTCTATTAGTGCTTCTTTAAGAATTGGAGGCAGATTAAGATCATCACAGTATTTATCTACTCTTCCGCGCATCTTGTTTATACGTGATTCATCTAGAGTAATAGCTTTTTCGCCCTTTTGCGTAACTCTTATCAGAGTCTTACCCTGGCGAATCTCCTGCAATACGTAGCTATTGACCTTAAGATATCCTAATCTCGCCTTCGTTGCTTTTTCTTTATGCCGGTTAATATCATCCTTAGCGTCTTCTTCTGCTATATCAACGGCATCCCAATCCAATGGATGTTTAATGTTATTTAAAATCTCAGTTTCATTATCAGTCGCTTTGAATTTAGTCTTTAGCTCATCATACTTTTTGAAAATAAAGGTCCTGCAGTTATATACATTTGTTATTTCCTGAATATCTTCTATTTTTTCAAACTTGGCGTATAATTCCTGTAATATCGAAAGCTTTAAAAGCCTTGCCTCATCGCCTTTGAGCTTTTTCTTTTCATCCTTGAGCATTTTATCTATCTGTTTTGAAGACAGATCCAATGCCTTATTTACACTGATTCCACCTACTCTTGTTATTTTAAAGATTTTTTTCTGAAAATCATCCAGTTGCTGCGCATAAAAATCAGAGTCTCCGCTAAGAGTCCCTTCATAAATACCTCTTATGAACATATGGGCATATTGCTGCCTTACGGCACCGGATATTACATATTTGACCTTGCCCTTGTAGTTAGGATCATGTTTACCAGCCTTGTTACAACCCTCCAAAAAATCAGCCAGCTTCACATCCAAAGTTTTGGTGATAAAGTTTTTAAAAGACTCCTCACCCTTCATCAACTCAGCATAAACTTCCGGTATATTGATTATAAAAGGCACCAGCTCCTTATATTTTTCGCCGTCATAGCTTTCAAGAGTCTTTATTCCCTGATCATATAGTTCTCTGGCTTCCTTAACCTCTTTATAATTCTCAATATCCTTTATTCCATCGCCCAAAGCTCTTATCTGATCAAGTGCTTCTTTCCAGCTTTTAACGCCAAATCGCTCAATGTTTCTTCTCTGGGTCTCCAACTCCCTGGCCGGGCTACTATTTTTACTGATATCTGTTAGACCTGACATGAACCACTTGAATTTTTGATAATAGGTCTCTAATTCATTTTCCTGTACGCCACCTGCAAGAAGCACTGTTTTCAGTTCTTCTTTTCTCTCAGTAAATCTTCTGTTTTCAAGCTTTTCCTGTTGCTTAAAATCACCATTTACATTCTTGAAAGCCATGCTATAGCTACGATAAGGAAGATATATATTTTTTCCATCCCCAGACAGATGCACCAAAAATTTTTTATCTAACTTATTTCCAAGCTTATCCAAACGCTCTTGTTCAAGTCTTGCTTTCTTTTGTATATGAGGCAGCTTCTTTGCATCATCCCAGAATCTGTTTTCTCTGTATTCTTTAAGAGAATACTTCTGGTCATTACTTTTCGTTGAAACAATTCTACTCAGAATCCGTTTAAAATCACCATTTTTTATAGTAGAATTATCTATTGCATTTTTTTCAATGTCTGACCACTGCTTTTGGGTAAGGAGCTGATCATTTTTCTCCATCAGCTTTTTAGCTGTATCCCGATTCTTACATATTCTTTCAGCAAGCTTTTTACCCTCATTCTTCCAATCCTTATCCGAACTCAGGAACCTGTCCGGTTTTGAACCTGTCAGTGCTTTAAGAAAAACATCTCTATAGCTATCCTCAAGTCCAAGATCATCTAAGAGCTTATGGAGTTTCCTCTCAACCATATACTCTTCCGGAGAAACAAATTGAAGCATCTCCAAAAAAATCTCCGTCTGAGCCAGAACCTGATCCATTGTCCCGAACACTCTAAAAGAACCAAGATGTTCATATAATTTTTCTCTCACACTGTTTCTTGTAGCTTCTGAACACCTCTTTTTCAGCTGTTCTTCTATAAGATCATCTGTTTCTTTCGCATGAATATTAAAGGTATCCAACAAATTCTTAAACTGCTCATCGTTATCTGCCATTATCATCTGTTCCATAGCTAAATAGCTATAGCAGTTTTCTGAGTTTTTGGATATCTTTAGAGTATCAAAGATCTGATTCCGTCTTTTTTCATATTTTTTTATGGTCTCTTTATTAGCATTCTTATAGTTATCACATATCTGTTCTACTTTATTAACAAATTCCTGAGGTTTTAAGATATAATCCTCTTCCTTTATTTCATCTTTTATATGATCGCTGAGTTCTTCTCTAACCCAGGGCATACCAAGAGTAATATCTTTTCTCTTGTCAAGGATCATAGGAAAGGCAATATTATTGGCAAGAATACGATTATTTTTATCCTCCATATATGCCATTGCATCATTCTTATCATCCTCTGAAGAAAGCTTCTTACCAGCTACTATCTTTGAAATGTATGAACTGTAATCATTGGCAACCCATGTCTTTAATGATTTATCCAGCTGCTCTGGTTGAATCGATGAATCAAGCATTCCTGCCTCAATGAGCTTATTGATATCTCCAGCTAAGGCATTAGCTTCAAAAGCCTTTTCTGCATTCTCTATATCCTCTTGTGAATAGCCCTTACTCTTATACTCTATAATACGGGCTTCTTTTTCATTGAGTACCCTGACCTTTTCCTCGATCAGTCTTTCCATCTCATTAAAAATACTCTTTATCCGGAGAGCAATCTGATACCTGCGATCCCCCTTATCAAACATATGATATCCGGAATGGGAGAAAATATATCTATTAACTGCTTCTTTTGATTGATAAAAAGTATCAAAAAAAGATGCCCTGACACGACCTAAATCTTTGTCATTGTAGTATCCTTTGGTATCAGCCAGCTGCATCAATTTATCCACTTCATTTACCATCCGGCTAAAGGACTCAGACTTGCTGCCTTTTTCACTATGAAGCTGTTCTCTCAGTTCAGCTATATTCATTGCCTTATATTTGGACTTCTTAACAGCTTTCCTATTATTATTGACAGGTTGAGGACCATTAAAGGAATTGACTACGCCCCAGGCCTCTTCCTGATGTCTGTTATACAATTCCTCTGTGAGCTCTATATTCAGCTTTTTTCGCTGATCATATAAGTATTCGTTAGGCATTCGATATCTCCTAAATATTCATAATTCAATGGAACACCAGACCACAATGCAGATCAATACTCTTCGAAATCATCATCCCATTCTTCTTCGTTATAAAATCTGGTATCGATTTCCTCCATTTCAGGAAGCTCTTCTACTCTGCTGCCAACATAGACTTTGTCGCCTTTTATATTTGAAAACAGCTTTTTGCTGACCATCTGAGCCCTCTCGTCATGACGGTCTATAAGAAACTGTGTTGAAGGTTCATACTTATCCCTGGCCAACAGAACTGTCTGTTTCATTATGTTCAAAACATAGTTCGGATCATTATCAAAACCGTGGAGCAGATCGATCTCTATCTGCCCCGAAGGTCTTTTATGAGCAAGTAATACTGCTAATATCTCTTCATCATCCTCGTAATAGCAGGAAATATCATTATCAAAAAAATCCCTTGGAAGAAATGCAAGGTCCTCGCAGATCCCGTAATATCCATCTATGCCAAGCCCTGCAATCATACTGTCAAACAATCTGTCTTCTGCTTCGTAGAGGGGCTTTATATTTTCATCCCTATCATATCCATCCTTTATAAGCTTATTTTCAATTTCAGACAATGGAATACTGATAACAGTTCCTTCCTTTTCCTCCAAAGAAAAACCAGCCTTTTTTAGTGCATCTATTTCAACGCTGCTTAATGTACCAGGAAGTGAAAAATATGATCCACTGCACTCTGCAAGCTGAGCTGATTCAGTATACTCATCAAGAAGAACCTTCATACTTTCTTCATCCAACGCCTTGATAAATAAGATCCTGCTCTTCGTATCAAGATCATCATCACCGCGCCCCAGCTCCCAAATTACCCCTGCAGATGGCACATCTTCGCCGTCTTTAACGCAAACAAAGCCACAAATAAACTCCCTTCCGATGTAGTCCGCAATATCTTCTGTCAGAAAATCTACGTAATCATTAACGTTTTCCTTAGTAAGGCCTATTATCTGCATGCATATTCTCCTTTTCCCAAAATCCTGATCATAATTTCCCAAAATCTCTCATCTTCCATTATACTTTATAAAGCGTTTTTCTATCGTCGTAATAAAGTAAAGTTTTTCTTAACAAAATGTAAAAAAAGAGTCACCGGGGACGTATCAGATTGACTCATTGTGCGCAATGAGTCATTTTGATACGTCCCCGGTGACTCCCACAGTGGCACATTATCATGGTTTTTCCACATCATAAGTCACATCATCAACTGTGATCTGTGAGATATCATCAATATAGCTGTAGATCTTCTCATCAACATAATTGAATTTATCCGGTGTCTCTCCTCTTTCAATAGCTTCTATCAGTGTCTCAACTCTAGGTCCGTGGAGAGGATTACATTCAGCAATGCAGGCAATCTTGCCTTCTCTTGCATATGCAAGTGCTTTTTCATTTACACCATCAAAAGATACAACCATGATCTCGCCATTTGCAATATCTGAACCAACCTTCTTGCCGGCACTTTCCAGTGCACTTATGGCACCTATGGCTTCGTTGTCATTTTCGCAATAAACAACATTGATATTATCAAAACGCTTGAGCAGTGCCTCCATTACTTCACGGGCTTTAGTTTCAGTAAAATCGCCAGACACTTCAGCCATAAGATCCCAGCCGTTGTCCCTTGCAGCATTGGCAAGTCCTCTGCTACGGCCCAGTTGTGCTGTAGAACCGATACTTCCCTGAATATTGACTATATGAAGATCTGCCGGATCTATATTTTTTGATTCAGTGTAAGCCTTTATCCAGGCAGTAACTTTTTTGCTTTCAAGTTCAAAATCTGATCCTACCCAGCATGAATAAAGATTCTTATCAGAAGTATTGACCATTCTATCCACGAGTATTACCGGGATGCCAGCCTCTCTGGCCTCTCCAAGCACTGAGTCCCAGCCATCTTCTGTAGCTGGCGCCAGCAATATGTAGTCTACTTCCTGCTGTATAAACATCCTGATAGCAGTGATCTGATTAGATTGTTTCTGCTGACCATTTTTGTATTCCAGATCATATCCATTTTCCTTGGTAAATGTTCCAAGCATTGATTCTGTATTGGCACTGCGCCAATCAGACTCTGCCCCCAACTGTGAAAATCCGACAGTAATATAATTTTCTGTCGCAAGTCTATCACTATCTATTTTATCTGCCGTATCATTGTCTGATTGTCCGGGCTTGTCTATTCTAAGTCCGCAGCCAATCATTAAACACATAAGTACCATTGCAGAACATAATAGCGCTTGCCACTTTTCTTTTTTGCCAACCCTTTTCTCCATAATTCTCCCAAATAAATACAGCCTCTCCCGTCCATTAAAAATAGAATGCACGAAAGAGGCTCAAATCTTTCCAATTATTTCCTCACAGCTTTCCTCTTCTGAGCCATGACTACGCTCTGGATGATGAGGAATATGCAGAGCATGGCTGCTATTGTGATCCCTGTCCACCAGGCATCGTCAAGACCAGCTGAGGCAACGATATTCTGAATGGTACTAAGGGATAATACTCCAAATAATGTACCGATTATATTTCCTACGCCGCCTGTAAGCATTGTTCCGCCGATGATGGATGAAGCAATGGCGTTCATCTCCATACCCATGGCGTGAGATGCTGCTCCTGAGCCTACATGGAGGAAGTATACATAGCCGCCGATCCCTGCAAGAGTGCTGCAGATAAGATGAGAAATGAATTTCGTTCTTCTGACATTGATCCCCATCATAAGTGCACTTTGGGAATTGCCGCCCACTGCATAAAAGCTTCTTCCAAGCCTTGTCCACCTGAGTACTACAAATAATAATACCACAATTATCAATGCAACGATAACTCCTATTTCAACATAAGCAGGCACATATATGCCTTTCTTGTTGACTGTGCCCATTAGAGGTACATTGATCCTTGTAAGTTTTAAAGCTGTAAATTCTTCGTCAGCTACATTAAATGGTGCTGTATTGACTATTGTTGTCATACCTCGTGCAAAAAACATTCCTGCCAGGGATACGATAAATGGCTGGATATCAAGATATGCAACGAGAAATCCCTGTACCAGACCATAGGCGAGGCCTATTCCAATTGCAATCAAAATAGAACCCAAAATACTTCCATCATGATAATCCAGGTACACGGCACAGCACATGGACACCAGTGCGACCACTCCACCTACCGAGATATCAATGCCCCCTGAGATCATAACGATGCTCATACCGCAGGCAGTTATTATAAGTGCAGCATTGGCATTTAAGATGTTAAAAAACATCTGTGGTTTGGTGAATCCACCTCCCTGTATGACAACAGCACCAATATACATTACAAAAAAGATGACTACTGTTATAAGAAGCAGCAAATTACTATCATTCAATCTGCCACCCAAAGTCTTCTTCTCTCTCATCTACGTTACTCCCTTTCAAAAGCTTTCCTGACTCTTTTGCCCAGTCACTATTCTCAAAGTTGTCCTAACTCTACTCTTCAAGCTATCTCCTTTTTTCTGGTAATGTTCTTCCTCAGATTGGCCATATACTCTCGAACCTTTGGAGCAGAAAATACTACCAGGATAATTACGACAACTGCCTTGTAGGCTGCAAGAGCATCAGATTGTACGTTGAATTTGTACAGAGTAGTTGTCAAAAACTGTATAACATAGGCGCCAAGTACGCTTGCCCAGATATTGAACTTACCACCTGACAGAGCATTGCCTCCAAGGGCAACAGCAAGGATCGCATCCATCTCGATATCCTTGGCAATAACCGAATAATTGATAGTTGATAGCCTGCTGACCTTGATCAGTGCTGCAACAGCAACGCAGAGGCCAAGAATGACAAATGCCAGGAATTTGATAAGTGTAGGATTGATACCATTAAGTCTTGAGGATTTCTCATTGATACCAACAGCCTGAGTATAGAGGCCCAGATTGGTAAACTTAAGTACCAGTGCTATCACTATAAGGCATATTGCTGCTATGAATACTGTTGTAGGAATAGGTATTCCCGGTATAAAGCTTCCGAAATATGAAAACTTAGGATCCGGAACAATTGGTAACTGGTTATTATTGATCCAGGCAGCAATAGATCGGCCTGCTGTAAAAAGAATCAGCGTAGCAATCATAGGCTGTATCTTAAAAATTGCCACCAACATACCGTTAAAAGCTCCGCAAAGCATACCAACTATGCATGCTACAAGAAAAGCAACAATAATAGGTGCCTTAATAGTATCAGGTCTTGCATTGTCACCGCATAATACTCTTAGCATCGCTGAACCTGCAATAGCTATGGTTGCACCTACAGAAATATCCTGACCTCCTGAAGCTGCAGTTACCAGAGTCATTCCTATGGCAAGTATCACAAGCTCTGAACCATAATCAAGAATTGTTATAAGATATCCTGACAACACAGGATTGCCTGCATTGTTATATCCTGCTGTTATCTTAAAAAAGCTTGGATCATTGATCAGATTGATCACTGCTAAAAGAAGCAGCGCAATGAGTGGAATAAAGAGCTGATTACCTGTAAGTCTCTTTATCAGACTTTGATCCTTTTTCTTTATATTATTAGTCATACCTTAATTGCCTCCTGCTATTGTACTCATGATCTTGTTCTGAGACAGATCTTCACCAGATAGTTCCCCAACTACCTTTCTGTCTCTCATGACTATGAGTCTTGAGCAAGTCCTGAGCATTTCATCTGTTTCAGATGAGATGAAAGTAACGCTCATACCCTCTGCTGCCAGTTCAAGAACCAGCTTCTGAATATCTACCTTGGTACCTACATCAATACCTCTCGTTGGCTCATCAAGAATCAGATATTCAGGATGCATCAAAAGCCATCTTGCTAATATAACCTTCTGCTGATTTCCTCCGGAAAGAGATTTTATCGGAGTATCAGCTGATGCTGTTTTGATATTCAGCTTCTCTATGTATTCCTGGGCAAAAGCCTCAGCCTGAGCTCTGCTAAATGGTTTGAAGAATCCGCGGAGCACCTGAAGCGCCAAAATGATATTTTCTCTTACTGACAGATCTCCTATGATACCATCAATCTTTCTATCCTCAGGAAGATAAGCAATACCATTTTTCATGGCATCGAGAGGGCGTTTGATATTGATCTTTTTACCATGCATCTTAACACTGCCACCTGTTACAGTATCTGCACCAAAGATAGCTCTGACACATTCACTTCTCCCTGATCCCAGAAGTCCTGTGAAGCCGTTTACTTCTCCTTTTTTGATATAAAAATCAAATGGAGCAATTCCTGCATTACTCTGCAGTTTATCAGCTTCAAAGACCACCTCGTCTACACCATCTCCTTCGTATGGCTTTTGCTCTCCCTTGATATCTGAGAGGTCATCCATCTCTTTACCAAGCATCTTGGCAACAAGCTGCACTCTCGGCAGATCCTTGATCTCATATGCACCAACCAGCTGGCCATCTCTAAGGACAGTTATCTTGTCGCATACTTCATATACCTGATCAAGGAAATGAGTTACGAATATAATGCCAACTCCCATAGCCTTAAGGTCTCTCATAAGGCCAAAGAGTTTTTGTACTTCCTGTTCATCCAGTGAGGATGTAGGTTCATCCAGTATCAGAACCTTACAATCCATATCTATAGCTCTTGCAATTGCCACCATCTGCTGTACTGCTATGGAACAGCTTGAGAGCTGCATGGTAGCACTTGCCGGAATATCCAATTTTTTAAGAAGTTCATCGGCTTTTGCATTCATTTCTTTCCACTTGGTAATATTGCTTTTTCCTCTTCCGATGAACATATTCTCTGCCACTGTCAGATTCGGACAGAGTGTTATTTCCTGATACACTGTGCTGATACCCAGTTTCTGGGCATCCTGCGGGGAATGGATATTTACAGTTCCTTTCCCTTCAAGTTCTATAACTCCTTCATCTTTGGAATATACTCCAGTTAATACTTTTATAAGTGTTGATTTACCAGCCCCGTTTTCTCCCATCAGCGCATGTATCTCACCTCTGCCAAGGGAAAAATCCACATTCTGCAATGCACGTACTCCGGGAAATGATTTACAGATGCCTCGCATCTCAAGAATCACATTATCCTTCACTTTTTCCTCACCTCTCCAGTTACTTTTAAAATGGAGCTGTTGCATTTGCGAAAACGAGTCACTGGGGACGTATCAAATTGACTCGTTTTGTTTCAAAATGAGTCAATTTGATACGTCCCCAGTGACTCATTTCATTAAATGCAACAGCTCCAAACCCTTTTCACATTTATATGATGAGGGATCAGATTCCGTATGTATCTACATCTTCCTGTGTGATAGTTGTAGCATCAAAGCCCTTCTCATCCATGATGATGGTCTTCTGTGAGAGTGATCCGCCACTTTCAAGAGTCTTGATGATATCGTTGATGTATGAAGCCTGGAAAGGATTGCACTGTCCATCATAGTTCCAGTTCTGAGCAAGAAGCTCTTCAAGAGCCCACTTGTTGCAGTCAAATCCCATAACAACTACGTCTTTGCCAACGCCGTGTGAGATACCAGCTGCGTCAAGAGCAGCTACAGCACCTTTTGCCATATCATCATTTTCAGCGTAGATTACGTTGAAAGGTGTACCTGCATCGATAACTGACTGAACGATCTGCTGAGCCTTTTCTGCATTCCATTCAGCTGTCTGCTGAGTAACAATGTTCCAATTGTCTTCAGCTGCTACCTTGGTATCAAGTGCTCCACTTCTGCCCTGCTGAGCAGCACTACCCATAACACCCTGAATATGGATCACGTTGTATTCTTCAAGGTTCTGACTTGCGAGCCAGTCAACTGCTGTCTGACCTTCTTTTGCCATATCTGAAACGATTGAAGCCTCATAGAGACTCTCATCTGCATCTATAGTACGGTCAAAAAGAATTACCTTAACACCTGCATCCTGTGCATCCTGAAGAACTGAATCCCAACCTGCTGTATCAGCTGCTGAAAGGAGCAGATAATCTACTTCGTCCTGAATAAAGTTCTGAGCATACTGGATCTGCTCATCATTCTTTAAGCTATATGCAAAAGAAGCATCATAGCCGTTTTCTTCTGTGAACATTGCTTTTAAGTCAGCATCATTAGCTGTACGATAACCGGATTCATTAGGATCGTTATTGATGATACCCACTTTGATGAGTCCATCTCCACCAGATGCTGTCTCTGTTGTCTCTGTCGTTGTGCTGCCACCGCATGCAACAAGACCAAATGCCATTACAGATGCCATAAGAGCTGCAAAAACCTTTTTCTTCATTTCATTCCTCCTAAAATTAAATGATTTACTGTAGAGACTATCCTCTACGCCTTTAATTCTAATGAAATGGGAAAAAAGCTCCATTAAGATAATTATCAAAAATTGTTTGTTTTTTTATGATTTTTTAATCTTGTTTCATTTTTCTACGATTTCGGTTAAGATTTTCGGCAACAAAATATAAACCTCTGTACCTTCGCCAAAGGTGCTATTGATACTGATCCCATACTTATCGCCGTAGCTGAGCCTGATACGCTCATTAACATTGTACATTCCATAGATAGTGGCAGACTTACTCTCATTACCTGAGAGCTCGTTCTTTACCTCATTTAGACGATTCTCATCCATACCAATCCCATTATCAGAGACCTCGATGATCATATCCTTTTCAACTTCCCATGCCTTGATGCTGATCTTGCCTCCACACCTCTTGTTCTTTATGCCATGATAAAGAGCATTCTCAACAATAGGCTGTATAGTGATCTTGGGAATCTGATAGTCAAAAAGTTCTGCAGGAACATCAATTTCATAGTCCAGGATGTCCTGATATCTGATCTTTTGAATTTCAAGATAGCTCCTGACATGCTGAAGCTCGTCCTTTATGGACACTACTTCTTTACCTCTGTTTAAGGAGGTTTTAAAAAACTCAGAGAGACTCCCTACCATATCTACTACCTGGCGCTGATTACCTGCCTCAGCAGACCATACAATGGCATCAAGCGTATTGTATAAAAAGTGTGGATTGATCTGAGCCTGAAGAAGTTCAAACTCTGCCATACGCAGCTTTTTCTGCTCCTTTGTGACCTGCTCTTCGATAGGCCCCGTGATCCACAGTGGACCGGCAATAGAGACGCCTATGATAGCTATCAGGATAATGGCAAAAAGAGCCATGGAAATCTTGGCAGTATCAAGATACAGCTCTCTATTGCTAGCCTGAGCAATCTGCAGCTGCTTGTTCTCATAATAGATATATTCGTTTATGGTCTCCTGAACGAGGGCTGTCACTATCTGCACATCGTTTTCCCAGATGAGCATGTTCTTCTCATAGCGATTTCCGTTGTACAGATTGTCCTTGATCTTGCCATAATAGCTTTCCAGATTGGTAAGATATTTATCAGCATTTTCCAGCCTCTTTTGATTATCAGTAGTATCCGTGTAGGCCTTAAGACCATCGACTACTTCTCTTGCATCGGCCAAAAGCTGCGGTATCCTGCAATCCTGCGGCTTGACATTACCTACGATCAGCAGGTAGGTCTCATAATCAAAATCCTCTTTAAAATCCAGACTAAACTCGCTGGCTACAACCACAGAATTGAGCATTTCATTGTACCTGTCGTTGATCAGCCACAGGTTGTAGAAGGCATAGAGCATGAATATCACATTAGGCAAAAGAAGTATCAGATAGGATATACGGATCTGATTGGCAAGTCTGGTCTTGTTGCGCGCTCTTCCGGATGATATCGGTGTCTTCATATTATTTCCTCCCCTTCCATGGTACTACTTACTATACAGTCAGCTACATATCAGTTTGATCTGTCTCTGTACTGAGTTGTAGTAATACCCTGTGTTTTTTTAAACAGATAGGAAAAATAATGCGGATCCCTGTAGCCCACTAAAAGACCTATCTCATTACTCTTTTTGGAAGTGGTAGCAAGAAGTTCCTTAGCCTTTTCCATTCGGTAATCCGTAAGGTACTTGATAAAATTCTGCCCAGTCTGCTGACGGAATATAGCACTGAGATGGTTAGGTGAAAAATTGACATGAAATGCTATCTGATTGAGAGAGAGCTCTTCATCACTGTAATGTTCATCAATATATTCAAGCATCTCTTTTACAACTTCACTGTATCTTCCGGGATTGTTCTCATTTCTAAGCTCAATTGCCTTATTTAATATACCTATCAGATAATCATTGGTTTTTTTTTCATCAGACAAAATATCTGCTGCCGGAGTCATATTCTCATATTCTTCCTTGGTCAGCATAAGCTCTGTCTCAATATATTCGGACACGCAGAAATAGAAGTCCATAGCAACATACTGTCTCAACATGGTAGAACTTAAGACATTTTTGCCCATAGCAAGTAAAAAATCCCTGACAAAGCCTTCAATCTCATCAGCCTCGCCTCTTCGCAGGAACTCTTTTACAGACTTCCTGTCAATATCCCTTGGATCGACTTCTGCAAGGATTGCCTCATCCAGCTCATTCCTTGTACCATCTTTTACGGTATCGTCATTGCCATAATTCTTGATATTCTGGTATTTTGCAAAAAGACCTTTGACTTCATCCAGGTACTGGCCAATATCGTTCATATCTTCCTCGTACTTTTTGGCAGCATCAGTCTTACGCCTTTTTTCCAGTATTTTTTCACCTACATTATTGATTTCTTTTAAGAGATTCCCACTACTAATAGGCTTAGACAGATAAGAAGCAACGCCAATATTGATAGCATCCCTTGCATAAGCAAAATCTTCATATCCGGTAAGCAGTAT
>JAEEGH010008192.1_pt1 | contig 24807 bp, 17 predicted proteins | sample 9134181 | NCBI WGS metagenome assembly JAEEGH01 (sample SAMN16246544, study PRJNA631951) | gut metagenome | biome: gut microbiome; feature: rumen; material: DP-attached | host: Bos | place: Iran: Karaj | collected 2018-10
GGTCCAGCCGGAAGCCAAATGGATTTCAGTCGCCGTGAATTGTTCCATTGTCTCTTGCATATGGGAATCGGCGATGCCCTTGTCTATCTCTTTCTCCATTTCATCCAGTGGCAGATCCGCCGGGAGGACGGTTTTCGTGGCAGCGAGCACGGACTCCCGGAGAAAAGGCATCAAGGCATCACTATCCACCTGGAAATAGGAGCGAATGAGCACAAAGGAAGAGTCCGATTGCTCCTCGTCTACCCAAAAGTGCAGATTGATCGGCAATTTCCCGGTCGTGTTCGGAAGGGGGCTGTTGAGTTCCTGTTGGACGGAATACTCCTGATCGAGCCGAAGCCGGGCTCCATGATAGAGAAGCAGGGGGACGACATCGTCCAAACAGGCCGTAACAATGGTTTCGGGACGGCAGACAAGATCCGTGTAGGTGTCGATAAGACCTTGCCGGGTCAGGCCGAGTTCCTTCAGGGCCTTCTCGTCGTGCTTCGCCAAGACGGCATCGACCGAGAGGGGGATCGTCCGTTTCATGGCTTCTGTCAGTTCATCCAGGTTGACGATGTCTTGGACGGTACCGAATTCATTCGTCTGGGTCCGGATGACAATTCCCTCCGCCACCTTACTCACAACCTCTGCCCCGACATTCAGGCTCAGGTCAGAAGAGAATACGTCCTTGTAGGACGTTTGAAGGATATAGGATTTTTCCGTTTCGTCGACCACTTCGAAAACCCGGGTCTCCGAAGACGCGCTCGCCGTGGTCTCCGTTCCATCCTTTTCAATCTTGACCGTCGTACTTTTGCATTCATATACCGCGCTGTCTCCTTTATGCCAGTAAGCACAAACTTGGACGGTGGAATCAGGCATCATCTGTGCCGACGCAAGAAAAGGAAGGAAGGCCAGTAAAGCCGCAAACATGCATTGTTTCATATAGGTTATCTTTACTCAGGCTGTTAACTCCGATTTATCGGCCACTAAGTTACAAATTTCAATTGATATGGCCTACGTCTCGATAAGAAAAGGATCCCGGTGGTAGAGTCGACAATCTGCGCACATATTCAGACACGTGCAGATTTCTTTTTTTTGCTTAAAATTGGGGCATTATTTGGGGCACTAGAAACAAAAAAACGCCTCGCAGATATCTGCAAAGGCGTTTTAAGCGGTGCGGACGAGACCTTGTTTATGGGTTTTCTCGGAAAAGGCGGGTAAAGCGATTGTCTTGTAATACTATTGATAAAGCTAGAAACGATGTTGACTATAGATTGTCCTGTCCTACTATGGGTGGGATGGATGAGACAGCAAGAGTGATAAGGATACTACAACATGTTCATTATTGCCTGACGGGATTTAGCATTACGGGATTCGTTGAGCTTGCCAAAGTTCCATTTAAACGATACGAAGAAATGACGCCCCAGCTGATTGCGCTGGATGTCTTCAATATAATTGGCGGTTGCGATGTGGGAGGTTGAACGGGTGCTATTCAGGATGTCCCTGATGTGCAGCTCGATGACGAACTGTTTGATGTTTTTCGATAAAGAGAAGTTCCAATTTGTATAAGGTTCATTGAATCCTTCCGGAAAACCATGAAAGAAGTAGTGATAGATACTTGTACTCATTTCAAAACCACGAGGGAGGTTTCCGGAGACAAAAGCGCCGATCTTGTTGCTCCAGGTATCGGTATCTGCAGTCGGATCCAGCGAATAACGAGAACCGCTATAAGAAGCACTTCCCGCCCCCCCGAGGCTTACGTAATCGCCTCTGTACCGCAAGGTCAGGGTGGGCAAAACATTCAGTGTACGTGTCTTGCTCTCGCTGAAACCACTATCTCCGCCATAAAACCGGCCGCCCTGGCTATCACCCCAAAAATCTGCCATAAATGCCGCATAATCAAAGTCGTCAGTAGGAAAACCCTCGATACGACGAACATTCTGATAGCTGATCGACCAGCCTAACAAGAAATAGGCACCACCGCTTAAAGTCAGTCTTTTGTCTGGATTTACCGGCACACTGAAACTGAGATTGGAAACAACTTCAAATCCGGGTTTCCGGGCGTTGACCGGCAGGCTGTATTGAATTCCCTTTTCATCGAACCAACTGGCCATGACAATCTGCCGGGTGAGAAGACGCGCATTGTTCATGATGCTGAAGCTCACCTGCTTCTCTGGTCGACTGTGCGAAACGTCGAAGCTGATAAGATGCCGATTGGACGGTTTCAACCAGAGATTTCCCGTACGCAGCCTGGTGGGCACAGAGATGTCAAGGGTCGGAAGTAGATTCTGGGCGGAGGGCCGGATGGTGCTTCCGGAATAAGAAGCACTTATACTGAACTGTCCTTTAAAGAAGCGATAATTGAGATAGGGACTCCAGTCGAAGAGCCACTCATCCTTGCCCGTAATGGTCTCGATGCCACGGGATAGAGAGCGCGTTTCCTGATAGGTTTCCTGCCCACGAGCCCCAATCTGGAGCGTGGTATTTCCCTTCCGGTACTGAAACCGCATGTTGGCGGTATAATAATCGTATCGGCTCTGCATAGCCGTGGAATAGTTATCATCACGTTGTCCGGTGCGCGCGTCCGATGCATCCTTCCGGTTATCGCGTCGGGTCCATGTGCCTGATATTGATGTAGACAAGACCCATAACTTCGACAAAGGTTCTACATATGTCAGCGTAGCGCTGCCATTGAAGTTGCGGTTTAGAGCTTCATACTTGATATCCCTAATCAACGGGGCCATCACTTCTGAAAACTGCGTCACGGAAGAATCGCGACTGTCGGAATCGTAGTTTGTAAAGGTGTAACTGCCTCGAAGCGTAAGGTTGCGGCGGCTGTTGCCAAGATTTCGCAAACCAAGGCTCAAGTTTGCTTCCTGCCGCAATTGTCGTGAATCTCCGCTTCTGGCTGCTGATGACCGGTTTAAAGAATTGTTGCTTTCACTCGTTTCATCTGTCCGGGTCCAGTCCATTCGCAGTTTGGGCGTAAATAGGAAGAGATACTTTTTTCGGTTGGTGTTTTTTAACTCCAGACTGACTTTTAAGTCGTCTTTTCGATCGAACAGAATGCTTTCTTCCCGTGAATGAATATCCTCACCTTCTGTACAGAATGTAGTTCGTATGGAACGAATCCGGCTATCACGGAAGCTATGGTCATACAGGGCCATGCCCGTGCTTTCCAATCCTTTGATCCTTGTTGTATTATAATTGACACCGAACTGTGCGTCGCTTAACAAGCCACCTCCTCCGGCTGTCGAGATCGTGTTTCCATCATCGTCATCGTAGGCTACGGAGATGGATGCGTCGCCGTTACCCATCAAAGAGGCATTGTAGGCATTCCCAATAAGGGTTATCTGGTCTTTCTCATTATAACCGGATACCAATACGTTGCCACTGTACAGCAGGCCGCGGTCATCGTTCAGCGGATTCTTGTCCTTGCCTTCCAGCGTGGTGCCGGTACTCGCTTTGACATTGCCGAACCAGCCTTGTTTGAATTCCTGCTTGAATTCAAGGTCCATCACTTTTTCGCGCTTGGTGGCTACTCCTGTAAATTGTTCATTGTCACTGGTTTTATCTATGACTTTCACTTTATCCACTATCCGGGCAGGCAAGTTTCGCAATGCCATCTTCGGATCATCGAAGAAAAAAGTTTTACCACCTACTGTGATTTTTTGGATGGCCTCGCCGTTGTATTTGACACTTCCATCTGCCGAAACTTCCATGCCAGGCATCCGTCGCAACAGATCCTCCAGCATCTGGTTTTGGCCCATCTGAAAAGAAGACGCATTGAAAATAATAGTGTCTTGCTTTACTTCGACAGGATTGCCAATAGCCGTTACACGTGCGGCATCCAGCAGCTCAATATCTTCTGGAAGCCGGATTTCTCCCAAATTGTCCACCTCCTTTGAAAAATAGTGTTCCTGTCGATAGCTTTTATAGCCAAGCATTTCTACAGTAAGGGTGTAAGTACCACGAGCCACCTTTGAAAGGGTCGCCCAGCCTGTAGTATCGGTCAGCGTAAAGTTGGTGATGAGTGTATCGTTTTTTGCCGTCAGATAGACCGAGGCAAAAGGAATAGGAGATGCAGACTTCTCTTCAAGTACGCGGACTTTGACAGTTCCTTCGGCACTACGAAGAACATCATGCGTAATATAGACTTGTGCGTATGCGTTGTTGAAGAGCAAAACGAATAACATTGTGGAGATGATAACGAGACGATGCATGGCTAATCTAATTTGTTTACGTATGCTGTTTCTAAGATATTTTGAAAATATCGGAAGATTATGAATTCGTTATTCTTTCGAGCGCTGCTCGCACGGCCATATTCCAATCTTTGGGGTTGTCTGTATCAAAGACCGTCTGTTTTGGGGCCAGATGAAACAGTTTATAGAAGAACCGTGGAACGGGATCCCGATTCAAGTCTACGGCTTTCAACAAAGCGAAAAAGCATCGGTCTATACTAGCCTCTGTGTACGCAAATCGAAGGGTGATGCCCTTGAAGTCCGCTGTGACGATTTCGCCTTCTTTGTACTCGCAAGAATACGGAAGGTCCGCACCGACACTTGATAGCAAAGTTTTGCGGTCATACCAAATACGATAGGATTCTTTATCCATTCTGTGGGTAAGGTGTTTCTACCACAAAGATGCGCAAAGATTGCCGGAAGTTGGGTATTCGGAAGGCAAGTTCACCTTACAACGAGTATTTTGTATTGTCTTGTAGTTTGTTGATAATCAAACGATTATCTACCACTTAAAAGCCGTGTAAGATTTTAAACCTTACACGGCCTTCTGAAGGACATAAAGCAATGCTCGTAATTTGCTGGATATCAGTCGTGTATAGACAAACTGCGATTTGCTTATCAAAATCGGGTATGTAAGGCGTTTTTTAAGCTTTTCAGGGTCGGCCTTGTTAAATCACCTGGAGATATTGCTCCTTGTAAGGTGAGTCGAGCTGGCGAATACGGTCTTTCAGCCGCGACCGCTTTGTATAAACATTACCCAGTGACAGACCGAGAATAGACGAAATGGTGCTGGAATCGAAGCCGGCAATCATGTAGCAGAGGAAACGTTCGTCGGTCGGGCTCAACTCGCCCAGATCGGCTTTGATGTGATCGATGATGTTGAAATAATCGTGGTTGATCTGCTCCTCAAACTGAGCGTGCAGGCTATCATCATTACTAATGTTCGACAGGATATCCTGGACTCTGCGATAAACGGCATCTTTGCGGTAGGATTCTCCGCTCTTTTCCGTCCTTAGATAGGTCTTGCAAAGGTCACCAATGATAGAAAATTGATTTTTGAACAGCAGAGCATTGGTTTGCTGCATCATTCGGGCGGATTCTTCCGCCAGTTGAACGAGTTGCTCAGCTTCTTGTTTCTCCCGATTGCGCTTACGACGGAATGCGAGAATCACAACTCCCACAACCAGCAAAAGAGCCAGGAGTAAGATAAGGAAAGATAGTTTCTGTATCTGCGCTTCCCGCTTTAGTTCAACGGCTTGGTTCTGGTAATAGTCTTTTAGTGTATTCGCAAAGGAGTTGTTAAGCATCTGGTCTACAGTTTTATCCTGATCACTGTAGATATCTTCCAATAGCTTTAGGGCTCGGGAATAATCTTCTCTGTGTTTGAAAATCAAGTATTCATAGTAGCGGGGTTCTTTGCGATGTTGTTCAGACAGTCCGTCGAACATATCCAGTATCGCATTGCAAGTCTTTTTATCACCGGCAAGCGCCGAAGCATACGCATAAACACCGTATGATTTGACGGGAAGGGCCAACTTATAAGCTTGATGTGCATGATTAAGAAGTTCTATTGCGCCTTGTGGATCAGCAACGGGTTGGGTAACTTTCATCGTCGCATAATGAACGAGGAACATCCTCATTGCGGCTGTGTCATTTTTAGCCAGTTCAATCCCTTTGCGATATAATGAGTCTGCAATATCCCAGTCGTGTTTTTCTTGATAAGACATGGCAAGACGGCCAAAAGAAAGATTGTAATGGGCGGTATCACCTGCTTTCTGGAAAAGATCCATTCCTTTCTCAATGTATTCTCTTTCTTTCTCAGAATAGTGGGCACTTTTATACACCTCGGATATTACCATGGACAAGAGACCTTTAAAACTATCGTCTTGTGAATCGGTAGAAGCTGTCTCGGCTTGAGTAAGAGAGATGATCGCAGAATTCATATCATGGCCATTCTGCTGAATTCTTCCCAGGTAATAATACGCCTTCATCTTCTGGTCTGCCGTTCCGTGCTTGGCATAATACTCCACCGCCGGCATCACTACATTCACATCGGTCGTGTCGATCCAGTTCTTGTCGAGTGCCATTGCGTGCAGCAGGGCATAGTGAGCGCGAAGGCTGCGGGTAGTCAGCATGGTTGTGTCTAAGGCGCGGATGGTGGCTAGTGCGCTGTCCGGCCGTTCCTGAATGTAGGTCTCTACGTCAATGAGGTTCGAAGCGGTCTGGCGGCTGGCGCAGGAAGCGAGAAAGAAAGCGGCCAGCAAAATGGTTATTATGGATATGCGATGGTGAAGCATTAGCTTATGGAAGTGGGTTATTCTTCACAAAGATAACCATAATCGTTGAAACATTGTCTGCCGTTACTTCGAAAGAGCCGGCGGCAGCGTGTCCCGTCCCACCGAGGGCGCAGGACGATTGGGACGGTGGGACAGGGGTGGGACAAGCTGTGATTTGCTTATATAATTTGCGGAATCGTCCATTTTTGGGGCGATTCCGCAAATTATAATACTATCGAATTACTATATTCTACTCTCCTTTCTCTCCCTGTAACTCTCTTGCAATCAGTATGGAACGGTTGAGTTTGTCGATGAACCATTGTTTTTCCGGCAGGACGGTGAGATACTGAGCGACTTTGATGTTCTGTTCGTCGAGCATCAGCAGCTCTTCTTCTGAGAATCCGCGGTCCAAGCCCAGGAAGTCTACAACATAGCTGCTCTTGAGGATGACATCTGGGGTGATATCGCTCTTTGTGACGGTGGTGAGGACTTTGATCTGTTCGTCTTCCGGCTTTGCGGCGATAAGGGTGCGCTCGTAGGCCATGGCGTCTTCCTGGTCACGGAGCTGTCGGACACTCCAGCCGTTGACGATTGACATCTGTTGGTAGAATAGGCGTTTGGCGGGCTGGGGAATGGTGACAAGTTCCACAAAGTGACTCCAAGTCAATTGATGCGACACTGTCGCGACAATCTTTGAACCGTACTTCTCTTCTCCAATTGCATCCAACTCTCAGGCGATATATTTGCCTATGTGCCAATAGGTCATAGACACTTCGCTATTGAGATAGACGGCGATTGTATGCTTGGATTGCTCAATAATATGTCCAACCCCTTCAGTAATACGAGACCCAATCTGTTCGAGTTCAGATGAAGAAATCTGTTTGATCATCTCTTCCATAACGTGACATATTCTTAATGGTTTCAAAATTACGAAAAATCTTCTGAAGGTAAAGAGGGTTTCTTCTCGAGCATCCGATAGAAAGGTGCCGGGAAGTTGTTTCCGAGAGTTACTTCTGTTCTATTGAGTTATTGTAATCTGACTTGACCAGACGCAATCTTGCACACTTCTGCAAATCTTGGTAACAAGTTTCGTCTATAGGGATAAAACATCCACGTGCAATATGAAACTATTTGTCTTTATCCTTTTCGTTTTGGTCATGCTCTTTCCATCCTGCAGAGGGCATGGCTCTTTGTTATCTGATAGTCATCTAACGGCATATCAATTGGATAGTTTGCTCGGTGAAGGAGGTAATCATTATGATGTAGCTTCTTTACTATATCGTAATCCGGATTTCTTCTACAACAGCCCAAGATCATTCCGGGAGGGCGGGCGGTTATCTTACGATACTTCTTTGGACGGTCAGTTCCGGGTGTATTCTATAGAACTTCAAGGTAACTATCCCTTTATTGATAATATTATTCAATGCGGAGATTCAAGATCCACTCCTTTGCTGATGATGGAGGCAATAGAAGACAAGGGACCTATTTATAAAATCGGGATGCATAATGATGGACATAGGACAATTTATCTTCCGGTATCTTTTCAGTATTTCTGCTGCGGGGGAGAGTATATATCAGCCGCCATACGCTCTTTCTCCATAATCAGGGACTCATCTGGCTTTAGTATTCTATCTGAACCTATTTTTAAAACCAAACATGGTAGGCTGCTTGATTCTATTGAAGTAGATTGGGATGACAATTGTGGAAAGGAGCCGTCAAACAATATATTCTGCATAGATTGGGACAATCCTGATAACGTCAATGAGATATATATTCAAGTAATTGACGCCGATACCGGTATTGCTTTAAATAAGGCAATTGTATACAGATGGGATGGTATTTTTTTTAATTATGCTGGCATCGTTTCAAAAACATATGAGAATTATTCAGAATAATTCCGTCTATGTGAGAAAAAGGGGAAGAAATGGAAACAATACGTTTAATCATGAACCGTATCTGGCGAATGATCATACTACGGACGGAAGCGTTACCAGACGCCCTTTTTAGGGGATTCCGTAATATATTATTCGGTTACCGAGCATTCCTTGAAGGCCCCGTCTGGCGTGATTATGCATGAAATACTTCACTTTTTCGGCGCAAAAGACCTGTATGAAGGTCAGGGTAATCCCAATTCGGATGTTGCTGAACCCGTCAGAGCGAAATGGCCGAACGAGGTTATGAATGGCGGACAGAACGAGGTGGAAAACCTTATCATCAGCCCGTTCACGGAATGGCGACTGGGACTGACGGAAGATAAAGAAGATTGGTATGATGATTTCGTGTAATATAATGCAAATCTGGAAGCAAATAATCGTCTATGTTAATGAACAAACAAAAAACACTTTAGGATGAATACTTTTACCATCACTTTTGCCAAGATGGGCGTAAGCCTCCTGGCCCTTTCATTCCTTCTGGTTTCTTGCGGAAGCCACCAGGGCGTCCAAAGCGATCTCACAAAGAACGACAACATCGAGACTATCTTTAACGAGAATGGTTCCGTTTCCTTTTATGATACTGAAACGGGAGAAATGACAGCCAAAAACCTTATCATTGACTGGACGCAGAATTCTCCTCATGATTCATTGTCGGTTTTCTGTAGTCAGGATCTTCGTGGGTATTTTAGTGCTTATTCAGGGCGTGTTGTAATTCCGGCTCAATACCGTCGCGCCTGGATTTTTTCTGAAGGGTTAGCCGCCGTGCAGAAAGATGACCGGATCGGGTTCATTAACCACCAAGGTAAAACGGTGATAGATTTTATCTTCTCTTACTATGGCAATCCTCTGACAGATTTCGTTTTTCATAATGGTGTCTGCGTTGTTGCCAACAACGAAGGGAAATGTGGCGTTATCGACAAGACGGGCAGATGGCTTATTCTACCCGAGTGGGATTATGTGGCGGCCTTTAAAGAGTATGCCGTGGTGACAGCTGAAGGTGTCCGAAAACAAATGACCTATGATGGCCAGGTTATGAACTCTTTCGTGGTGGAAGATGTTCAAGAACTGACATACATCCGAGAGGAATATAGCCAATATGTGGTTGGCCATATGGAAGAGAAGAATATGATTTACTATACTGGACTATATGCCTATCGAGTCGGAGGCCGCTGGGGATTGATGGATTCACAATGCAATCGATTGACTGAACCTCTCTATGCCGACATTACCGCTGTTGGCAACAATATCTTCCGTGCTGAACTGCTTGACGGATTCTCGGAAGTCATCCTGAATTCAAAAGGTGAAGTCATGAATAGGTTTCCATAGATTTGTGTAAATTTGCAGAAATAGCAGAATGAGAAAGCAGATGAAACCAAAATTCTTCATAATACCATACTTTTTGCCCTTCATATTGATAGTGATAGGTCTAGCCCTCCCGGTATCTTGTAACGAGGAGTATCAGTACTCGCACGGCAATATTTTCGGGACCATATCGGACGCCACTACGGGATTGCCAATAGCCAATTGTAGTATTACGGTGAGTAATAGCGAAGGAAGTATTGACAATGGGCAAAAAACAGATTCCTTAGGGACTTACAAAACGAAGGATCTATCTGAAGGAATTTATACTATTTCAGTAGAAAAAGAAGAGTATTATTCGGGTGCCACAAAAACAGTACAAGTCAAGGCAAGTGAATCTACTCGGTGTGATATCATGCTAAGCCGTTTACCGGCAAAGATTACAGTGGATCCCGAGGAAGTCGATTTCGGGAGCAACGAGAGTGGCACATTCAAATCGTTTATGATTGTCAACCGCTATCTCGATGATTTGGAATGGGTTGTTGAGCATAAATGTGAATGGATCGTGTCTGTCGCTCCCAACAAAGGGACGTTGAGTCATGGAAAAACTGAAACCATCGGCATCACAGTTGATAGGAATAAACTGGCCAGCGGAGAGAATAAAACCAATATAACTGTTAAATCTCCGAGTGGTCAAGGAGGTGTCAATATTACTGTGAAGGCTATTGGCGCAGAAAAAGAGCCGCCTTTGTTAAATGTCACGGGCGTTAGTGATATTGACAAGAGCACGGCAATCCTAAAGGCAGAAATCGTCAAGCCCGGCATACCGGCATATTCTCGAAGAGGTTTTACTTGCAGCCTGGCGGCAGGAGATAATAATGCGACTGAACTTCCTGCCGAGGTTAACGATAATACCTCTTTCTCATATTCTGTTTCTGGCTTAACGCCTGGCAAGAAATATTATGTGAGAGCGTTCGCGGTGAATGAATCTGCCGGCAAGGTATGGAGTGCCAATGAGGTTTCTTTCACCACGATTGAATCCTATCCGCAAGTCCGAACTGACGATATCTCTGGTCTGAACCTCGCAAATGGAACGTGTACCCTTAACGGTTACATAGAGCAAAGCGGAAGCCCCGCTTATTCCGAAAGAGGTTTTTGTATCAGTGACAATGGAGAACCCACGCTGGACAATACCAAACTCGCGGTTTCGGGCAATGGCACAGGTTCATTCAGTTCCGCCTTAAGCGGACTCGTTAATGAACGAACCTACCGAGTCCGGGCATATGCGATTCAAAGTGAGAGGATTTTCTATGGTTCAACTGTTTCTTTCTCAACGGCCATAACCCCTGCTAGTGTCGCGACTACCGGAGCTTCTTCGGTCACGCACAACTCTGCCGTTCTGAATGGATCTATTTTGAATGAGGGGAATCCAAAGTACGCTGAAAGAGGCTTCTGCTTCTCAACCACAAACAAAACGCCAACAATTACTGATTCAAAAGTTGCTGTCTCTAATTCATCCTCAGCAGACTTTTCTTATCATTTGTCCGGTCTGGAACACAATAAGACATTCTGGTTCCGTGCGTATGCGATTCAGAACGGCCAGCCGACCTATGGTGATGTCTCATCTTTTGAAACCACCTGGGCAGAAACGACCATTCTCACTCTTTCTGCCAATGAAATCAAGTACTATGAAATGACCTTGAATGGCCAAATCAATGTTGTGGGCGTGCCTGCTTACTCGCAAAAAGGATTCTGCTATAGCATGTGGTATGAAGAGCCGACATTGGACAACTCTACGAAGGTAACTGTGGCAGGTACTGCCGAAGGTGCGTTTAAATATCATCTCACTGATTTGTCTTCCCATACCAAGTATTATTATCGTGCTTTTGCCATTCAAGATGGCGCAGTCATTTACGGCGGAGTAAAATCGGCCAGTACATACTCACCGCCACAAATTATTACGTCAGATGCCTATGCGACCCCTGATGAAGGGATGATGTTTCTTTCGTGGACTATAGAGCTTACAGGTATTTACGGATTCAAGGGTGATCCGGAGTGTAGTGATTTCGGATTTGTATATGGCCCCGGAGATAATCCCACGGCTGAAAACACCTATGGCTATACTGTCGTGCAAGCAACGAAAGTCGAGCCTTTCGCAAATGGCCAAGGTACATTTTCAGTTGTCTTGAAAGAAATGGTAGGATATACCAAGTATTATTACCGTGCGTATGCTAAAACTGCATTGGGCTATACATACGGGGATGTCAAGGCTATTAGCACTCAGCCGTAGAAATCAAAAATTGTAAACCAGCGCTAAACCAGCCCCGTTGTCGTAGGCAACCGGGGCAAACTTCACTTTCATTTCTTTCTTTTGATAGGTGTCCCTGTTCGTCAGGGCATTAACGACACCATAAATGTATGATCCAGCCAATAGAACCGCAGAAGCTATTTGCCCGCCCCTGCATAGATCCATCTTTCCTTTGTAGTAATTCCTGGCTTTTTCTGCCTCTGCCAAATCGACCGACACGTTGTCGAATCTGCGTTTATTAACGTTGTATGAAGTGGTGCTCCAAATGAAACCGCCAATGGAAAGGGCGTAGCCCGAGATAATTGCAATACCATTGGCCGTGCCTTTGGAAGTATGAGAGCCAAATTGGTTAACCGGAGGCAGGAAAGACAAAGCCGTATAATGGCCTTGAGATCGCTTTTCCACATCCTTGTATTCACTCTCCTTCTGTTGAAGAAAATTCAGCTTCTCCCATTCGTCACCGGTCAATTGATACTTGTAGGATTTAAACATCTCATACGCGATAAATTCTCTTATCTCAGGAAAGTTAACAAGATGTTTCATCTTAGTTATCCCTCTTTCCCTTTCAAATTCCGCCTTCGTCTTTCCGATCCTACGGCTCCATACAGTATAGGAGTCATTGTCCTCAGTTATCCAGAATTGATATTTATAGTCTATTGCGGTATCGTCAGGAATAGTATAATTGCCATCCAAATCATTATAATTTTGGGTGTTCATCTCATTCATGGCCACTCTGACGTCCAAATCTGTTGTTGAGACTGTGACTCCATGGGCTTCGACCAAATTAGAAAAGCTCTGTCTCACATCTAGAAGAATCGCTTGATGCGCTGAGGTCGAGTCTGTAATCTCTATCGTACACATGACCTTGTTCTCCTCCTGCGAGAAGGCACTTAAACTAATGCAAATAAAAACAAGGCAAAGAAAAGCTCTATTTCTCATCTTATGTAATCTGAAATAACATCAATAATTTGAGGCACCGCAGTGTCTCTGGCTTTAGTCCTGGCGGCCTCTATTCCACTTGGGCTTTTACCCACGGTTTCGACTATGGTTTTCTTCGTGGAAAGTGTGCCAGTGGCATCAACGATACTTACCACGAATCGAATTTTTACCTTGTCCCAATCATTGGGCGCGGTTTTAACAAAAATCTCTTCTGCCGTATTATCTTCAGTTACGGTTATTATCCATCTGGGATTATCTTCTATTTCGCTGATAGATGGTACGCTTTCTTTGATACCGTCAGATAAGGAGGCAGCAAATCCTGACGGATTGGCTTCTACTCTAAACGCATCAAGAGCAACGGCGGGCTTTGTTATATTGGGGGTATCATTCTCCTTGGAATGGTTATTATGATGCCCTGTTCCTCCACGGTCTATGATGCGCTCTGGGGAATTAGGTGTAGAGACACTATCGCCATGGACAACGACAGTTGATGTGTCAAACCCTTTGATACTTCCAGAATCACCGCCAGGATCTCTTGGCCCGAATTTTAGGAGGGCGAAAGCAATACCAGTTAACACAAGGGTTACAATAATTGTCCATATAAACCACTTCAACCACTTCGGGATCTTTTCCCCTCCATTGGATTCTTCAGCCAAATCCGGTTGAGGCTCGTTTGAAGGAACCCTTTTTTTTATCTCATCTTCCAAATCGTCCCATAATTGGGAAAAAAGCAAAGATGTCTCTGTAAATGGCCAATAATGCTCAAGATTGGGTTGTGGTAGCTTCCTATAAATTTCGTCTTTTTCGTATTTGCGAAACTCTTCTTCTGTCATGTCAGGGGATATTCTGACATAGATAAAATACGTTGCATAGGGCTTCTCCTTGTCCTTTTGTTTTTGGTGGTATTTCCACCCCGCCACTTGTCGTTTGCTGATCTCTTTATCTATGAGGAGAATGATAATGTCTGCCTTCTCCCCAAACTGTTTTGCTTCTTTTTCGGATTTGTGTTCCTTTTCCCAGTCAAAAGATTCTAAAACAATCTTATTTTGATATTTAATTGTTAGGTTATCTATTACTTTATGCACAGCATCGCAGTCACTCTTTTCGCAGCGCTTAAATGAGCCACCGGAAGCGCAATGTGAAAAACCGATTCGAAGTGTAGGGTTTGACATTTCTGTCTAGTATTAGAGAGTTGAACCCAAATCCAAAAAACGTTGATACAATTCCTTACTTAAGAAATAGGTGCGAGATACGGAGGGGTCTTTTACAAGGAAGCCATTATTTATGAGGAAATGAACGCCTCCCGTTGGATCTTTCCACTGATATGTTTCTTCTTTAGTTCTCTCTATAATGCGCTCAATTATTTCATTACTGGACAGCCCCTTAATGGCAATAGCCTCAAGCCCCTTTTTCTTTGCGGTAGCAACGAGTTCTTTTTCGTTCATTGCGGATAGCTTCTCCACAAGTTCGTCGACTTTGAGTTCTTTTGCTGTCTCTTTGTCAAACAGATTCTGGCGGATGGAGGGATCAAAGCACTTGACGGCATCGCGTACTCTTTTGAAATAGTCGAAAGAAATCGCGTTGGCTGCGCAGTTCCAGGCACTGTCCCGGGAGTCCTTGATGATGAAATCTGCAAGAATCGTGGATGTGAAGGTTTTATTTTTGATTAATTCCAGAGCCTCGACGATCACATCACCATGGTGACCGTAAATCTCACGTTCTGGCGAACTCTTTTCCATTCGTTCTGTCCTATCGCTGCTGGCATCCTGATAGTGATCTATAAGAAGACGACCGTTATCCAAATAAGCGTCGGAAAGATTGCAATCGTAAGAAAGCAAGAAGGTCCCTTCTTTCCCGTCAATTTTAACGGCGTTTTCTTTATCAACCTGCCCCAGTTCTTCAAATACAACCTCCTTATTCCGCAGTAAACGTCTGTGAATCGGGAACCAGCGTAACCCTTGAACATATTTACTGGTATAGACATTACTTTCAAACACTTTATAGTCTGGTACTATAGCAAGGAATGCAAAAGAAACAATAGGGGCTCCATCAGAAACGCCATGACGTGGATTGGCCTGTACGGGAGTGTTAAGAGGATAGAGAGGAGTTCTATCAGGCAACACTATCCCAGCTTTCTTATTCAGGAAATCAAGTGCGGCTTCTTCCAAGACACTGTGTCCCTTTTCGATGTTATCCAAATACTCGCCTTTGTTGTCGTTCCCGAATTCGAACGGCTCATTGGGGACCCACCCGGCGCGGATATAATGCTCAAACTGAACAAAACCTCCAGGCAAGCCCCAGGAGCCAGAACCTCGCTCCGTATTAGCTTTCATTGCTAAAGGGATGACCAATTCTCCTTTGTCATTAACAGCCAGAACGACAATGTCGACGGTAAGATTGGGATGCATATAATTGTATGCCCACTTCCATGCTCCTTTTTTTTCGTCTGGAAGGTCTTCTCCCTTCTCGATCTTTTCATAATCAAGTTCTTCGAACTCGGATACAAGCCTTTCGTCAAGTTCTTCTTTTATTTTATCAGAAGGATAGTCTGACAACTCCGAAAGAGCGGATGAGTCAACGCCAAGGCACTTGATTCTTTCCAGCCACTCGGACTTCCTGGTTTCAGGCATCAGTGTATTCCATAGTTTCGTCTGTAATTCCGGACTTAAACTGGTTGTCTGAGAAAAAGGGGCTACAAGCGTATTGACTATGGTATCCAGCGCCGCCTTGATGATGCTATTGTGATTATAGGCCAACTCTTCTGAAATCGTTCCTTCGGGAGAGACAGCAATCCAATTGGTTCCCTTGGGTCTGCCAGGCCACTCCGGAAGGACAGCCGTATAGACAACGGCCTCGTCTTCAATTATGGGAACTTGCAAAAGTTCATCGGCAGTAATGGAGATGCGACCGCGTTCCTCGTCCACCAGAAGTGTACGGGCCACAACTTCACGGACATCCTTATCGGCGGATGTGATCATTCCTATGGGCAATTCAAAAGAATCGTTTTCTCCATCAATGACAAGAACCGAAAGAACCTGCTTGTCTCCAATATCCCTGAACGCGAATACCGCAGCGATAACTATGTTTGAAGTACTCATATATATAATTATTATCAGACACAAATATAGTGAATCCCTGAATACGAAACAAGCCAAACGCACACATTTCTTATTTAATTGCATTAATTCATTCCTTTTTGCTCTGCGTTCGCAATTTTGTCTTCACTTATCCGTCTATGTCGATAGAACCAATTTATAATAGAACCATGAAACTTTTAGTACTTCTTGGCCTCAACCGCGACGGGGCATTTGATTACAAAATTATGGTAGATTATTTTCGCAAACTTCTTAACAAGTATGTTAGACGCCGGCCGAGCCTACCAGATGATGTCAGGCTTGGCATCTACAGGCCGCTTTATGAAAAAGAGGGGCGATTTATCGTGGCGGGACTTTGCAACGTTGTGAACAACAAGGCCCACAATCTGCACGAGCAAAACAAAAGCCTCACTAAAAACAAGCAAGTATATATTCCGTCTCCTATCAGAATTCAGATTGACCCGAATGACAAGAAGGAGGTTGGCGGGTTCCTGAAAAACATCAGTGTTCAGCTTGGCATCTCTAAAGAAGTATTCGACAAAGAGGAGGGAACCATCACTATCTCGGATAGCCCCATGGGAAGCCGAGTTCTAAGAAAAATGGCCATACCCGATGATGTCCTTCTGGAACAGATTGACGAGCAGGGATTCATGCTGACTTTCAAGTGGCTGGATAACAGCCGATTCGAAAGGACTCTTCGCTCTTTCGAGATCCTGGGTAGCAATTCGGAGCAGAAAATAATGATGGTTGGAAACCTTTGCTTGGGGACTAATTATATTAGCGGGCCCAACGGTGGAGACCCTTCGGATGCTAACCGAATCAGGTTGTCATCGGACGAGTTTCCTATGGATTTTCTCCGGGTCGATGTCTTGTCGAACTCGAATGTGACCATCACTCTTATGGATTCCCATCTTGACGCTGATGTGGATGGTGTGCCGCTTGATTCTGGTCGTTCTGTTCCTATTCGAGTTGGGGCAATCTTGAATCTCGGTCTGTGTACTTTAAAGCTTGCTTAGAATGACTATTCTCCACCATTATTCATTATCCCAGAAAGGTTCCGGGCACATCGTGAACGAAGACAGCGTCATCGAACCCCGCGAGTTGACCGGCGGTCTGTTCGTTGCCGGCGTACTTGACGGGATATCCAGTAAGGGAGGAGGCGCAATAGCTTCGTCCCAGGCCTCAAGACTGATTACTGACCGCGCCGATGAGATAGTACGTACTGCGACCAATTATCGAGAAGCCCTTATTCAACTAACCCTCCTGGCGAATCGGGCAATACTGGATTTGCAGAAAGAAACGGATGGTAAAATGGGTACGACCATGACTCTGTGCCTGATTGATCCGTCAGAAGATCTTCTTCATGTCGCCCATATTGGAGATAGCGTCCTGTATCGAATCCGCAGAGGGATCGTGAGCAGACTAACGGCTGAAGACACGGACAGTAGCGGGCGCCTGTCAAAGTGGCTTGGGCAGCCGTGGCCGCTTGACAAAGAAAGTATCTATTTCAAATGCGGACTTGAGAATGGGGATCAACTCATCCTTGGCAGTGACGGCTTCATCAAAAATCGCCCTATCCAGGATTACGTGCCTGAAATAGCCGAGACATGCCCAGAATATGCTGTTAAACAAATGGTGTCTTTGGCTGAGAAAAGCAGCAATGACGATATCTCCATTATCTTCATGTGCTACCATAAACCTGAAGGACTCCGTAAGGAAACTGAAAGTGACATATCAAACCAGAAAGAAAGAGACTCCACATCAGAAAGTACATCCCCGGTAACCCCGGGACCCATCAACAATTCGGCGAACTGGATGGTAACAGCATTACTTGTATTGCTTGCTTTTATCGCAGGTGCGATCCTTTCGCCCAGAAAATATGTTGACCTATACGTTCAAGGAAGTCAACCAACTGAAGATACAACCGTAACAACCATATTTCAACAAGATTCTACTAACGCAATTCATCATGAATACGAATCCCAGAATTAGAGGACTGCTTTGCCTCCTGTTTGTTTTGGCTCTTTCCTCCGTCGCTTATTGTCGTTTGTATAACATTCAAAAGCAAAAGTTTGCTGAAGCCGAAGCCTTGAACTTGAGCTCCGAGGTCCCGATTTCCGCTTTGGCCGATCATCTCAATCGTCCGGGGCGCATCGAAGATTACAAGGAGGCCAAAAACGTTGCCGGACACATCCTGTCACGAATGCCGTCCCAAAAGTCGCTCCCTGCCATTTCTGTACTGTCGGTCCGCAACGCAGATCACGATTTTGCCATAGAACTCGACTCTGCCGGACGCGCCTTTATCACAGGGAATCCATACCTTGAATCCCGTCTTCTCGCATACGAACAGTCACATGGCGTTCTCGATATCAATTCTGCTGATTATACCTCTGCTGAATCACTGGTTGAGAAAGGAGATGGAAAACATCGCAACTTCAGAATCAGAATTCGTGAGAAAAGCAAAATGCCGTTTGTCAAACGGCCCGTTTCTGATACCGTTACCTTACGAATCACGCAGCATTGGCGGGAGTTTGGAGAGCCTGGCGAGAATGGCAAAAGAGATTGCCGGGCACGCGATTCTGTCTATTGCTACACCCAGGTCACGGGCGATGATTCGAATGTCTCCCTCCCTATCAAGGATTCTACCGGCGTTGCGTTATATTACTCCATCCTTCCTATCCAAAAAGGTTATTCATTCGGACCTGACCAGGGGACATACAAGAATTCGTTCGGACGAATGACTTTCGTCCGGTCACGATCGTACTTGATGCCCCTCGGAAATGATATCATACGAGATATAAAAGAACAAGGAGACATTACTGTTCGGACGCCAGAACAGTACAAAACAACATTCTTTGGCCTCCTGTTTATATTAATCGGTGTATGGCTTGCTGTCTACCTGATTGTCCTTTCAAGAGATGCACGAATTGGAACGAGCAGCAGCTATGGTTTGATCGTGGCAACGGCCGGAATCACAATGATGGGCGTCCTGACCTTACTAAGTATCCCGGCACACCCGCTTCAAGACAACATCAGGGCTGTCAGTCAAATGATCAAAGGAGTCATTCCCGGGATTGCGGCTCTTGTTTTAGCATCCCGGATTAATTGGCAGCGGTTCTTTGAGCGAGACAGGAAAGTGTACAAAAAAGAAGAGAACCAAGGAGCTGTCCTTGCCGCTACAGCTATAATGATTGCGACTCTTCTCTTCTTCTTTGGGAGTGGGCCCGGAGGAGCGAAAGTGAATCTGGCTTTTTTTCAGGGGCAGCCCATTATTAAGTATGTCACGGTGTCGTTCCTTGCGATCTATTTTACCAACCGCCACGATCTGATTCCTGCTTATGCGGCTCGTGACAACAAATACGACCGGAAACGTCATGTCAAGGTAATCTTAAAAATGGCCACTCTCCTCATCTTGCTTCTGGTTTTTCAAATCGCGCTTCTCGGAGATATGGGTCCTGGAATCGTGCTGACATTGACAGCCTTGTGTATGTATTCAATATGTCGCAAGGACACTTTGCCCATGCTGATCGGGACGGTGGCATTTATTGTTCTTGCATACTTTTGGAAATTATTCATCGGCACGAGTTGGACCATTGTCGTCCCCATTCTGTGGGTAATTATTTGGGTGGGCGTATGCCGGTATGTCAAGGGGCAGATCTATGAATCAGCTATCTTCATGGCGATCATTATCTCAGCCCTCCTTTATGGTGGCCAATGGCTTGATGCCGTAGGATTCCATCATATGGGAGAACGGTTGGCTAACCGTATTGAGATATGGCAGTCGCCCTTCGACAACAAAACTCCTTCTGATCAATTGGCATTAGCCATTTACGAGTATGCAGAAGGAGGGCCGTTCGGGCGAACCGGAACGAGCATGGCTTATCTGGTGCCAGCATCTCATACGGACTTCATCTGGGCCTCGTATGTGTCTCATTGGGGGCTCCTTGGCGGAGTTCTGCTGCTCGCTCTCTTTGCGGTCTTGTTCCGCAGTGGCTTGAATACAGCGGCCCGGAGCAGCAACACCTTTAGTTACTATTTCAGTCTTGGGATTATGGCGTCCATCGCTACGCAATCTACTTTTCTCTTGGGTTCAAATACCGACCTGTGGCCATTATCCGGCGTGCCTCTTTTCGGAATGAGTTATGGTTCAACCTCATTAATGATGGATCTCGCAGCTATCGGTATTCTCATAAGTCTTTCTCGTGATACAAGTCCCGAGGGCGAAACGTGGAATGGGAAAGGAAACGCGGTCAAGTTGCACACCATTCTTTATTTGACCTGTATTGGTTTTCTCAGTCTGATTGCTGTAAAGACTGCGGAATACGCATGGTTCAAACGGGATACGTATCTCACAAAAGCAACTATCGTTCAATCGAAAGATGGCGATCGCGTCATGGAATACGCCCCCACCATTGAAAGATTTGTCAAAACAGACCTGAAGGCAGGCGAAATTTTCGATCGAAAGGGTCTGCTCCTGGCCACAAACGATGCCGACGGCCAGCGTTTGTACCCAGCAAAGGACCATACTTTCTTTTGGACGGGTAGCTTAAATACGATGGTCCTCTCCTCCAGAGTAGAGCGATTTACGGCAGGCGTTCTTGCCGATCATCGTTGGGACGCTATGATAAGAGGATATGACGTTCATCCCAGGCGAAAGACATATGTCTCCAACAAGCTACAGGCGCCCTATCTTCCGGATACTGATATTTATAGATTAGACACTTTGGTAACATATGATTATTCCGCAGTGTTGCCCTTGTGGAAATCTCCGAAAAAGACTGCGGCTTGGAATGCCAACGTTGCTGAACGCAATATTACTCTCACGCTCGACAGCCACCTTCAGGAAGCTATAGTGCAAGCTGTAGAAGAATTCTTTACCAGCCAGAAGGCCCTCACGTCAAGATCGCGGTTTTCCATCGTTATTGTCGATGCAAAAACAGGAGACGTGTTGGTATCTGCTTGTTATCCTGAATTTGACGAGAATCGGGTCAGGGCAATGGCCGAGGCCCATATCAATGTCTATAAAGATGACTACTCTTTTGATTTTCATGCCTTCCCCGACATGGACTTGGCCTGCTGCTATGCCACTAACCCCGGCTCGATAATCAAACTTGCAACGGCTGTAGCCGGATTCAGGAAGATTGGCGGCGCAATGGCGGGGCACAAAGAATATGTCCACCCTGATGAGACAATCTACTCACATGATCCTTCCGGTGTCATTAGCTTGCCTGTGGCACTCGGCGTCAGCAGTAATAACTACTTCATTCACGCATTGAATACGCTTGACCTCTATGCGGAACTAGGGAACATATACTGGACATGCGGCTTGAGTTTTAACAACAGATTACCCTATAGTCTGTATCCGTCAGACTCCCACACGAATCACAGTGTTTTTTATTCTGACATTCTAAATGCGGGGAAAAATGGACGGATGCGGTATGCGGAATACCGCGAGTCTGGAAAGCACTTCAAGATGAATTCGCCCGCATGGTCCATGGCGTGGGGCCAAGGCCCGGTAACGGCCACACCTTTAGCCGTGGCCCGTCTTCTTGGTGCCATCTCCAATGATGGTATTCTCATGAACTCCAGATTCAAAAGCGATGATCTGGTGTCAATCCGCGACACCCTTCTTTCCTCCGACAATGCGAATCTGCTACGAAAAAGCATGAAGTCTTTGTATGGAGCAGGTATAGATATTAAGGGTAAGACAGGCACGCCTGAAAGGCAGGACAGATTATCGCCTACGAAGAAGAGCAATGATGCATGGTATGGCTGCTACATTAATGGCCAGTACAACCCGGAGTCCCATCACCCGCTTGCGGTGGTTGTGAGATTCGAAAGGACCGGATCTGCCACTTCCCAGCTTGCCGTGCGGTTTGTCAAAGAAAAATTGCTGCCCATTTTGCAAAATGAGGGATATCTTTCCCGTCTATAGGGTTGAACCACAACAACACTGATAATGGAAACGTTCGAAACGCTGATAGACATAAAAGGCAAGGCTGTCATCGGCAACATCCTGAACCCGAGATTCGTGGTTCAGGATGTAAACTGGGTGTACAAGGGATTCCAGACGGAATACAAAGCCGAGTTCGAGAAGGAAAAGGATATCCTTCGGGCTCTTGAACTCGGTGGCTGCTCCCATCAGTGCCGGATCGAAGCCTTTGGCTATGCCCGGCGGGGAGACAAACAATACTATTGTATCAAGATGCCCTGGTATGGCAAGAATAGCCTTGATACCCTCCTTGCCAACTTCTTGGCCGCGGACCTTTCAGAAGATAATGTCGTCCGGCTGATAGACAAGATGCTCGCGCCATTTCTTGAGCTTGAGGACATGGGGTTTCGTCACAACGATATCGCCCCGGAAAACATTTTCATGAAAGAGAACGGCGACTTCGTTCTGATCGACTTCGGGGCCGCATGCCGCGTGGACGATATTGCAAAGGGAAAGATAGGCGAACTCGAGATGCGAGGTCATGCTGAGTATAATGCTCCTGAAAAGCAAGGTCGGCGGCTTTTACCGAGCAGTGATATCTATTCCTTCGGGAAACTTCTCGGCAAAGTGATAAAAAGAGGCGAAGATTTAGGGGTGAAGTATTCGGACAGGCTTATATCTATTTGCGTCAAGTGCAGAGAACACGAGTCGGGCAAACGTTATCAGTCATTTCAAGATGTTGCCTCTGCTTTCTCGGAGTTGAGGGAACAACTTAATCCAGCGCAAATAGATGCGCCTAAAACGCACCATCCTACGAAAAACAAAGAAAGGAATGCGCCCCCGAGAACAAAGAATAAACTGGACTTGCGGATCGTCGCAGTGAGGATCGTTGCGGTATTAGCCATCGTAGTCTCTTTTTCCTTTTTGACAATGGAGATATACCTTACGTTTTTCCGGACCTATGGAGAGTCAACACTGGAAAAAACAACCTTGGAAAAGCGAACCGTCGGCAACGACGTTAAACTTACCATATATGACATCATGAACTTCAAAAATTATAAGCACAATGGCAATGAAACGATTGATTAGTTTTTGGAAAAGGCTGAAGGAGATCTTCAAAGGCCCTGAAACGGACCCATACAACAAAATGGGCCTTGGAATTGCGATCGCAAATGGCATCCTTGCGTATTTGGGCCATGGGGATCTTGGTGGCAATCTTGACTTTTCCCATTTTTATGCGGATGATCCAAGGATAATAGATTTCCTCTCGAGTGACGAGGCACTGTCCATTTTGGCAGCACAACTTGAAAAAGAACGAATCCCGGAACGGAAAAGGCTCGCCGATGGTATTCGACGCGGTGGAATAATGGTAAGCCCGCTCTCGGAAGCTCCGGAAAACAGAGAGTGCGTTAGTCAAATCTACGGTCTTCCCGCGACAGTTTTATTTGAGTTGTCAACACAGAGATCAGACTCAGACTGCAAAATCACGATTGAAGGAATGGAACCCTTCCTTCTGTCCGAGAAAGAAGCTATTTGCGGCCAGTATCTTTTCGGTCGTGAAAGCCAGCGCCCGCAACGAGAGAACAGTTTTGTTCTTCCGGCGAGCTGGACCAAGGCATCAAGAGCACAAGGGGCGATTTATAAAGAACACGGCAACTGGTATGTCATACAACAAAACAGCCATACTTGCATGAAGGTTAACGGGGAAACGCTCGATTCAGATGAAACGGAGGAGCTGACCGAAAAGGGCAGGATTGACATTGAAGGTTACCGAATTATGTATGAAATTGTTGAACTTTAAGCATAAAGATATGACACAGACTTTGTTTATCGGAAAAAAGAGTACGGTAGATTTCATCAAGAATACGCATTTTGATGAAAATTTGGCAGAAGAATATGAGTTTTATTTCTACTCCAACAGGGCGTCCGAATCACTTGTCCAAGGTAAAATTGAGGACAGTCTTATGTTTGATCTGGAATATGCTATCATGCATTTCAAGGATTTGCCGGTCGAACAACGCAAGCAATGGAGACGACTCAAGAACGCACAGATAGAGGTTGGAAGCGAACTGTGGATGAACTTTTTCCTCGACCATTTTGAAGAAGCTGTGGATGAATACTGCAAGGCCAGAAGGATGGTCCCGGTAGTTTGTGAACTTCATACTTTATTATTAAATGTATGGTGTGGGAGAATCAGTGAAACAAAGTTGCGATTCGTTCGAAAGTGCTTGAAAAAATCGGACACTCGCATAATGAGTCTTGGCGCAGACAATAGGAAAACCCGTCGCCAAATACTCCTTCATTTGTTGATTTCCTTGTTTCAGTATGCTCCTCGTGTTAACAAAGACAAACTCAAGTGGTTTAATTTATTCAGTACGGCCGAACAGGAGTTATCCCAAATGTGGGAATTTGCAGAAAAGATTCAACTTTCCGAGATGCTCAGTAATGCAACAAGAGCCATGATCGGCCTTACTGCCCATGATCTTCTGCTGTTAATTGGCGATAACGACAAATATGTGGATAAGGCCATTTCGCTCTGCAATCTTGCAATCAGGCTCTTGGAAGGGGACATCATGATAGAGGAAGAGATTATTGGTAATCTGTATCTGATTGGGGCTTATTACTATGATCTGAAAGGCAACAAGGATGCTAGCATCGAATACCTTCAGAAATCCATCCCTTATGTCGACGAAAAGCGGCTCAAGAAGCTGCACGTATTTGACGCCAGACAGGCGATCAAAAAAACAATAATCGAAGTCGATGGTGATAGAAAAGCGCTTTCGGCCCTATTTGGTGATCATTGT
>JAEEGH010008194.1_pt1 | contig 24805 bp, 14 predicted proteins | sample 9134181 | NCBI WGS metagenome assembly JAEEGH01 (sample SAMN16246544, study PRJNA631951) | gut metagenome | biome: gut microbiome; feature: rumen; material: DP-attached | host: Bos | place: Iran: Karaj | collected 2018-10
TGGAGGCCGTGAAGGCCGCGCACTTCACCGTCGTGGTGGACGCGGTCAATTCCGTGGGCGGCATCATCATGCCGCGCCTGCTGGAACGCCTCGGCGTCAAGTGCGTGGAACTCAACTGCAATCCCACGGGCGACTTCGCCCACAACCCGGAGCCGCTGCCCGCGAACCTCGTGGACCTGTCCCGCACCGTCGTCCGCGAGCAGGCGGACCTCGGCGTGAGCGTGGACCCGGACGTGGACCGGCTCGCCTTCATTTGCGAGAACGGGGACCCGTTCGTGGAGGAATACACCCTCGTGAGCGTCGCCGACTACCTGTGCGAGCTCGCCCAGAAGGCCGGAAAGCCCATCGCCACCGTCTCCAACCTGTCCTCGACCCGCGCCCTCCGCGACGTGACCGAGGCCCACGGCGGCATCTACTACGCCTCCGCGGTGGGTGAGGTCAACGTGACCACCCAGATGCACCGGGTGAACGCCCTCATCGGCGGCGAAGGAAACGGCGGCGTCATCTACCCGGCCATCCACGCCGGCCGCGACGCGATGGTGGGCGTGGCCCTCTTCCTGTCGAACCTGGCCCACAAGAAGATGAAGGTCAGCGAACTCAAGAAGACCTACCCGCAGTACTTCATCGCCAAGAACAAGATCCAGCTCAGCGACGCCGCCCTCATCGACCGCATCCTCTCCGAGCTCAAGAAGATCTACGCCAACGAGGACATCAACGACATCGACGGCGTCAAGATCATCTTCGAGGCCAGGAAGGAATGGGTCCATCTGCGCAAGTCCAACACGGAGCCCATCATCCGCATCTACGCGGAGGCCGGCACGATGGAGCGCGCCGAAGCCCTTGCGAACGAGGTCATCGCCGTCGCGAACAAGATCATCGGGTAGCCTGTCATTTCGAGCGTAGCCGAGAAATCTATGTTCTCCTTCCGCACCACCCCCCTCGAGGACCAGCTGGACCGGACCCTGCAAGAGGGCCGGATCGGCTGCTTCTGCACGCAGAACTGCTGGGACACCGGCCGCAGCCGCTGGATGTATGACATCTTCCGGCAGCGGGGCAACCTGCAGGTCGTCTTCACGCCCCGCGACGCGGAGCTCACCCCCGGCACGAACCACATCGACTTCGACCTGGAACGGCTGCAGGGCCTGAACGCCGTCGTCGTGGAAATCCAGGACGTGGGCGTCCGCTACTTCAACTACACGAAGGACGTGATGCGGCTGATGGAGATGCTGCAGCTCCTCGGCGACGAAGCGCCGTCGCTCTATGTCGTGGACCATATCAACCCCTCCGGCCGCGTGGTCGAGGGCACGATCCCGGCCGTCGTGGGCGAGATGTTCGTCCCGAAGGTCGCCCATCGGCACGGACTCACCCTCGGAGAGCTCGTGAACCTGTACGCCGCCGAAATCGGCGCGAAGTTCCCGATCCATATCATCTCGGCGCGGGCGACGGATTCCAACCGGCAGCTCCTGCCGTGGACCATCGCGCCCGCCTCCGACATCCCGGGCCTGTTCAGCTCCTACCTGTACAGCGGCGGCGGCCTGTGGAACAACACGACCGTGACGCCCGGCATCGGCACGGCGCGCCCGTACGAGTACATCGGCGCCCCCTTCGTGCGTCCCGGCCTGCCCGTGGACCTGCCTGTGGTCGAAGGCGCGATCCTGCGGCCCTGCTCCTTCACGCCGGCCGCGGGCCGCTACGCCGGCGAACGCTGCCAGGGCTTCCAGATCATGCTCCTCCCCGGCGAGGACTACCACAGCCTGATGCACACCCTCCGCCTGATGCGCTGGTTCACCGAGCACTACTCCGCCTTCGAGTTCGAGGAAGCCTTCTGGACCAAGCTGGCGGACCCCGTGCTGGCCGAATACCTCAAGGGTTCCATCCCCTTCGACGTCGCCCGCGAGCACATCAAGCTGGAAGAACAGAAATGGATCCGCAAGGCCAAACGCTACCTCCTGTACGACGATCAGCCGTATCGGATGAAATAATTTGGAAATACCGGAAAAGATTCCTATCTTTGCGGTCCGAAATTGTTAACAATTAGTTTTTTTACGTAAAATGAAGAAAGGAATCCATCCCGAAACCTACCGTCTTGTAGCTTTCAAGGATATGTCGAATGACACCATCTTCGTCACCCGGTCCTGCGCCCCGTCCAAGGAGACCATCGAGGTCGAAGGCGTCGAGTACCCGCTGGTGAAGCTGGAGATTTCCAACACTTCCCACCCGTTCTACACGGGCAAGGTGAAGCTCGTTGACACCGCCGGTCGCGTCGATATGTTCTACCAGAGATACAAGAACCGCAAGAAGTAAGTTCTTCCGGATCTACAAGGTTACAAGAAGTCCCGCTCGAGAGAACGGGACTTCTTCGTTTATGCCGGGCTTTTTCGTATCTTTGTCCCATGGCGCATCCTTTCCAGAACCAGCTGCTGCTCGAGGACGCGGTCCGGATCACCGGGCCGGCGGCGTTCAACATCATGCTCAAGCCGGCCGGGTCGCTGTGCAACCTGGGGTGCGCGTACTGCTATTACCTGGACAAGGCCGATATCTACGGCGGGCGGGAGCCCCGGATGAGCCTGGAGATGCTGGAGACGGTAATCCGGGAGTACATCGCGGCCAACGACGTCCCCGAGGTCACCTTCAACTGGCACGGCGGCGAGCCGCTGGTGCTCGGGCTGGACTTCTACCGGAAGGCGATGGAACTGGAAAGGAAGTATGCCGACGGGAAGACGGTCTTCAACACCCTGCAGACGAACGGCACCCTCCTCACCCCCGAATGGGCCGATTTCCTGCGGGAGAACCGCTTCCTTGTGGGCATTTCCATCGACGGTCCCCGCGACATCCACGACAAGTACCGGAAGGACAGGGGCGGCGCGGGCACCTTCGACAAGGTCGTCCGCGGCATCGGGCTCCTGCGGGCCCATGGGGTCGAATTCAACACGATGTCCACGGTGAACAAGGTCTCCGAGGGCCGCGGGCTGGAAGTGTACCGCTTCCTGCAGTCGCTCGGCAGCCGGTATATGCAGTTCATGCCGGTGGTCGAACACGTGAAACAGCGCCGCATCGTCTCCCCCACGACCGAAGGCGCGCGCCTCGCCCCCTGGTCGGTCTCCTCCCTGGGCTTCGGCCAGTTCATGTGCGACATCTTCGACTACTGGGTGCGGAACGACGTGGGACGGACCTTCGTGGGCCTGTTCGACGCCACCCTGGCGAACTGGTGCGGCGTGATGCCCGGCACCTGCGCCTACGACCGCACCTGCGGCGGGAACGCCGTCATCGAGCACAACGGGGACCTCTACCCCTGCGACCATTTCGTCTACCCGCAATATCGGCTCGGGAACATCGCCGAAACCCCCATCCGGTCGATGATGGAGTCTTCCCGGCAGGTGAAGTTCGGCATCGACAAGCGCAATTCCCTGCCGGCGAAATGCTTCCGCTGCCAGTACCTGCACCTGTGCAACGGCGAGTGCCCGAAGCACCGCTTCAACCGCACCGAATCCGGCGAAACCGGCCTCAGCGCCCTCTGCGAGGGCTATTTCCGGTTTTACGGGCACACGGCTCCCTATATGGAAAAAATGAGGGAGCTCCTGCAGCAGGAACTCCCTCCGGCGTATGTCATGCCCTGGGCCAGGACGAGGAAGTAGATTTCTCGACTTCGCTCGAAATGACAAAAAATGCTCGATGACAATTAGTCGTGCTTCTCGAAGAAAAGGTCGAGCAGATGCTCGTCGAAGTCGCCGAACCACTCGTGCAGCTTCGCGGCGGCATTGGCCTTCACTTCCGGGGTGATGCTCTTGATGACGCAGTAGACGCCCCAGGTGAGGGCGGCGAGGTCGTCCGTGTAGCCGGCAATCGGAATGAAGTCCGGGATGATGTCGATGGGCAGGAGGAAATAGCCCAGGGCGCCGATGATCTTCGCCCGGTCCTTCCCCGAGGTAAGCGGGCTCTTCAGGACATAATAGAGCAATAAGGCGGCGTAGCACACCTTGATGCCCGCCTTCCGGCCGAACTTCTTCAGCTTCTCCCAGAAGGCGTTCTCGTCATAATTCTTCGCGTACTTGACGATCTCCCCGTCTTTCCACTCCTTGTCGAATTCCTTTTCGTCCATTCCCAAAAACAATTTGTCCCTTCGTCCTGCAAAAATCGGGCGAAGGGACAAAAAGTCAGGTGAGATTCCGGGTCAAGCCCGGAATGACGGGGTTATTCCCCGGCGACGCGGACGTTGTCCAGGTACCAGCGGTTCTGATTGCGGGCGGAATTGGAGACGCCCGGATCGTTGTTCGTCGGACGGATCGTGATGCGCGTGGAAGGCGTCGCGCCCAGGATGCGCACCTTGGCGTGCTGCCACTCGAGCTTGGTCTGGTCCCCTTCCGTCGGCTGGGCCGATTCGATGTTGCCGCTCACTTCCGTGCCGGTGTCGGCCAGCTTGCCGCCGCCGGTCACGGTGACCGTCAGCGTCATGACATCCGGTTTGGACGCGCCTGTCATGCACCAGCACCAGTCGAAGGTGAGGTCCACATCCGCCGTCCCGGAAATCTTCGACAGGGCCGGCAGGATGAGGCCGGAGTTGCACGCCGTCTTTCCGAACTTGAGATAGTTGTGCATGAAATACAGCGTCTGCTTGTTGCCGCTGTCCGGCAGGCCGTCGGACCAGTCCTGATCCTTCCAGCCCCAGACATAGCCGTAGCCCCGGGTCTGAAGTTCAGCCAGCGCGCCGGCCACATCGGCCTTCGTGAAAGCGTTCGGGGAGGAGCCCACGTTGTTGTTGGCCACATCGTCCACGGTGAAGGCAGCCCAAGGTTCCAGCCACTCGAAGTCGTCGGCGAAAAACTCCGTCTGCACAGGCGCATAGTCCGTCTTCTCGACCCGGACATTGTCCAGGTACCAGCGGTTCTGCTTGCGGGTGGAGGTAATCGACGGATCGTTGTTCGTCGGCCGGATCGTGATCCGCGTGGACGGCGTGGCGCCCAGGATGACCACCTTGGCGTGCTGCCATTCGAGGCGGGTCAGGTCACCCTCCGTCGGCTGGGCGGACTCGATGTTGCCGCTCACTTCCGTCTTGGTGTCGGCGAGGACGCCGCCACCGGTCACGGTCACCGTCAGCGTCATGACATCCGGCTTGGAAGCGCCGGTCATGCACCAGCTCCAGTCGAAGCTGAGCTCGACATTGTCGGTCCCGTCGATCTTGGACAGCGCCGGCAGGATGATGCCGGAATTGTACGAAGTCTTGCCGAACTTGAGGTAGTTGTGCATCAGATACAGCGTCTGCTTGTTGCCGTTGTCCGGCAGGCCGTCGGACCAGTCCTGATCCTTCCAGCCCCAGATGTAGCCGTAGCCGCGGTTCTGGAACTCGGTCAGGGCGCCAGCCACTTCGGTCTTCGTGAAGACATTCGGAGAGGAGCCAAACACGCTGTTGTTCGCGACATCGTCCTGGGTGTAGGCCGCCCACGGCTCCAGCCATTCGAAGTCATCCTGGAAATAGACGCCGGAAGCGGGCGCGCCGGCCTGGGTCACGGTCAGGATGGACTCGAGCTTCTTCTCCGCATTGAAGAAGCGGACGACGCCCGTGCGCGGGGTCTGTTCCGCCGTATTCTCCTCGTAGGAGAGTTTGAACTCGGTCCATTCCACCAGCGCCCGGGTTTCGGCCGGGGCGATGGTCAGCCAAGGCTCGGCGGTCTCGGCCTCCACTTCCACGTTGCCCTGGACGCGGATGATCGCCTCGCCGGCCTCATAGCCCACTTCGCGCTCGTTGCCGTTCACGATGGAGATGAACGGATCCAGCATCTGGCCGGCCGCGCTCTGGACCACGTGGACGACCTTCTCGCTGTCCTCGGAGACGATGCGGATGGTGCCCTCGCGCAGCTCGGGCAGCTCGCTCTCGTCGCAGGTGACGGTGACCGTCGTCTCCTCGCCGGCCACGCCGCCTTCCACGTCGAGGTGGAGCCAGTCGTAGGCCGTGGAGATGGTCCAGTCATAGTCGGAGGTGACCATCAGCTCCTTCGGCGCACCGGGCGTGCCGTTGAAGGTCAGGAGTTCGGGATCCACCTGGATGTCGGCATAGACCGGATCCTTCTCCACGCCGTTGCCCTCCTTCAGGATGACGATGGACGGACGGTAGGTGTCGTCGTCCACGTTCGTGATGGACAGGCGGGAAGAGGCCGTGGAACGGGAGGCCGTGGTGCCACCGCCGCCACGCCAGAGGGCGGAGCAGCGCATGCGGATCTGCAGGTGCTCGTTGTTGCGGCGGAAGCGGATGGTCTCCATCACAGGTACGTTGGTGGAGCCGTCCGGGTTCGTCGCGACGGTGTACTGCACCTCGTAACCGGGCTCGGTGGAAGTCTGCGGCGTACCGGCCACGTGCCATTCGTCACCGTCCAGGTACTCCAGGAGCCAGAACTTCATGCCCCAGGCGGAGGAACGCATCTCGAAGGCGATCTGGACCTCCGTGCCGGCCAGGATGGCGCCGTTGCCGTAGAACAGCCAGTAGTCGTTCACCCAAGGACCGGTGACGCGCGGGTTGTTGCCGCTCACGTCCAGCTTGTAGTTGCCGCCCGTGTCGGTGGTCTCCAGGTCGTACGGGACATACTCGATGTAGCCGATGCCCTGGATCGGGTCGATGCGCGGGTGGTCGTTGTTGAAGGTGGCGTTGGAGTAGTTCAGGTCCTTGCCGATGGCCCACTTCAGCGGGTACGGCACGAGGGTCTCGTCCTCGCCCTTGTCCTCGACGGAAGTCGCCACCAGGTAGCCGGTCGCACCGTTGATGCCCACGGCGTAGCCCTTGATGACAACCTTGTGCAGGTCGACGGCGGCCAGGCCCAGTTCATCGACGGGATCCACCACCACGACGGAGGCGGGGCCCACCTTCAGGGCGCCGTTCACCAGCGAACCCCGGAGGGTGATGTACGGAATGCTGCCGCCCGTGAAGGAGGCGATGTTCTCCGTCATGTCCGGCGCCTCGGGATAGGTCACCGACCCGGAGGAGGTGACTTCCAGCTCGTCCACGATGAAGGACGGGCACCGGTTGAAGGTCGTCTTGGAACCGTTCAGGGAGACCATGTCCCCCACTTTCACGTCGCGGGCGCCCTGCACGTACAGGTTCTCATTGTCCTGCGTGAGGACGAAACCGCCCGTGGTGACGGCGGCCACCTGCGCGGCCGGGATCTTCGCCACGGCGTTATCGTCCAGGACGGCGACTTCCTTGACGGTCAGTTCCTGGACACCCTTGTAGGTGTCGCCCTTCTGCTGGACGGTGATGCTGCCGCGGCGTTCCACGGTCCCGCCCTGGATCAGGATGGAACCGGCGCGGGGCGTGTCCACGACGCCGCCCGCCACGTTGTCGGACACGGTGATGGTCACTTCGCCCATCCCCTTCCCCGACATCGGGGACACGTGGATCCACTCGTTGGGCGTATCCACCGCCCAGGTGCCGTCCGCGTAGACCTTGACGGTCTGCGGCGCGGCGCCCTGCGCGTCGAAGACGAGCAGGTTCTCGCTGGTCGCGACGGCCCGGGCCTCGACGTCCTGCTCCTTCGGCTGGCAGCCGACGAGGGCAGCGAGGGCCGCAAAGGCCGCTATCAGATATCGTAACTGTTTCATAGCCATACTCATTTAGCGGTTAAAAGGACAGACCGTCGTTCCAGCCCGGGTTCTGCTTCAGCTGCGGGTTCAGCTGGCGTTCCTTGGTCGGAATCGGATAGTAGTAGTCGCGGTTCTCGTCGAACACGTGGGCGACGTTCTGATGGTGGTCCAGGCAGCCCTTGTCGCCGCCGGAGAGGATGACGCCCGTATCGGCGCCGATCTCCTTGTCCACCATATCCTTGTGCTTGGGGTCGGAGCCGGACCACAGGCAGATGTCCGGTTTCCCGTCGCCGGTCAGGTCATACTCGCCCGCGCCCGGGAAGTACATGCCCACGAGCGTCTGCTCCAGGCACTTGCCCTCGCGCCAGCGGATGAGGTCGGCGAGGCGGAAGCCTTCGTCGGCCAGCTCGATGGCGCGTTCGCGGCGGATCTCCAGGATCACGCCCTGGTTGGGGCCGGAGACGTTGCGGTAGCCGTATTCCTCGGAGAGGAGGAACGGGTCCGGATCGGCGTTGGCGGCGGCGAGGTCCAGACGGGCCTGCATGCCCACGCGGTCGCGGAGCTTGTTCACGGTGATGTCCAGGTCGTCCTGCGTGAGGGTGCCGAGCTCGGCCTTCGCCTCCGCGTAGTTCAGGAGGACTTCACCCAGGCGGAAGACCGGCATGTCGTTGAAGGACATGTCCACGCGGCCGACGCCCGGCAGCGTGCTGTCCATCACGAACTTCACGAGCTGGTAGCCGGTGACGCTGGAGCCCAGGTCGGGCGCGGAGACCTCGGTGTCACCCAGCCGGATGTAGCCCGGGGTGACGGTGATCGCGGCGAGACGCGGGTCGCGGCCCACCATCTCGTCCTTGAACTGCATCGTCTCCCAGCCCGGCTGGTCGGTGAAGCGGGAGCCGTCGGCCATCAGGAAGGAGGCGACGAACTTCCGGGTGAGGCCCGGGCAGCCCTGGGTGGGCATCGTCGCGAAGGCGGTGCTGTTGTTGAAGATGGTGAGGCTCTGGTCGTTCCGGATCGCGAGGATGTACTCGCCCCGGTCCGCGTCGGGTTCGGCGAAGAGGAGGCGGTAGTCCGATGCCAGCTTGTACGGGCCGTTGTCGATGATTTCGCGGGCGGCCTGCGCGGCGAGATCCAGATAGTAATTGGCGTCGTGCGCGCCGGACGGGAGCGGTTCCACGTACATATAGGCGTGCTGCGCCGGGTCGTGGTACTTCCGGAAGGTTCCCTCGAACAGGCAGAAGCGGGCCTTCAGCGCGAGCGCGCTCCAGCGGTTCACGCGGTACGGGCTCACGGCGGCCGGGAGGTTCTGGATGGCGTAGTCGATGTCCTCGATCATGTGGCCCATGATCACCTCGCGGCTGTCGCGCGCCTTGTACAGCTCGTCGCTGTCGGTTTCCAGCTGGGCGTCGATCCACGGCACGTCGCCGAAGCGCTTGACCATGTTGAAGTACAGGTATGCGCGGAAGAACCGGGTGACGGCCGTGTATTTCACGACGGCGTCCTTGTCTTCGCACTTGTCGATGTATTCGAGCAGGGTGTTCATCTTCCGGAGGTCGCCCCAGGCGCCGGAGCCGTTGCCCCAGCCGCCGCCGGAGTTCGGCACGGTGCGGTTGGTGCCGCCGCGCAGGACCGCGGAGAGATTCAAGTATACGTAGTGGTCGCTCTGCTCGTCGAACGGCTCCTTGGGCAGGAGGTTGTTGTAGAAGCTATTGGAGAACAGCTGCAGGTCCGTCTCGTCGCGGAAGTAGTTCTCCGGGGCGAGGGTCGCCTTGGGATTGCGTTCCAGCCAGTTGCAGGAAGTCAGTCCGAGAAGGAGGGCGAGGGCAGGTATGATGATTCGTTTCATTGTCTTATCCTCCATGCGTTAGAAAGTGATGTCGAGGCCGAACATGAGGGTGCGCTGCCAAGGATAGCTCATATGGTCCTGGGCGGCGGACTCGCTCGTGTTGCGCCGGTAGGCGGATTCGGGATCGAGGTACTTGGTGTACTTCGCGAGCGGGGACCAGTAGCACAGGTTCTCGCCGGAGAAATAGAGGCGCACCTTGTCCAGAGCGATCTTGCGGGTGAGCTTCGTGGGCAGCGTGTAGCCCACGGTGAGGTTCTTGAAGCGCAGGTAGCGGATGTTCTGGAGGTAGCGGCTGTTCACCTTGGAGAGTTCGCCGCCGGTGGAAGAATAGGCGCGGGGACGCGGGAAATAGGTGTCCGGATTCTCATAGGACCACACCCGGTCGATGAAGTCGCGCTGCAGGAAGGACACATACGGATAGCTGTACGGGCCCCAGAACATGTAGTTCATGCCGGCCGGATACCAGTAGTGGCTGCCGGTGCCCTGGAAGAAGGCGGAGAAGTCGAAGCCCATCCAGTCGGCCGAAAGGGTGAATCCGTACTGCAAGCTGGGCAGGGAGTTGCCCAGGATCTTGCGGTCGCCCGGGTCCGCGACGGTGTTGGAGCCGATGCCCAGCACCTTGTCGCCGTCCAGGTCCACGAAGCGGAGGTCGCCCGCGAGGAAGCCGCCGGTCATACGGCCGTTGATGTAGCCGCAGTCGAGCACCTCCGAGGTGTACTGCTTCGCTTCCTCGTCGCTCTTGAACAGGCCGTCCACCTCGAAGCCCCAGATCTCGCCGATGCGCATCCCTTCATAGTAGCTCATCGCCAGGGACTTGGTCGGGTTGTTGAAGCGGGTGATGATGGAGCGGAAGTCGCTCAGGGAGCCGCGGATGGAATAGCCCAGCGGATGGCCCAGGAAGGTCACCTGGTTCCGCCAGCCGAGGGAGAGCTCGTAGCCTTCGGTCTTCAGGTCCGCCGCGTTGGTCCGGGGAGTTCCCGCGCCGAAGACGGCGGGCAGGTCCGGACCGGCCGTGAGCATGTTCAGGGTGTTGCGGCGATAGACCTCCGCCGTGAAGGTCAGGCGGTTCTTGAAGGCCGCGAAGTCCAGGCCCAGGTTGTACTGCTCGGCCGTCTCCCAGGTGAGGTTCGCGTCGACCGGGCCGCCCAGGGTGGAGTACTTGCCCATCGTGGTGCCCTCGCCGAAGGAATAGCCGGCGAAGTCGTTGACGGAAATCTGGCGGAGATACGCGTAGTAGTTGCCGCCCAGGTTCTGGTTGCCCAGGTTGCCGTAGGAGAAGCGGAGCTTCAGGTTGTCCAGCCAGCGGGCGTTGTCCTTGACGAACGGCTCCTCGGAGATTCTCCAGCCCACGGAAGCGGACGGGAAGAAGCCCCACTGGTGTCCCTTCTTGAAGCGGGAGGTGCCGTCGTAGCGGCCGGAAACCTCGAACAGGTAGCGCTCCTTGAAGTCATAGTTGATACGGCCGAAGAAGCCCATGATCGCATAGGCGTTCTGGCCGCCGGAGACCTCGGTGATGACGTTTCCGGTCTCGTCCGGACCCACCAGGTTCAGGTCGTTCAGCGTCTCGGACAGGAGGTTCTTGCCCAGGGCGCCCACCGACTTGGAGGCCCAGTCTTCCATGTTCATACCGCCGGTGACCGTCAGGTGGTGCTTCTCGGCGAACGTGTTGTCATAGGTGCCGAACACGTTGACGGAGTGGCGCTGGCTGGTGGAGGTGGTTTCCTGCAGGGAATCCTCGCCCGCGCCGGTGGTGTAATACTCATAGTCCGCATCCGGATAGCGGCGGAACTGGAAGTTCACCGAGCGGTACTGGTTGCGGTTCTGGTAGATCCGGTAGGTGTAGTTCGCCGTCAGGGTGAAATGGCGGGTGGGGGTGATCTTCAGCTCCGTCGTGTTCGAGAAGTCGGTGCGGAGCTGCTGGTTGCGGTGCTTGTTCTCGCCGAACACCAGGTGACGGCCGTTCGCGACGTTGTAGTTGCCGCTGATGAGCGGGTTCGCGTAGAGCCAGCTGCCGTCCGGGTTCTTGAGCGGGAAGGAGGCCAGGGCGTGGCGGGCGGCGTAGGCGAAGGAGTCCTGGACGCTGCTGCCGCCGGGATAGTCGTAGGCCGAGCTGAAGAAGGAGGTGTTGTTGGACAGGCGCATCACCTTGTTCAGGCGGGCGTCGATCTTCGCGCGGAGGTTGTACTTCTGGAACACGTCCGGATTGAGCTTGATGACACCGCTCTGGCGGTCATACGCGCCGGACAGGAAGTACTTGACGTCCTTGTTGCCGCCCGTGATGGACACGCTGTGCTGCTGGACCGGGTGCCGGTCGTTGTACAGCTCGTGGTACCAGTCCGTGTTGGCATAATAGACCCACTGCTTGCGGCCGTTGCGGATCTCCTCCACGACCCAGGGACGCTCCGGATTCTCCGTCACGTCGTTCACGCGGGCCAGGAGTTCGGCCATGTCGTGCTCGGTGTAGGTCGTGTAGTTCTTGCCGGCGTCGGTCGCCCAGAACTTGTCCACGGTGTAGACGGACCAGTAGCCGCGGGTCTCGAAGTCGGTGGAGACCGTCGGTTCCTCCCAGCCCATGCGGCCGCTGTAGCGGACGGTGGCCTTGCCGCCCTTTTCCGAGCCGGACTTGGTGGTGATGAGGATGACGCCGTAGGCGGCGCGGGCGCCGTAGATGGCGGCGGCCGAGGCGTCCTTGATCACGGAGATGTTCTCCACGTCGTTGGCGTTCACCCGGCTCATGTCGGCCTCGACGCCGTCCACGAGGACGAGCGGGTCCGCCGCGTTGATGGAGGTGATACCGCGGATGTTCAGGGAACCGGAGGAACCCGGGTTACCGGAAGAAGTGGTGATGTTCAGGCCCGGAACCGCGCCCTGGAGCATGTCCGTGAGGTTGTGCGTGGTACGGTCTTCCAGGTCCTTGGTGTCCACGGCGGTGACGGCGCCGGTGAGGTTCACCTTCTTCTGGACGCCGTAGCCCACGACCACGGTCTCTTCCAGGAGCATGGTGTCTTCCTCGAGGGTGACGATCACCGTCCGCTGCCCGGCGGGGACGCGGACGGTCTGGGTCACGTAACCCAGGCAGGAGACTTCCAGCGTCACCTCTTCCGAGGGGACGCGGAGAGAGAAGGTTCCGTCGGGCGTGGTCACGTCGCCGGTCGTTGTTCCGGCGACGAGCACGGCCGCTCCGACGAGGGGCTGCTGCCCCGTGTCCAGGACTGTTCCGGACACGACCCGCGTCTGCGCCCAGGCGGCCGTGAAGGCCCCGAGCGCGAGCAGCAGGGTGGCGGCAATGTGTCGAATCCGTCTCATAGATGTTTGGTTATTGGTTGGTATTTAGAATTTGTATTGGTCGGTAGTGAAGGCCTTCGGACGGATCATCGTCTCCGTATAGACGTTGCCGAAGCGGTCCGTGACCTTGATGTCCAGGGTGGACGTCGCGCTGGAGGCCGTGACCTTGAACATATGGTAGTTCTTGCTGGTCGGGAAGGTGACCGTGGAGTTGGAAGCAAACCTTTTGGCCGTGTAGGCGATGTAATGGAGGGGGTCCAACTCCCCGGAGACGAGCTGCGAGACCGTCAGCGGCGTCCCGTTCTCGGAGACCTCGACCTTCCACGCCGGATCCCAGTTCCAGACATTGACATAGACCTCGTTGGCGGAGCTGGCGGTTCCCCAGATGGAGGGTTTGAAATCGGTTCCCGTATATTTCGGGCAGTACGCGTCCTTGGTGATGTGAACCTGGTTGCGGTCGTAGGTGCGGAACTGGTAGTCCGTCCCCTTCCCCGTGGCCTTGTACTGCCACTTGAAGTCCGTCCCGGCGATGTCCAGGATGGTGTATCCGCCCGGAGAGCCGTCCTGGCCGACGTGCACGCCCGGCGTCAAATGTCCTGTCCACCACCAGGTCGCGCAGATGGCGCCGGCATTGTGCTCGAAGAGATGGTCCGTGGATAGTTCGTCCTTGTTGTACACCGTATGGGTATGGGCCGTGTACAGATGGACTTCCGGATAGGGCTTGAGCACGTTCGCCAAGGTCGATGCCTCCTTCAGCCCGTACTGGCCCTTGTTGTTATACATCGGAATATGCATCGTCACGACGAGCGGCGTGCCGTTCGGGACGGACGCGAGGTCCTTCCGGAGCCAGGCCAGTTCGTCCGCGACGACGCGGCCGTCATAGGCGCGCACGTAGGCTCCATCCTTCCGGTCGGGATTGATCGTGCTGTTGGTACACTCCACGTCGTCCAGGACCACATAATGGACCTTGCCGATGTTGAAGGAATAGTAGGTGGGGCCGATGTTCTCCTTGTAGTCCTTGACCGTGTCGAAGTCGCCCATATAGTACATGCTGTGGTCGTGGTTGCCGATGGTGTGATACAGCGTCACGCCCTTGATGCCGGCGGCGTCGGCCAGGTACTCCTTGAAAGAATACTTGTTGTCCAGCCAGTACAGGTCCCAGGTCATGTCGCCGAGGGTGAGGGCGTAAACCTTGCCCGGGGTGGCGGAGACGGTTGCGTTGATATCCTTCACGAACTCGGCGAACTGCTTCTTGTCTTCGGTGCGGGCCGCCAGGTGGATGTCACCCAGCATCAGCATCCGGTGGTTGTCCTGTCCTTCCACCTTCTTCAGCTGGAAATCGACGCGTTCCGCGGTCGAGGGATTGGCCTTGAGTTTCGTGTGGAAAACGGGCAGGAGACCGCTGGCGAAGGGTTCATAGCCGCTCGGGGTGGAGACGAAAACATAGCCGTTGAACTTCTTGGACTTCATCTGGTACACGCCCTTGGAATCCGTCTTCACGACTTCCACGCCGTCGGAGACCACGACATTCGCGAGGCCGGTTCCGTCGCAGGTGACCATACCGTACACGGTGACGCCCGCGGCCGGTTCGATGTCCCCCGCGCCCTTGATGAGGACTTCCATCGTCCCTTTCTTGGTCTTCGTGGAGCCGCGCTGGTGAGAGACCGTGTAGGTCCCGGGGCCGAAGCCCTTGGACCAGACGCCGGAGATGGACGCGGAAAAGCGCGTGTCGGAAACGGAGGTGACCGGGCACGCGTACTCCGAGGTTCCGCTGCCCAGGATGATCTGGTCGCCGGACACCGGCGGCTTCGCGAACTGGACGCGGAAACTGATCTCGGAGGCGCCGTCGTCGATGGTCATCTGCGCGGGAACCTCGAACTGGACATCGATCTTTTCCTGCTCGGGATTGTTTTTCTTGCAGGTCGGAACCAGGAGAAGGACGGCCAGGAAGGTCAGGACAAAATATACTTTTTTCATTATTTAAATAAAGCCCGTTGATTATTAATGGCAACGCGCCAAAATCCTTTCAAAGTTAACTTTTTTAATCGAAATCTCATACTTTTTCACAAGATTGATTATATTTGATTGTCAATAAAAGATTTACCTATGACCAAGCTGCTCAAAACCGGACTCGCCCTGCTTCTGTCCTTGGTAGCCCTCGGCGCCCGCGCCCAGGACGACGGAGCGAAAGCCTACCTTGTCTCCAACGCCCACCTGGATTCCCAATGGAACTGGGACGTGCAGACCACGATCTCGCAGTACATCCCCAAGACCCTCTTCCGCAACCTCACGCTGATCGACAAGTATCCCGACTACGTGTTCAACTGCGAGGCGGGCATCAAGTACGCCTGGATGAAGGAGTACTATCCGGAAGACTTCGAGCGCCTGCGCGAAGCCGTCGCGGCGGGCCGCTGGCACATCTCCGGCAGCAGCTGGGAGGCGTCCGACGCGAACGTTCCCTCCCCGGAATCGCTCACGCGCAACATTCTGATGGGGCAGCGCTTCTATCAGGAAGAGTTCGGCACCGTCAGCACGGACATCTTCCTCCCCGACTGCTTCGGGTTCGGCCTCCATCTGCCCGCCATCGCCGCCCACTGCGGCCTGATCGGCTTCTCCACGCAGAAATTGCAGTGGCGGGGCAGCAACCTGCCCGGCATGGACAGCAAGGTCCCCTTCCAGTTCGGCCTCTGGCGCGCGCTGGACGGCAACCAGATCATGGTGGCCGCCAACGCCCTGAGCTACGGCACCCGCTTCCACTCCGAGGACCTGACGAACTACGAAGAGTTGACGGAGCACGCGGCCCTCAACCCCTACCACATCTCCTACCACTATTACGGCACCGGTGACACGGGCGGCTCCCCCACCCTCGAATCGGTCGCGACGGTCCAGGCCGCGATCGACCGGCAGCGGGCCGGGAAGGAAGGCGCCATCCATGTGGTCAGCGCCACGTCCGACCAGCTGTTCAAGGATTTCCTGCCGTACGACAGCCATCCGGAACTCCCGGTGTGGGACAAGGAACTGACGATGGATGTCCATGGTACCGGCTGTTACACCTCGCAGGCCGCGATGAAGCGCTTCAACCGGCTGAACGAGCAGCTCGCGGACGCGGCCGAGCGCAGCGCCGCGGCCGCCGACTGGCTGGGCCGGGTCCCCTACCCGCAGGCCCGCCTGAACGAGGCCTGGCGCCGTTTCCTCTGGCACCAGTTCCACGACGACCTCACCGGCACGAGCATCCCGCGGGCCTACGAGTTCTCCTGGAACGATGAAATGATTTCGCTGAGGCAGTTCGCGGACGTGGTGGAAACCTCCGTGGGCGCGGTGGCCTCCCGCCTGGACACCCGGGTCGTGGGCACGCCGCTCGTGCTCTATAATCCTTCCGGCACCCCGCGCCGGGAAGTCGTGACCGTCGAGACCGCCGACGGCCGGGTCTTCGACGCCCAGGGCCGGATGGTCCGCGCGCAGCGCCTGTCCGACGGCAGGCTCGCCTTCGTGGCCGAGGTACCCTCTGTCGGATACGCAGTGTACGACCTCCGCAAGGGCAAGTCCACCACCGCCAGGACCAGCCTGAAGGCAGGTCCATCCTCCCTCGAGAACGCCGTCTACAGCCTGCGCCTGGACGCCAACGGCGACATCTGCTCCCTGGTCGACAAGCGGAACGGCCGGCAGCTCGTCGCGGAAGGCAAGGCCATCCGGCTGGCGATGTTCACGGAGAACGAATCCTTCCAATGGCCGGCCTGGGAAATCCTGAAAAAGACCGTGGACGGCACCCCGGTGGCCGTGGACGGCGACGTGCGGATCTCCGTGGCCGAGAACGGCCCGGTCGTGGCCGCGCTGAAGGTGGAACGGAGCTTCGGAGAATCGCATTTCACGCAGTACATCCGCCTCTACGCCGGCGCGGACGAAGAGCGCATCGACATCGTCAACGAGGTCGACTGGCACGGCACCAACCAGTTGCTCAAGGCCGAGTTCCCGCTCACCGTCTCCAATCCAGTGGCCCGCTACGACATCGGTACCGGCTCCCTCGAGCGCCCGAACAACACCCCGGAACAGTATGAGGTCTATGCCCAGCAGTGGGCGGACCTGAGCGAGCCGGACGGCTCCTACGGCATCGCCATCCTCAACGACTGCAAGTACGGCTGGGACAAGCCCGCCGACAACGTCCTTCGCCTGACGCTGCTCCATACGCCCAAGACGCGCCGCAGCTATGCCTACCAGAACCGCCAGGACCACGGGCAGCACCGGTTCACCTACTCGATCGTCGCCCATGCGGGCGACTGGCGGCAGGGCGGCGTCGCCGCCCGCGCCGAGGCCCTGAACCAGCCGGTCAAGGCCTTCACCGTTCCGCGCCACGCGGGCAACCTGGGCAGGACCTTCAGCTTGGCCGAAGTGCGTGGCGAAGGCGTGGCGCTCCGCGCCCTCAAGAAGGCCGAGGACGGCAGCGGCTATGTCGTCCGCTTCTACGAACTCCAGGGCCGGGAGGCCCGGAACGTGTCCGTCCGCTTCCCCGCCGCCGTGGTCGCCGCGAAGGAGCTGAACGGCAACGAAGCGCCCGTCGGTCCGGCGACGGCCGCCGGGGACGAGCTCCGCTTCGACGTCGGCCCCTGGGGGATCAAGACCTTCCTCGTGCAACTGGCTCCCAAGGCCGATGACCCTGTGAAGCAGGCGCCCCTGGCGCTCCCCTACGGCCTTTACGCCGCCACCTTCAACGCTTTCCGCGCCGACGGAAACATCGACGGAACCGGCCACTCCTACGCGGCCGAGCTGCTGCCCGCCAGCCTGGTCCAGAAAGGCGTCCGCTTCGACCTGCCCGACCCGACCGGACCGGTCGCAGTCCGCGCCGGCGGCCAGGAGATCGCGCTTCCCGAAGGGAACTGGAACAAGGTCTACCTTCTCGCCGCCTCGGCCCGGGGCGACACCCGCACGCGATTCCTCGTCGGTGGAAATGCCGTCGACGTGACCATTCCCGACTACAGCGGTTTCGTCGCCCAGTGGGGGCACACGGGCCACACCGAGGGATTTGTGAAGGAAGCCGAATACGCGTACGTGGGCACGCACAGGCACGGTGCGCGGGAGAATAAGGACCTCCCTTACGAGTTCACCTACCTGTTCAACATCGCGCTGGACATTCCGGCCGGGGCGCGCAGCATCACCCTGCCGGTCAACCGGAAGGTGATGGTCTTCGCGGCCACGGCCGTCCAGGACGACGTCAATACGGCCGCGCCGGTCTCCGACCTGCTCCGGTTCCCGCTGCCGGCGAGCCCCGAGCCCGAACTGGAGATCGGGCAGGCGAGCCAGCTCGCCCGCGCCACCCTTTCGGGCGCCAGCGGCCGCACGAACAACAACGAGGCGCCGGCGTTCGCCGTGGACGACGATCCCGAGACCAAGTGGTGCGACAACTCCGCCAAGCCGGAGAAGTTCATCGCCTTCGACCTGGGCGGCGTCAAGACGCTGACGCGCTGGACGGTCCTGCACGCCGCCTCCGAATCGCAGTCCTATGTCACCAAGGCCTTCGCGCTGCAGGTGCGCAACGCGGAGGACGAGCCGTGGCGGACCGTCGACGAGGTCGCGGGGAACCGCGACAACGAGACGGACCGCAAGCTGTCCGAGCCCGTCCAGGCCCGCTTCGTCCGCCTGAACATCACCCAGGGGGACCAGGTGGACACGAACATCTCCCGCATCTATGAATTTGGGGTGTATTGAGGACAACGCGTCCATTTTATTCGTATCTTTGAGGACACATTGGAACCTGAACTAGAATTGATATGCTGAAATTCCTGCAACAACCCGCCCATCTCCCGGAAGAGACCGGACCCGAGGCGGATCAGAAGTACAAGAAACTCCGACTGCAAGTATTCATCGGCGCCTTCATCGGCTACGCCGGCTTCTACCTCGTGCGGAAGAACCTGTCGATGGCCATCCCGGCGATGGCCCCGCTGGGCTTCGCCAAGACCGAGCTCGGCTTCGTGCTGGGCCTGAACGCGGCCGCCTACGCCCTCTCGAAGTTCCTGATGGGCAGCGTGTCGGACCGCTCCAACGCCCGCGCGTTCCTGCCCCTGGGCCTGGTCCTCACGGCCATCTCGATGTGCTTCATGATCGTCCCGATCCAGTTCATCGGCGCGGAGCACAAGGCCCTGGCCATCCTGGTGATGGGCATCCTGAACGCCCTCGTGGGCTGGTTCAACGGCATGGGCTGGCCCCCTTGCGGCCGCGTGATGACGCACTGGTTCTCCGTGAGCGAACGGGGCACGATGATGTCCATCTGGAACTGCGCCCATAACGTCGGCGGCGCCCTCGTCGGCCCGATGGCCACCTACGGCGCGGCCTGGTTCGGCAGCTGGTTCTACGGCGCCCACGAGGAGCTGTACTTCCTCATCGGCACCTTCGCCTTCCCGGCGGCCGTCGCCCTGTTCATCGCCCTCCTGGCCTATGTCCTGCTGCGCGACACGCCGCAGTCCTGCGGCCTCCCGTCCGTGGAAAAGTGGCGCAACGACTATCCCAAGAACTACTCCGAGAAGCAAGAGAAGGCCATCTCCACCAAGGAGATTTTCTTCAACCACGTGCTCAACAACAAGTTCCTGTGGTTCATCGCCCTGGCGAACGCCTTCGTGTACATGGTCCGCTACGGCTGCCTGGACTGGGCGCCCACCATCCTTACGGAGAAGGGCATCGACCTCAAGAGCGCCGGCTGGGCCTACTTCGCCTACGAGTTCGCCGCCATCCCGGGCACGCTCCTCTGCGGCTGGCTGTCGGACAAGCTCTTCCAGGGCCGCCGCGCGCTGCCGACGATGATCTTCATGGCCCTCGTGGCGGTGTTCATCGGCCTGTACTGGGCCTTCATCGACAACCTCACCATCGTCATCATCGCCCTGATCGGCATCGGCTTCTTCATCTACGGGCCGGTGATGCTCATCGGCGTGCAGGCGCTGGACCTCGCCCCGAAGAACGCGGCCGGCACGGCGGCGGGCCTCACGGGCTTCTTCGGCTACTTCTTCGGCACCTTCATCCTCGCGAACTGGATCATCGGCCTGGTCGCCGAGAAGGCGGGCTGGGGCGCGACCTTCACCCTGCTGCTCGCTGCCTGCTTCCTCGCCATCTTCTTCATGGGACTTACCTACAAGGAGGAGCAGTACCTGGTGAAGAAGGACCACAAGAAGGAGGCCTAGGACTGACACTTTGGCAGAGGACTTGCCTCTGGCAGATAATTTGATTACCTTTGACGCGGCTTTACCGGGGTTCCGGCAAGGCCGCGTTTGACATGAATTGACAGCACCATGGCAGAAAAAAAGAAAAAGAATACCGAGAACCAGGAGCCCCAGGCGGACCCGCAGGAACTCGAGACCGTGAAAAAGGAACTCGAAGCGAAGAAGGAAGAACTCAAGGCGAAAAGCGAGGAGCTCGAGACCTTGAAGAAGGAAATGGACGAGAAGAAGAACGACTACCTCCGCCTGATGGCGGAGTTCGACACGTTCCGCCGCCGCACCGCCGAGGAGAAGCTGGAGCTGGTGAAATCGGCCTCGGCCGACACCATCAAGGGCCTCCTCCCCGTGCTGGACGACTGCGAGATCGCCCTCTCCCAGCTGGAGAAGACCGAAGGCAACGAGTCGGCCGTCGAGGGCGTGCAGCTCATCTTCAACAAGCTCATGGGCTACCTGAAGACGAAGGGCCTGGAGCGGATCGAGGCCAAGGGCGAGGTGTTCGACACCGAGCTCCACGAGGCCGTGACCCTCTTCCCCGCCCCGGCCGAGGACCTCAAGGGCAAGGTCATCGACGTGGCCCAGACGGGCTACACCCTGGGCGGCAAGGTCCTCCGCTTCGCTAAAGTGATCGTGGGAGCATAACGATATGGCACAGAAAAGAGACTACTACGAGGTATTGGGCGTGACCAAGTCGGCGTCCGCCGACGAGATCAAGGCCGCGTACCGCAAGCTGGCGCTGAAATGGCACCCGGACCGCTGGGTGAACGCCTCCGACGCGGAGAAGAAGACCGCCGAGGAGAACTTCAAGGAAGCGGCCGAGGCCTATTCCGTGCTGAGCGACCCCGACAAGAAGGCCCGCTACGACCAGTTCGGCTTCGCCGGCGACCAGATGGGCGGCGGCGGTGGCTTCGACTTCGGCGGCTTCGACCTGAACGACATCCTCCGGAACGTGTTCGGCGGCGGCTTCAACTTCGGGGGCGGCGGCTTCGACTTCGGCTTCGGATCCCAGGGCGGACAGTCCCAGACCCGCACCTACCGCGGCCGGGACATCCGCACGAGCGTCAAGCTCACCCTGGAGGAGATCGCCACCGGCTGCGAGAAGGAAGTGAGCATCGAGCGCAACCGTCCCTGCCCCGACTGCGACGGCAAGGGCACCCGGAACGCCTCCGACGTGAAGACCTGCCCGAACTGCAACGGCCGCGGCCAGACGCAGCGCGTGGTGAACAGCCTCTTCGGCCGGGCCGTCTCCTACGAGACCTGCCCGCAGTGCGGCGGCGAAGGCAAGGTGATTACCAATCCTTGCCGGCGCTGCAACGGCACGGGCCTGGAGCGCCGCCGCGAGACGGTGCGGGTGAAGATCCCCGCCGGCGTCGAGGAAGGCATGCAGGTGACCGTGCGCGGCGAAGGCCACTCCGCCATGCGCGGCGGCACGAACGGCGACCTGCTCGTCGTCATCAAGGAGGAGACGCACTCCAACCTCCGCCGCGACGGGAACAACCTGTTCTACACGCGGATCATCTCCGTGATGGACGCGATGCTGGGCTGCGAGATCTCCGTCCCCTGCCTGGACGGCAGCTACAAGGTGAAGCTGGACCCGGGCACCCAGTCCGGCACGGTCGTCAAGCTCCGCGGCAAGGGCCTCCCTTCCGTCCAGGGCTACGGCCGCGGCACCGGCGACCTGTACGTGAAGATCCTGGTCTGGATTCCGCGCAAACTCTCCCGTTCGGAGAAGGAAATGATGGAGTCCATCCGGAACAACACCACCTTCACCCCCGACCTCAGCCGGGACGACAAGGCGATTTTTGACAAGGAAAAGAATATTTTCTAAAAAATATTTGCTGAATCCAAAAAAACTTTCTACATTTGCAGTCCCAAAACGGAGCAACCTCTTGCCCAGGAGTTGAACGGCAACGTTGCAAGCAAGGAGAATTGAAAAAATGGATTTGATTAAAGTAGCAGAGCAGGCTTTTGCCGGTGGCAAGGCCGCTGAATTCCCGGAGTTCAAGGCTGGTGACACGATCACCGTGACCTACCGGATTAAAGAAGGAGACAAGGAGCGCGACCAGAAGTTCCGCGGTGTCGTGATCCAGATGAAGGGTGCGGATCCTTTCACCAAGACCTTTACCGTCCGCAAAGTTTCCGGCGGTATCGGTGTCGAGAGAATCTTCCCGTTCCAGTCCCCGTTCATTGACAGCATCGAAGTGAACAAGTACGGTAAAGTGCGTCGCGCACGCATCTTCTACCTCCGCGATCTGACCGGTAAGAAGGCCCGCATCAAGGAAAGAGTCTACAAAGCTACTGAAAACGAATAAGCCGCAAGGCACCTGGCTCCATAGCTCAATTGAATAGAGCATTTGACTACGGATCAAAAGGTTACAGGTTTGAGTCCTGTTGGAGTCACGATAAAACCCCATCTGGCGCGTGTCAGATGGGGTTTTTCTTTTTTACTTAACCACAACTTAACCACCAAATCTTTCTAGGGAGATTGCGCTCGATTGCACGAATCTGCTATCCAACTAATTAACTAGCAATTAGTTATATCAATATTTACATATCTTTGCCACAGCTCGGTTGAGTTGTGGCTTTTCGCCATGCTACCGGGATGTTTAACGATAACCAACTAGTAACTATGGTGAAAAGAAAGAAACTCAAGCGGAAAGTACAATCCCATCTCACTAATTCCCTAGCGACTCTCCCTTCCCCTACTCCGGAAGAGCAGAGAAAGATTCTCCGTGAAGCCCAGAACGTCAACCGTGGACATCCACGGAAGGGCGAGACTCGTGAGGAACTAAGGCAAATCAACGTCAGTTGTCTCGCGAGTATTGGAGAGCAGTTCACGGATCTCTCGCTTAAAACCGGTAGGACCAAACGTGCCCTCCTCGAGGAAGCCATCACACACTTGGTTCGAAAGTATGCCTAACGGCGTGGTGGAGAAAAGGGTTACATGTAGGTAAGCGAGAGGGAATGGCACAAAGTACCATTCTTTCTCGCCCTTCTAGGGACTTAAAACAGCGCTGCGCTACCTTGAAACGGCAATTTTGTCGGATTATAGAAATCATATACGATGAAAAAGACGAAGAATAAGAATAAAGTGACAACCGTCGCTGCAGATGAAGCCACCCGAGACGCCCTGAAAAAGCTGGCGGAGAAGATGGGCATTTCACAGCGTAAGTGCCTAGCACTCGTCGTTGATGAGTGGATTCACCGGGACACTGTCAACCAAAAGAAGAAACGAGATGAGTTCGGCAACCTGGACACCCGAAGTGCCCTCAACCAGATTGACCGTCGGCTCCAGAAGATCGAGAAAAGGGAGAATCCGAGGGACACAATCGTTTCCTTCTTCAAGACCCAGGAGAAGGAAATCCTCAAGCCGATGAGTCTCCAGATTACCACCATATCGGCTAAACTCCAAGAGACGCTCGACGCCATCAATAATCTCTAGGAACAAGCATGTACCCGAAACTTCAGAGCAAAGGTATCGCTGGCGGAAACAATTCCGGCAGCTGTGCCTCTTATGCCTATTATCTTGAACACGAGAACCGATGGAAGAAAAAGAAAGGGCAAAAGGACAAACTTCTCCCTTTCTTTGACAAGAACAGGAAGATCGTCCCCATGTCAACGGTCATCAAAAAGATTGACTCGAACAAGGGCGGATTACATGCGGAAGACGCCAAGTTCTTCTCGCTAGTAATTAACCCGTCCGAGAAGGAGACAGATATGCTAGGGGTTACCCGAGAGGAGAAGCTGGAGTCTCTTCATCGGATGGTGGACAGCATGATGGACCGGTACGCTACCGGCTTCAACAAGGATGGCGTCCGAAACCATCGGGACCTCCTATATTACTATACCGTCCATGAATACCGCGAGAATGATGACGGTACGCTCCGGCCCGGGATCCATGTCCATATCATCGTCAGCAGGAAAGACAATTCTGGGAAATACAAACTCTCGCCGATGACCAACCATCGGGGAGAATCGTCCGGTGTCATCAAGTCCGGCTTCAACCGGGATTCTTTCTACCGTGATTGCGAACGCATCTTTGATACATCCTTCGGATATCAGAGGCCGATCAGCGAGTCCTACGACTATCACAACACGATGAAGCATGGGAGCAACGAGGAAAGGGCCGCCATGATTCAGGCATCCGTTCAGGAAGAGCAGATCCGCCAACAGGTGACGGCGGCCCTGGCCAGGCGTGCCGCCCGGCTGGCCCAAGAGGCGGCCACCGAGGAGGCAAAGCGCCAAAGACAAGCCGAACTGGCCCGTCAGAACGAGGAGAAAAAGAAGAGAAACGAATTCTGGAACAGCTACCACAGCTATTACCGGCCGGCCCTTGACGAGTTGAAAAAACAGTGCAACACTGCATTCTCCCTCTACGACAACATCAAATTGGAAAGAGCGGAGCTCCGGGAAGAGACTTCTGAGCAGTACCGCAAACTGAAATTCACTTACAATCTTCTCTTGGCCAAACAGAAAGAGCTGAAAAGGGCCCGCACGTACAAGGAACTCCTTGGCGTTTTCACGAAGATGATGCTCTTCGTCAACCCGCTGCCGGTTCTGATGGCAAGCCTGGCGCTTCAGGTTCTTCTCGAAGGGAAGAAACTGTATGACCAGGAAAAGATTCAGACCTTGCGCGAGCAGGTCGACGATATCCGTGAGGAGATCGATTCTCTGAAAACCAAGCAGGACAAACTGAAGCACGCCCAGCATGATTCTCTCCGCCAGTATATCGAGGTCAAGGATAAGAAAGCGGAACTGACTCAACAGATTCAGGCTCTCAAAAAAGAGCTTGAACCTTCGCGCGAGACTATCAACCTGGACTCTCTTGCCGAAGAGCTTTCCAAGAGGAAAGCCGCCCAGAAAGAAGTATCAATGAGCCAGGTTTGCGCCGCATTCGGCATCTACGGAG
>JAEEGH010008195.1_pt1 | contig 24802 bp, 19 predicted proteins | sample 9134181 | NCBI WGS metagenome assembly JAEEGH01 (sample SAMN16246544, study PRJNA631951) | gut metagenome | biome: gut microbiome; feature: rumen; material: DP-attached | host: Bos | place: Iran: Karaj | collected 2018-10
TGGGCAAGGCATAAATGGCTGTCGTCCAGCAGGTGACGATGCCGAGAACGAGGATGGCGACGTCGCGGATAACGATGCGGCGCGAGAGATAGCCGGGGTCCAGCAGCGAGATATGACTCCAGCCGAAGAGGACGGCGCCAATATGAAAATAGCTGACCGACAATGCCGAGGCACCGGCAGGCCACAACAGGCGCAACTCCAGCTTGCTATGGGCAATGAAGCCTGCGGCAAAGACCAGATAAGTGAGGGCAGTCAGCATGCGCGACCGGCGATAGACCTCGAAGTCGCGGTAGGCTTTGTTGCCATCCAACAAAGAGCACCCCATCACGATATTCACAACGGCTGCTATCAAAAGGACGATGTTATATAATTGTACTATCATTGATAATGGTCGAGGTCTATGGTTGACCTCTCGTTTTCTTTCACAGTGCAAAGGTACGCAAAAGATATTATGTAAGGTGTGCAATAATCGACAATGGTGTGCAAAAATCGACAATGAGGTGTATAAATTTCGCCAATTTGTACACCCCTTTCGGACGTCTTTTCCCCGATGGAATCGGCGATTTTTTGAAAGAAATAGTGTAAAAAAGCCATCTTATCACAAAAAAGATGATTATTTCCTTGTAATTACGCGCGATAATTCGTAATTTTGCAGCCAAAAGGTGCCAATGATACCTATTGAACACATACAGTTTGCCGCCATCACGCTGACGGGTGCTCTTACCTTGATGCTGGTGTTTGTGCTGCCCATCCGAGGTGAGATAGGGCAGGCATACAACCGTTCGCGGTGGCTGATGGTGACTGGTACGGCCGTGTTGCCCGTACAGTTTCTGTTGCAATATACGCTGCACTTCCGGCGAATGGGTGTCGAACCGGCGGTACTGGTCAATCTGCTGTTCTTTATCCCCTCGGCATGGCTCATCAGTCTGGCCATCCTGAACCTGCTACGGCAGAAGGCGCTGAGAAGCCTGGACTGGTATGTGGGCTTGGGCAGCTACGTGGCGGTGGTGATCCTGCTGCTGGGTGCGAACCCCACCGGGGGGCACGATGTGCTGGACGTCACGCCGCGCCTCTACTATACCGAACTGGCCAGTGCCTGTATCTATGCCGTCATGCAGTTCTACTATACCAGTCAGCTGTGGCGCGAGTTCAGGCGCCTGCGGCTGGCTTTGGAGAACTACTACGACCGCGAGCGTCACGGCGTCTTACGCTGGATGCGCAACAGCTGCATGCTGCTGTCGCTGTCGGCAGTGTTCGCCCCAATGGTCATCTTCTGGTCGGGACCGCTGCTCATCGTCTATGCGCTCACCATCATGCTCTGCATCAGCTATACGGTCATCAGCTTCTACGGCTACGGACTGGACCGCCGCCACCTGCAGGCGTTGCAGGAAGTGGAGCGCAGCATGCAGGAGGACGAACAGGCGGAGAGTCTGGACAGACAGGACAACGGCAGCGACCTGTCGGACCGCGACATGCAGCACGTGGGCAAAGCGGTGGAGCGCTGGTTAGCCAAGGGCGGTCACCTGCACAGTGGCATCACCATTCAGACGGCTGCCGACGACATGCGGATACCGCGCTACCAGCTGAAGCTATGGCTGAAGACGACGGAACAGAAGCTCTTCAACCCCTGGCTGACCAACCTGCGCATAGAGGAGGCCAAACGCCAGCTGAAGAAGCATCCCGAATGGTCGAACGACACCATTGCGGAGCATTGTGGCTTCAGTTCGCGCAACTATTTCCAAACCATCTTCAAGAAGCAGACTGGTGTCAGTCCTTCAGAGTTCTCATGAAAAACACCTTAAATCACATCTCCTTTTTCGTAACCAGATATGAGGCGCCCATAGAAAGGACGAGGACACCGAAGATGAAGGCCAGGCTCCAGGGGGTGGGGACTTCGATATGGGGCATGTTGAGCTGCAAGCCGAGGAGTTCGGCAAAGGCGTTGATATATTCGTTCATGGCCAGCAGCATCTTGATGCCGACGAAGATAAGGATGATGCCCAAGCCGTACTTCAGGTACTTGAAGTATTGGGCCACGGCGGCCAGTGCAAAGTAAAGGGCACGAAGGCCGAGAATAGCGAAGATGTTGCTGGTGAGCACGATGAACGGGTCGCGGCTGACGGAGAAGACAGCGGGAATGGAGTCGACGGCAAAGGCAACATCGGTGGTCTCGATGACCAATAGTGTGACAAACAATGGCGTAGCAAGCCGCTTACCATTGGAAAGGATGAAGAAACGGTCGCCATGCAGCTGGTCGGTAGCTGGGAAGAATTTCTTGAACCAGCGTACGATAACGTTCTGCGAAGGGTCGGCCTGTTCGTTATCATCGTGTTTGAACATCTTGGCACCTGTATAGAGCAGGAAGAGGCCGAACAAGCCTAATACCCACTCGAAACGCTCCACCATCGCTGCGCCGGCAAAGATAAAGATGCTGCGCAGCACCAAGGCTCCGAAGATACCCCAGAAGAGTACTTCGTGCTGGTATTTGCGCTCGATGCCGAAGAACGAGAAGAGCATGAGGAACACGAAGAGGTTATCCATGGACAGCGACTTCTCGATGAGGTAGCCTGCCAGGAATTCCATGGCTTTTTCGTGTGACTCGACAGGATACCAGATATAGATGGCGGCACAGAACACCAGTGACACGCCAATCCATACGGCGGTCATCTTGAGCGCCTCTTTCACACTGACTTCATGCTGACCTTTCTTGCCGAACATCTTCAGGTCGACAATCAGCATGATGAATACCAATACGTAGAATACAATCCATGCCCACAAGGGCATTCCCATTAAATCCATTATTCTTTTATTTATAATACAACTTGGACAACTATAACAACTTTTTTTAAGGTTGTCCCGAGTTGTCTATGTTGTCGTTTTTATTTCTTATTTCGTCCTTGTGTAGGTACGATAACCGTAGATGATAATCACGAGGAAGCAAAGCAGTGGCAGCACGAACGACAGGTTGACGGCGGGCATGCCGAAAAGCTCCTTTTGATCGATGATGGATGCCTGCAATGGAGGCAGTACACTACCACCGAGGATAGCCATAATCAGACCTGCTGCACCAAACTTGGCATCGTCGCCCAATCCTTGCAGGGCAATGCCGTAGATGGTGGGGAACATGAGCGACATGCAGGCTGAGATAGCTACCAGACAGTACAATCCGGCACGACCGTCGATGAAGATGACACCACACGTCAGCAGTGCACCCACGGCGGCCAGGATGCCCAGCAAGGCACCGGCATTGATGTATTTGAGGAAGTAGGTGCAGATGAATCGGCTCGACACGAAGATGGCCATAGCCACGATGTTATAGGTCTGCGACGTCACTTCGGCCTCCTGTTCACCCATACCTTCGTTCATTAATACGCGCGTACCATATTGTATAATAAATGTCCAGCACATGATTTGTACGCCGACATAGAAGAACTGGGCGATGACACCTTCGCGATAGTAATCGATGGCGAAGATGCGACGCAAGGTGGGCAGGAAGTTGATGTCGTGGTTCTGGTCGCCGTTCTTGGGCATGTTGGTAAACCAGATGACGGCAAACATGACGGCAATGACGGCACCGATGGCCAGATAGGGGGCAATGAGTACGCTGAGGTCGGAGTCGCGCATGGCGCTGAACTCAGCATCTGAAAGCAACGCACGCTCGTCGGTGGAAGCGGGATTCAGTTTGGCCTGGATGAAATTCATGGCTACGTACATACCACACAGCGAACCCATGGGGTTGAAGCACTGCGCCATGTTCAGACGACGCGTAGCCGTCTCTTCCGAACCCATGGTGAGAATGTAGGGATTGCACGACGTCTCAAGGAACGACAGTCCGCAGGTCAGAATGAAGTAGGCTACGAGGAAGGGATAGTACATGCCCGTCCACGAGGCTGGCAGGAAGAGTAGGGCACCGACGGCATAGAGTCCCAGGCCCATCAGTACGCCTGCCTTGTATGAGTACTTGCGGATGAACATGGCTGCGGGGAACGCCATGGCGAAGTAGCCGCCGTAGAAGGCCACCTGCACCAGTGCACCGTCCGTGACGCTCATGCGGAATATCTTTGAGAAGGCCTTCACCATCGGGTTGGTGATATCGTTGGCAAAGCCCCACAGGGCAAAGCACGACGTGACAAGGATGAACGGTACGAGATAGCTCACACCATTGCGCGAAATCAGCGATTCTTTCTCAGACATGTTTTAAGTATTATAGTTTAATTTTATGTTATTTATCTGCAATCTTACGGAATGACTGAAGTTTCTCGCCGTAGCAGAGGTCGCCACAGTCGCCAAAGCCTGGCACAATGTACTTCTGTTCGTTCATGCCTTGGTCGATGGCGGCACACCAGATGGTGGAACCTTCGGGCAGTGCCTCCTTGACGACTTCGATGCCTTCGGGGGCTGCAATGACGCAGCAGAGGTGAATCTTCTTGGGTTTGCCTGCCTGTAGCAGTGAATCGATGGCTGCGGCCAGACTGCCACCCGTCGCCAGCATGGGGTCGACGATGATCAGCGTCTTATTCTTCACGCTCTGAGTAGCAATATATTCCGTATGGACACCAACCTCGGTATGCTCTCGATTGATATACATGCGGAAGGCAGACACGAAGCCATTGTCGGCCTTGTCGAACACGTCGAGGAAACCCTCGTGGAAAGGCAGTCCTGCACGCAATACGGTAGCTATCACCATGTCATCTTTAAGCAGGGGAATGTCGATAGTACCCAAAGGTGTGGTAACTGTCTTAGGCTTGTAGTCCAAAGTTTTGGAAATCTCGTATGCCATCAGGGCACCGATACGTTTGACATTGTGACGGAACAGAAGGCGATTCTTCTGAATGTTCCTGTCACGTAACTCTGCCATATACTGGTTCATGACGGAGTTGGTCTTGCTGAAATCTATTACTTCCATTGTTTTGATTGCTTAAGATGGGTGCAAAGGTACTGATTTTGCGCCAAATTTTGACAAGTGGGAGTGGCAAAAATAGATTGTCATGTCAATTTTTAATTTCTTTAACCTAAAAAAGGTTGTGTTCGCACAAAATTCTCTGGATTCTTAATTCCTAATTCCTATTTTATTACTAACTTTGCAGCCGAATTTGAAATAGGTAATAGTAAATTTTTAATAAAATAGTATTATGGCAAAGTTAGATTTGACTCAGTATGGCATCACTGGTTCTACCGTGATTGCTCACAATCCATCGTATGAGTTCCTCTTCAAGGAGGAGACAAAGGCTGGTCTCGAGGGTTTTGACAAAGGTCAGAACACCGAGCTCAATGCTGTTAATGTAATGACAGGTATCTACACTGGTCGTTCGCCTAAGGATAAGTACATCGTGAAGGATGCACAGAGCCAGGACAAGGTATGGTGGACTACTGAGGAGTATAAGAATGATAACCACCCCATGAGCGAGGAGGTTTGGGCCAAGGTTAAGGACATCGCTATCAAGGAGCTCTGCAACAAGGAGCTGTATGTGATGGATGCTTTCTGCGGTGCCAACGAGGCTACCCGTCTGCGCGTTCGCTTCATTGTTGAAGTGGCTTGGCAGGCACACTTCGTCAAGAACATGTTCATCCAGCCTACCGCTGAGGAACTGGAGAGCTTCGAGCCTAATTTCGTAATCTACAATGCTTCAAAGGCAAAGGTTGAGAACTACAAGGAGCTGGGTCTGAACTCAGAGACTTGCGTCGCCTTCAACACCACAACCCGTGAACAGTGCATCATCAACACTTGGTATGGTGGTGAGATGAAGAAGGGTATGTTCTCAATGATGAACTACTATCTGCCCTTGCAGGGTATCGCTTCTATGCACTGCTCTGCTAACACCGATATGGAGGGTAAGAACACCGCCATCTTCTTCGGTCTGTCTGGTACGGGTAAGACCACGCTGTCAACCGATCCTAAGCGTTTGCTGATTGGTGACGACGAGCACGGATGGGACGACGAGGGCGTATTCAATTTCGAGGGTGGTTGCTACGCTAAGGTTATCAACCTCTCTAAGGAGAACGAGCCTGACATCTATGGTGCTATCAAGCGCGACGCTCTGCTCGAGAACGTAACTGTTGCTGCTGATGGCAAGATTGATTTCGCAGACAAGAGCGTTACCGAGAACACGCGTGTGTCATATCCTATCAACCACATTGAGAAGATTGCCCAGAAGGTCAATGGTAAGAGCGCTGGTCCTGAGGCTAAGAACGTTATCTTCCTGAGTGCTGACGCATTCGGCGTACTGCCCCCAGTATCTATTCTGACTCCTGAGCAGACCAAGTATTACTTCCTCTCTGGTTTCACAGCTAAGTTGGCTGGTACAGAGCGTGGTATTACTGAGCCCACTCCTACATTCTCTGCTTGCTTCGGTCAGGCATTCCTCGAGCTGCACCCCACAAAGTATGCTGAGGAGCTGGTTAAGAAGATGGAGAAGAGCGGTGCCAAGGCTTATCTTGTGAACACTGGTTGGAATGGTACTGGCAAGCGTATCTCTATCCCCGATACACGTGGTATCATCGACGCTATCCTGGATGGTAGCATCCTGAAGGCTGAGACCAAGAAGATTCCTTACTTCGACTTCGAGGTTCCCACAGCTCTGCCCAACGTGAACCCAGCTATCCTCGATCCTCGTGACACATACGCTGACGCTGCCGAGTGGAACAAGAAGGCTGAGGACCTGGCTGCCCGCTTCATCAAGAACTTCAAGAAGTACGAGGGTAATGAGGCTGGTAAGGCACTTGTCGCTGCAGGACCTAAGTTGTAAGCCTTAGGGCCGAAAGCAACTTCGCCCTACGCAGGGCAAAGTTTGCTGGTCCAAAGTTGTAATTGAGACATTGAGAAAATGAGATAATGAAAAATTGGCTGCGCCGAAAGGTGCGGCCAGTTTTTTTTGATAAAGGTCAAAAATATGCCCCCAATTGTAATTTTTCATTCCCTCAATTTCTCATTTTCTTAATTTCTCCGTACCTTTGCACCCGTAGTCGTGATGATTACGTCAATTTGTTTTCATAGTTATTCATTAGGTTAGTAGTTATTTGATTTTTAAGGTAAGATTATGTTATTAGATTTTCAAACAACATTGATATTGGTATGCACAGCTGTGGTGACAGCATTAAGTGTTATCACGCTGATTAATACTGATATTCGTTGAAAAATAGCGCGGAGTGAGTGATTCATACCGCGCTCTTTTTATAAATAAACCTAAAATATTGGCTTTTATAACATATTTAACTTAATAAAAGGTAGAAAAATGCTCAAAATTGAAGATTTGTGCGTAAATTTGCACCCAAATTGGAAAAAAGTACGCAAAAATGAAGCAGATTAAGATATTATTCATGTTGGTAGTGACTGTTCTGATGATGGGCTCATGCCTTTCAGAAAGTGATTCCAGTGTGACACTATACAATGATGCAGCCATTACAGACTTTACATTAGGTACGCTGAATAAATATATTAATGACTCGAAGAGTACTTTCTCAGGAAGCACCTATTCGTTCAACGTTGACCAGTCGAGTAATGGCGTTCATAACTTTAAGGACACTACAATTGTAGGACGTTGCGTCTATAACAACGATTCGCTGCCTTTGGGCACTGACCTTCAGCATGTGGTAGCCACCTTGACGACTTTGAATAACGGTGTTGCCCTGATTGAGCGACTGGATGCCCCTGACCATTACGACTACTTTAATCTGTTAGACAGCATAGACTTCACTAAGCCTCGCAAGGTTCGCGTCTATTCCAGTGACGGTTCTGCTTTTAACCAGTATTATATCAGTGTCGATGCCCATCAAGAAGACGGCAACGAGTTCGTATGGAAACTGATGGACGAAGCATGGCAGCCTGCACCAAATGCGCAGCAGTTGCCTGCAGGAATCAAACAATTGTTGGGTAATAGTACCACAGAGCGGTATGCCCTGTCTACTGACAATAAGTTGATGGTTTCGCGTGACAATGGTGCTTCGTGGCAGGAAGACTTGATTAATGAAGATTACGATATGTTGCCCACCCAGGATTTGGCACTCATCAGCTATCCTATGACTAATACCGATAGTGTCGACTACGTGTTGCTTATCGGTAATCGTGAGGTCAACGACCAAAATGACGAAGCCATTGCCATGGTATGGCGTAAGGTAGTAGACTATAGCAAGAACTCAGCCAAGGCCAGTTGGAACTATGTGGAACGTAATGCAAGCAGCGGTGACTCGCTGGCTTTGCCGCGTATGAAGGATCTCGCCATGGTGAAGTATGATGACGGCATTCTGGCATTTGGTGCTGAGGGTATCGGTGGCTGGGACGAGCCTCCCTATACAATGATATATCAGAGTCGTGATAATGGCATCACGTGGAAATTTAATCCATGCTATGTTTTCCCTGACGACTTTATTAACCTTGCCACAAAGGTTACGCCAGTTGTTGATAAAGACAACTTCCTATGGCTGTACTGTGAAGGCATTGGCCAAGTTTGGCGTGGCAGACTGAATAGATTGGGTTGGAAGAAGCAACAGTAGGATGAGAAACGTCGTGATAGCCGTTCTGCTGGTACTCGTTGCCAGTGTTCATGCTCAGACAGATCCTGAATACAAATTGGAACTGGGCGGTGGCATCGGAATGGTATCATATCAGGGCGATTTCAATAGCAGCCCGTTCAAGAATCTTCAACCGATGTTCACGGTGCTGGCAAAATACAGGTTTGACCCACGCAGGGCGTTGGCTCTGAATGTGAGTTACGGACAATTGAAAGGGTCGTCGAAGGACGCCAAGACATATTACCCCATGACCACTGTTTACGACTTCAAGTCTAATGTGGCCGATGTGGGATTGAGACTGGAATACAATTTCTGGCCATTCGGCACAGGATTTGAATATCGTGGAGCCAAGCGGCTGACGCCGTATGTTGCCATCGGGTTGGGCATGACCATTGCCAAAGCTGAAGGAAAGTCGGCAACAGGTGTAAATATGCCTATCGGGGTTGGTGTGAAGTATAAGTTAGCCGATCGCCTTAATCTGGCAGCAGAGTGGGCTATGCACATCACTACCAGCGACGAATTGGATGGCATCAAAGACCCGTATGGCATTGAGAGCAGTGGCCTGTTCAAGAACACTGACTGCTATAGCCATCTCCGCCTGTCGTTGAGCTACGACCTTTGGGCAAAGTGTCGTACGTGTCATAATGACAAGGACTGATGATGGATGATGTAAGATGTAAGATGTAAGATGGATGATGTAAGAAGTAAGAAATTAGATAAAATAAGATATATGACAGCAGAACTGGATAAGAACCGCATACCACAGCATATTGCCATCATCATGGACGGCAATGGACGCTGGGCTACTGAGCGTGGGCTCGATCGTACGTTCGGACACAAGGCAGGGCTTGATACGGTAAAGAAAATTACGGCAGAATGCGCACGTTTGGGCGTCAAGTACCTGACTCTCTACACTTTCTCTACCGAGAACTGGAATCGTCCTGCATACGAGATTGAGGCATTGATGGGGCTGGTGCTCAGCTTTATCGAGATGGAGTTGTTTACCGACAATAACGTCAAGTTCATGTTGGTTGGCGATATCGAAAGACTGCCTAAGAGCGTACAGGACAAGATTCACTATATGGAGAATCTGACCAAGGACAACGATGGTATGACGATGGTGGTAGCTATGAGCTACTCGTCAAAGTTAGAGCTGACCCGTGCTACGCGTCTGATAGCAGAAGAGGTAAAGCAGGGCAAGCTGAATGTCGACGACATTACCGAACAGACCATTAACGACCATCTGTGGACCTATTTCATGCCCGACCCCGAGCTGTTGATTCGTACGGGTGGCGAGTTGCGTATCTCGAACTACCTGTTGTGGCAGTGTGCTTATTCAGAGTTCTATTTCTGCGATACCTATTGGCCTGACTTTGACGAGGAAGCCCTGCATCTGGCTATCGCCGATTATCAGGGGCGCCAGCGTCGTTTTGGTAAGACGGAGGCACAGGTGGAGAGCGAGGCTTCGCCTCTAAATAATAAATAAAAAAGAATAAATAAGCAAATGAAGAAATATCTTATATTTTTTATTTCTTATTTTATATTTAGCGTTAGCGCTGTTGCGCAGGACGTCATCGTCAACCCTGACATATCCTATGCTGGCACACCCCGTCAGCTTGAGATTGGCGGATTGGCCGTGAAGGGTGTCGAGGGCTATGAAGACTACGTGCTTACAGGATTGTCCGGCCTGTCTGTCGGACAGATGATTAGTCTGCCGGGCACGGAGATTACTGAAGCCGTCAAGCGTTATTGGAAGCATGGTCTGTTTTCGCAGGTTGCTATCACTGCCGACTCTATCGTTGGACAGAAAGTTTATCTCTGCATCCATCTGGCTACACGCCCGCGTGTCAGCACCATCAACTACAATGGATTAAAGAAGTCGGAACGTGATGACATGGAGTCTAAATTGGGCATCATGCGCGGTGCACAGATTACGCCTAACATGATTGACCGTGCCAAGATTCTGGCCAAGAAGTATTTCGACGACAAGGGTTACAAGAATGCCGAGATTGATATTGTACAGCGTGACGATGTGACGGGCAAGAATCAGGTAATACTTGACGTCAACATCGACAAGAAGGCTAAGATGAAGGTACGCCAGATTATCTTTGAGGGTAATGAGCAGCTTACCGATGGTAAAATCAAGGGTAACCTGATTAAGAAGGGTGCTTTTGGTAAGATTAACGAGGCTGGAAAACTTAAGAATTTCTTCAAGTCGAAGAAGTTTACCCCTGAGCGTTATAGTGAAGCTAAGAAGGCTCTGATTGATAAGTATAATGAGTTAGGTTATCGTGATGCAGTTATCTTAGAAGATTCTGTGTGGACTGTCGATGAAAAGCATGTCAACGTCTTCGTCAAGTTGGAAGAGGGTCAGAAATACTATCTGCGCAACATTACATGGGTGGGTAACACCGTTGTTACCAGCGATTATCTCTCTGCCGTATTGGGTATGAAGAAGGGCGATGTCTACAATCAGAAGCAGATGAAGAAGCGCCTCTCTGAGGACGACGATGCCGTCGGTAACTACTATTGGAACAATGGTTACCTGTTCTACAACCTGGATCCTGTTGAGGTCAATATAGTAGGCGACTCTATCGATCTTGAAATGCGAATCCAGGAGGGTACACAGGCACATATCAGCCATGTACGCATCTATGGTAACGACCGTATTTATGAAGAGGTCGTACGTCGTGAATTGCGTACCAAGCCTGGTGACCTGTTCTCGAAGGATGCCTTACAGCGTTCTGCCCGTGATATCGCCTCTATGGGATTCTTTGATCCTGAGAAGGTAAACCCGGATATCAAGCCTAACTATGAGGATGGCACCGTGGATATCAACTGGGATTTGGAGCAGAAGTCTAACGACCAGCTTGAGTTCTCGCTCGGTTGGGGTCAGACGGGTATCATAGGTCGTGTGGGTATCAAACTCAACAACTTCTCGATGCGCAACTTGTTTGGTAGGAATAAGATGCACCGTGGCATCATGCCTATCGGTGATGGTGAGCAGCTCTCACTCTCGTTGCAGTCCAACGGTAGCTACTATAGCTCTATCTCTACGGGTTACTCTACGGGCTGGTTTGGTGGCAAGCGCCCCAATTCGTTCAGCGTTAGTGCTTTCTACTCGAAACAGAGTGACATCTCCAGCACTTATCGTAACTCAGCATGGATGAACAACTACTATAATTATTATGGTGGTTACGGTTCGTATAATTCAAGCTACTACGACTATACCTCGATGATGGACGACAGCAAGTACATCAAGCTGTTTGGTGCATCGATAGGCTGGGGTAAGCGTCTGCGTTGGCCCGATGACTATTTCCAGTTGTCTATGCAGCTGTCGTACACCCGCTATATGTTGCGCGACTGGAGTTACTTCATCATCTCTAATGGTAACTGTAACAACATCAACCTTGGTATCACGCTATCGCGTACTTCTACCGACAACCAGCTCTTCCCACGTCGAGGATCTGAGTTCATGGCCAGTGTTACGCTTACGCCACCTTGGTCTGTCTTCGACAACAAGAACTACGGTGCTTTGGCTTCCACAGAAACCTACAACACCGATATTGATCGCTACAATGCCGAGTTGCAGGACAAGTATCGTTGGATTGAGTATCACAAGTGGAAGTTTAAGACCCGCACCTATACGGCACTTACCAATGGTCAGAAGTGCTTCGTGCTCATGACTCGTGTCGAGCTTGGATTGTTAGGTGCCTACAATAATGATAAGAAATCACCGTTCGAGACCTTCTACGTCGGTGGTGATGGTATGAGCGGCTACTCGTCAGGCTATGCCGAGGAGACTATTGCTTTGCGTGGTTACGATAACGGTTCACTCACGCCTTACCGTGCTGAGGGTTACGCCTATGATCGCTTCACCCTTGAGTTGCGCTATCCGTTTATGTTGGGTAACACCACCATCTACGGACTTGGATTCCTGGAGGGCGGTAATGCCTGGCATGAGGCCAAGAACTTCAATCCCTTCGAACTCAAGCGTTCGGCAGGTTTGGGTGTCCGCATCTTCCTCCCGATGGTGGGTCTGATGGGTATAGACTGGGCATACGGTTTCGACAAGGCCTATTCAGGTTCATCAAAAGGCGGTGGCCAGTTCCACTTCATCTTAGGACAAGAATTCTAAGGAAACTCTTAAACCTTCCTTAAGTTTTCGCGTCAAAGTAGATGTATTAACTTAAAAGAGACGAATTATGAAGAAAGTAATATTGATGATGGTTATGTGTGCAACGGCCCTGTCGTTGCAGGCACAGAAGTTTGCCCTTGTGGATATGGACTATATCTTTAAGAACATTCCTGCCTACGAGCGTGCTAACGAACAGTTGAACCAAGTGTCTAAGAAGTGGCAGGCCGAGGTTGACGCCCTTCAGATAGAAGCACAGACGCTCTACAAGAATTACCAGAACGAGGTTGTATTCCTCTCTCAGGAGCAGAAGAAAACCCGTCAGGATGCCATCATGGAAAAGGAGAAAGAGGCTGCTGACTTGAAGAAGAAGTATTTCGGCCCTCAGGGCGAGCTCTTCAAGAAGCGTACAGCACTCATGTCGCCCATTCAGGAGGAAGTCTATAATGCCGTAAAGGATATTGCCGATCTCCGTGGCTACCAGCTTGTGCTTGACCGTGCTTCCGATGCCGGCATCATCTTTGGTTCGCCCAAGGTCGATATCTCTAACGAGGTGCTTTCCAAACTCGGATATAGCAATTGAGAGATTGAGTCAATGAGATAATGAGAAATTATAATAAATAAAGAAAACAACAATGAAGAAGATTATTCTTTGCGCTATTTGCGCTATCTGCGGTTTCACTACCGCCAATGCACAGAAGTTCGGTCACGTTAACTCACAGGAGGTTATCCAGGCTATGCCTGAGTTCGCCAAGGCTCGTGCCGATATTGAGGCCCTTACCAAGCAGTATGAGGCTGATTTGAAGTCAATGCAGGACGAACTGCAAAAGAAGGGCGAGGCCTTTGAGAAGGAGCAAGCTACCCTGCCTGAGAATATCAAGCAGCGTCGTCAGACCGAGCTCAACGAGATGTATCAGAAGATTCAGCAGAGCTTCCAGGACAACCAGCAGGCTTTGGCCAAGGAGCAGCAGGACAAGATGCAGGCCATTACCACTAAGGTTGTCGATGCTATTAAGGCTGTAGGTCAGGCTGGTGGCTATGTTTACATCATGGATACTGCCAGTGGTATTCCCTACATCAGCACCACGCTTTCTACTGATGTTACTGCACAGGTAAAGACCAAGCTTGGATTGAAGTAATAAGGATTCTTTATCATCAAATAAAAGCACCCAGAGAAGGGTGCTTTTTTCTATTAGTTCTTGTTAACTGCTGCAGCTTCTCGCGCATCGAACTTGTCCAGTTTGTTGAGGTAGTACCGACGTAAGTCAGCCCAGTTATAATAAGGATATTGGTTCGTCTTGATGGGCAACCTGCACTCGCGCTCGTTCAGCAGAGCCTTGACAAGGATGTCATTAGCGCTGGTCATGGGCTTTTGCCTATTGGCTTTTGACTTTATAGGACGATAGAATATCAGCTGGATATTGCAGGCCATGGGGTAGATTTTGTAGTTGCGCCAGTACTTGTCCAGTTCGTTGAGGTCGTTGACGGCAATGCCACAGTCGTCGAGCTCCAAGAGGCAAGCCAGGGGCATGACGCAGACTTCGTGGCCAAAGCGCAGGGTGGCCTGCGTCTGGGTGACGGTATCGGCTGTCTCGATGATGTTACGCAGCAGGTTCTTCTGCGAGAAGGGCATCGCACCACCCGTCTGTGGGGCTGGACCGTAGTCGACATACCAACGAATGTTGCGCGTGCGCCACTGGTCGTAGATTTCGTCGTTGTTGAACAGTGGATAGAGGTCGATATCGGTATCGTGACTCTGCATGTTGGTGGCTATCTCGAACAGGTTATACATCAGGCGATCGGCCTTCAAACTGTCGGCTACCCACTGCTGGTCGTTGAACAGCACTTGCATCAGGCGATCAGGCTTGACCAGATTGCCATATTGCCGCTTTACGGCACCAGCCTTCTCACGCATGGTTTTGACCAGTCCCGTGCGCGACGCGTTCATATAATATTGTAGGGCCTCGCTGACCTCATTATGGATGCGGGCAGTGGGATTGGCAGCCATCAGCTCTTCGCACTCTGCCACCATTGACAGAATACAGCGTACGACAACCGTCGAACGGGCATCGATAGCCACATTCTTCGCCTTAAAGATTTCAGGGAAGTTCTGTGCCAAGCGTTTACCGATGCCGTGATGCTGACGCTCGCCAACGGAACTCAGGTCGCCTAAACGCAGTTGCGCACCCTCGTACTGACCATCGAGGGTAGGGTAGTTGGGTACAGGCAACTTGACGAAGGTCTCTAACTGGCGCAGCACTTCTTCGCCTTTGGTAGTCAGTTTGCCATATTGTCTGGCCTTCTGCATGGGTTCCACAACGCTGGAGTAGCTATCTTTGCCGATAAGCCAACGTGAGCCATGGCGTCCGTAGTGCGACATATAGAAAGGCACATAGCCCTTAGGTGCAGGCGTCAGTGCCTGGGGTGTAAACAGACGGTCATAGTCCAGATAGTTGCTGGCTGCCACATATTTGTTGGCTTCAATCTCCTCGCGTGCGGTCTGTGCTGTCATGGTCATTGCCCATGCAGCCACCATCGTCATGATTGTCAGTCTTTTCATATAAAAATAGGTTTAATCTGTGCAAAGATACAAATTTAAATTGAGAAACTTTTCACTTTTCACTTTTATTTTTTACCTTTGCACGAGAAAAGTGCAAAGTAAAAACTGAATAATGAGTAATACAGCTATTCCGCAGGAATTCAATAACTTCTTCTTAAAGGATGTGTCGTTTGTCAACCTGATGACGAAACGCATCTTTAACGTGCTGATAGTGGCTAACCCCTACGACGCCTTCATGCTGGAGGATGACGGTCGTGTGGACGAAAAGATATTCGATGAATACATGGAGCTGGGTATGCGCTACCCACCCACGTTTACGCAGGTGTCAACCACTGAGGAGGCTAGCAACGTACTTGGGACGACGGACATCGACCTGGTCATCTGCATGCCTGGTAATGCCGATAACGACGCCTTTGCCGTGGCCCGTGACGTCAAGCTGATGGCACCTCATATTCCCTGCGTGGTACTGACACCCTTCTCGCATGGTATCACCAAGCGAATCCAGGACGAGGACATGTCGGTGTTCGACTACGTATTCTGCTGGTTGGGCAATACGAACCTCATCATGTCGATTATCAAGTTGATTGAGGACAAGATGAACATCGAGCACGACGTGACGGAGGCTGGCGTACAGATGATTCTGCTGGTCGAGGACAATATCCGTTTTTATTCCAGTGTATTACCCAACCTCTACAACTATATCCTTGCACAGTCGAAGAACTTTTCGACTGAGGCTCTGAACCCCCATGCTGCTGCCCAACGTAAGCGAGGCCGTCCGAAGGTGGTGCTGGCTACGAACTACGAGGAGGCCATGGAGTGGTACGAGCGCTATCACGACAATGTGCTGGGCGTCATCAGCGATACGCGCTTCCCCATGAAGACCCACGAGGGACGCTTGTCACATGTCGAAGAGGGCGACCCTGAGGCTGGTCTGAAGCTGTTGCGTGAAATACGGCGTCGCGACGAGTACGTGCCATTGATTCTGGAGAGTTCTGAGATTATCAACAAGGACAAGGCAGAAGCCGAGCACTTCCATTTCATTGACAAGAACTCGAAGAAGATGAATGTGGACCTGCGTCGTCTTATTGAAGAGCACATGGGTTTTGGCGACTTCGTGTTCCGTGACCCCAAGACCAAGCAGGAGGTGTATCGTGTATCGACACTGAAGGAGTTGCAGGATAACATCTTCAATATTCCTGCCGATTCCTTCCAGTATCATGTGTCGCGCAACAATATGAGCCGTTGGCTCTGTGCACGCGCCATCTTCCCTGTGTCGCAGTTCCTGAAGACTGTGACGTGGCACAAACTGCAAGACCTGGATGCCCACCGACAGATTATCTTCGATGCCATCGTTCAGTACCGTCGCATGAAGAATATTGGTGTGGTGGCCGTGTTCGACCGTCTGAAGTTCGACCGCTTTGCCCACTTTGCCCGTATTGGTGATGGTTCGTTGGGTGGTAAAGGTCGTGGTTTGGCTTTCCTCGACAATATCATCAAGCGCCATCCGGAGCTGAACCATTTTGAGAATGCCACGGTGCAGATACCAAAGACCGTTGTGCTCTGTACCGATTTCTTCGACCAGTTTATGGACGAGAACAACCTCTGGGGTATTGCCTTGAGCGATGCACCCGACGAGGAGATTCTGCAGCATTTCATGAAGGCCCAACTGCCTGATGCACTGATAGCCGACTTCTTTACGTTCTTCGACGCTGTGAAGTCGCCTATTGCCGTCCGTTCGTCATCATTGCTCGAAGACTCGCACTACCAGCCCTTTGCCGGTATCTATTCGACATACATGATTCCTTATCTCGACGACAAGTACGAGATGCTGCGTATGCTGGCCTGTGCCATCAAGGGCGTCTATGCCTCTGTGTATTACAAGGATTCAAAGGCCTATATGACGGCCACCTCGAACGTCATCGACCAGGAGAAGATGGCTGTCATCCTGCAGGAAGTCGTTGGCCAACAGTACGATACCCGTTTCTATCCCACTTTCTCAGGTGTACTACGCTCGCTGAACTACTATCCCATCGGCGATGAACAGGCTGAGGAGGGTATTGCTTCGTTAGCATTAGGATTAGGAAAATATATCGTGGATGGCGGACAGACGCTACGAGTCAGTCCCTATCATCCGCGTCAGGTGTTGCAGACTTCGGAGATGGAGACTGCCCTACGCGAGACGCAGACCCGTTTCTATGCCCTCGACATGAGTCATGTGGGTGACGACTTCAAGGTGGACGACGGCTTCAACATCCTGAACCTCCGTGTCAAGGAAGCTGACAAGGACAACTCGCTGCAAGGCATTGCCTCGACCTACGACCCTGTCGACCAGATTATCCGTGACGGCATCTACGAAGGTGGACGCAAGGTCATCTCGTTTGCCGGCGTGCTGCAACACGACATCTTCCCATTGCCCGAAATCCTGCAACTTGCGCAGAAGTACGGTTCTGAGGAAATGCGCCGTCCCGTAGAGATAGAGTTTGCATGTAATCTGAACAGTACATCACAAGGCACGACAGGCGACTTCTATCTGCTGCAGATTCGTCCTATCGTCGACTCGAAGCAGGTGTTGGATGAAGACCTGACGGCTATTCCTGACGAACAGTGCCTGTTGCGCTCGCACAACTCGCTGGGGCACGGTATCTCGGAGGATGTCTATGATGTGGTGTATGTCAAGACTGACGACGACTTTACAGCTGCCAACAATCCACGGATTGCCGACGAGATCGAGCAGATTAACCGCCGCTTCCTGGCCGAGGACAAGAACTACGTGCTGATTGGTCCAGGGCGCTGGGGCTCAAGCGACTACTGGCTGGGCATTCCCGTCAAGTGGCCACACATCTCGGCAGCACGTGTCATTGTCGAAGCCGGACTGAAGAACTATCATGTCGATCCCTCGCAAGGTACACACTTCTTCCAGAACTTGACGTCATTTGGCGTGGGCTACTTTACCATCAATACCTATACGGGCGATGGTGTCATGCAGACAGACATCCTCGACCAGATGCCAGCTGTCGAGGAAACAGAGTTTGTACGCCATGTCCGTTTCGATAAGCCCCTCAAGATAATGATGGACGGTAAGAAGCAGCATGGTGTGGTGCTGTTGCCTACACTTTAGGGCCTCTTTTCGAATCTAAAGGGATTACGGCTCGTTTCTTGTTCCCATAACTAAGGCATGAAACTGTCTTAGTAGTTAATAATGTTTAAAAGATAAACATGTTTCTTGCGTGTTTAGAAAATAAACTATATATTTGCATTATATTGTTTGAAATATAAACTTAACCCCTTATGAATACGGCAGAGGAATTGGATATTATCACTCGTATGCGTGGCGAGGTCATGAGCCGCAAAGACCTGACGGGCGAAAACCTCTTTCTGGCTTGGGGCTATCCTACGACCATTGTCCTGCTTGCAGAGTTTGTCGCCCTTCTGGTGTGGAATGAAAACTGGTGCGCATGGCTTTGGGCAGGTATCCCCCTGATAGGCACACCACTCATGATATACTTCCTGAATGATGATTACGAGCGCACCCACCATCGGACCCATGAGGCTAATACTATTCTGATGATGTGGATATTCATTGGTTTTGCTTCGTGCATCGGTGGGGCTGCTATGGGCTTTGCCGGGGTGTTCCCCCAATGTTATTGTGCCTATCAGGGACTACTCGTCGGCATGGGGTGCTTCATGACGGGTATCATTCTGAATTTCCGTCCCAAAATCATTTGCGGCATCCTGGCCTCCCTGCTCTCTGCCGTCCCTCTCTTCTTTCAAGGCGACCTCTGGCCTTGGCAGTTACCCGTTGCTGCTGTCATCGTCACCATCGCCCTTATCATCCCTGGACACCTGTTCCGTCGTTACGTAAAACAACAAAGATATGAATGATTTCAAGTTTCAAGTCATCAACCCCCTGCTCCACAGCGAGCTGCGGTTGAAAATCATGGTCGCCCTCGATTCACTGAAGAGTGCCGACTTCATGTACCTGTGCCAGATTACCGACTCTACGCGCGGCAATGTGAGTGCACAGATTACCATACTCAAGGAGGCTGGTTACATCGACGTGTCGAAGTCAGGCGTTGGACGCTTTTCGCGCACCACCTGCAGCATCACCAATCTGGGACGCGAAGCCCTGCGTGCCTACGAGGAAGGTCTGCGCCGTCTGTTCAGCGAACGTGTGCCTGACGATGTGAAGGCTGCAGAGAAGAAGAAAGTATAAAGTATTAACCTATTAAATATTGTGTGTATGAAACTAAAACAACTAATCCTAACGCTTTTGTTCACCCTGTTTTCGGTGAACATCTGGGCTGACGATGCAAAGATCATCGTGTGGTTCAACGACGCTAACACGGCAAATGTTGAGATTCCTTTCAAGGAAATGCCAACGTTTACCTATGACGCAAATAATGGTAATGTGACCATTACTGCTGGTACTATAAACTATACTTGGGCGTTGGCCGATCTCAAGGAGTTTACCTTCGAAAAGAGCCTGCCCACGTACATTTTCATGGATACAGAGGACAACAGTCTTGCTGTACAGGAGAAGAATGCAGCCAAGTGTAATATTAAGTTGGAACGTACCCTACAGACTGGCGGCTGGAACACATTGGCTGTACCTTTCGACATGAGTGCCAATATGCTGAAATCAGCCTTTGGCGACGGTACAAAGCTTAAAGAGCTGACGGGATCTTCGCTCACGGGCAACAAGCTGACGCTGACCTTTGCCGATGCCACCGTCATTGAGGCTGGTAAGCCCTATCTGGTCAGTGTTCCTGCCGAGGTAAAGAATCCGTCCTTCTCTGACGTTACCCTCAACCAGACGTCTTTACCAGCCACCACGACCTATGTCGACTTCATCCCAGCATTTGGCAAGTCATTAGTTACAGGTCCTACAGGCGACGAAAACAATAGCTGGAGTGTGATGTTCTTGGGAGCCAACAACAGGTTTTATCACCCAACGGTGGTTAACCAGCCTGACAACGATGCCAGTTACATGAAAGGCTTCCGTGCCTATTTCCGCTTACACAACGGAGCAGCGAATGCAATTGAATTCACGTCCAACATTGACAGCGAAGCTACCGCTATTCAGTCGGTTGGGACAGAAGAATCGAGAATGGAGCATGATGTATGGTACGACCTGAACGGACGAAAGGTGTCTGCAGCCTCTCATCTTAAGAAGGGGGTATATGTCAAGAACGGCAAGAAGATTGTCATCAAATAAGGGAGGATATGGTTATGATTAAAAAGCTATATGATTCTCCTTCGATGGAGATTTACAAGCTGAAGACTCAGCAACATTTGTTGTTCGGTTCCTTGGTTGACACCATATCTGCCGACGGCTTGTTTGACGAAGAGATAGAGCAAACCAATTTCGATGAAGACCCTCTCGTAAATATGTGGGAGGATGCACGGTAATAACCTTCAAAAGACAAAAGCTATGAATATGAAAAAGATATACCTTACAGCATGTCTCATCATGATTAGCATGATGGCCGCTGCTCAGACCTTTGTCGTTGTTGACAAGAACGGAAATAAAGCCAGCTACGATGTGGGTACTTTGAAAAGCGTAACCTTCCAGCAGAATCCTGCAGGTTTTACTGTTATAGACAATGCCGAAAAGTCCAAGGGCAAGGAAGATGAAAACCAAGGCCAGGGTGACCCAGGGCAAGGTGGTGGCGAACAAACCGAAACAACGCCTACGTCTAAAACCTATACCTTTGATGATGTGGCGAGTTTCTCGGGCGATCCTTCATTCCTCTTTGTTCACCCCGATACCGTGTACGTAGGCGGCGAATCGGAGTTGTTTACTTTCCAGGTGAATACCAATGTGGAGTACAACTACGAGCCTACCGTCGCATGGCTTAACTATCACAGCATTGTCTCCGGTTCAGACTCGCTGCGTTTCACTATCACTAAGAATCCGAACTTAGAAAATCGCGAAGGCAAAATTATATTCGTCAACAAGGTTGATGACGCAATGCGCGATACATTGGTGGTCGTTCAATTGGGTAAGACCGACTCTCACTATATTGCCATCGACTGGTCCACGACTACGCTTGATAGTTTCAACGAAGAAAGTGGTGAAGCTAAACTGACATTTACCGATAAGATGCCTGAGATGGGGTCATACGATGTCGTGTTGCTGCCTAAGGATGGTGACCGTGTCATCCGCCTCATCAACGACATACAAACGGCTGAAGGCAGCAAGACCGTAACCCTTGGCACTCGCGAGGGTAAGATGGGTAACCTGTTCAAGAACACAAAGTTTACCCTTGCCACCGAGGCTGGTGCACAAAATGCACCTCGACGTGCTGCTTCGTCAGAAGAAGATGACGACAGACCAGTCTATCTGCCAACAAAGGTAGAAATCTTTACTGGCGAAGAATATGTGGAAGTATTCAATGCCGACAAACCAGTAGGACGTAGGGCTCCTGTTGACTTCGAGAACGAGTTCTTCAGTTGGGAGTATAATCAGGATGGTGCTGTGCTTTGGGAAAGTGGCATGCAGTCGCTCTCATGGGACAAACTGAATTTCAACATCGGACTGAAGGGCCTGTTCTCGTTCGACTTTGGTGATATTCCATTCGAGAAGGTTCGTATGGGTGACCTCCAGCATTTGAAGATTGCTCTTGAGGGAGGCTTCGACATGGAGATGGTGTTGAAGTATCTCGTCTCCAGTTCCGTGGAATGGAAAAAGGAATGGACGCTGAAGGAGGATGTCTTCAGTGCTAAATATACCTTTATGGTGGGTACTGTACCCGTATATATCTCTGTTGGTGCCGACCTCATGGCAGAGGTTAGTCTTGGTGCATCTGGTGAGGCCAGCATTACGTCGGGTATTAAGGCATCTAATACTGTGACTTACGGTGTTGAGTGGGATGCCAAAGATAATTCAGTCTCGAAGATAGCAGAGTGTGAGAAGAATCTGGAATTGGTAGGTCCTGACGTGGACATCAAGGCTCATGCTGAGGCTCGTGCCACTGTTTATCCTCAGATTGAAATTGGTATCTATAAGGTACTCTGCCCAACCATCAGTCCGCAGCCTTATATCAAGGCAGAAGCTGACGGTCGTTTGGTTGACAATCAGTATGTGGCTTGGAATGCAGGCGTCTCGACAGGTGTTGACCTTGGATTAGGTCTCTCGCTCGACCTCTTCTTCTGGGAGTGGCAACTGGCAGACATCGATCCTATCAACGTATTCGACCTGCCATTGGTCAGTCTGCCCGACGAGATGGAATTGCTCAACGAACCAGAAGAGGAAGTGCTGATGAATGGTAAGCGTGAGGTGAAGTATCACGTCACCAACAAGATCAACCTGACGGGCAAGACCTACAATGCGCCTGGCGTACTGGTACACTTCGAGGCTGAGGGTGGCGAATTGGAAGATGAGTATGGCTATACTGATAAGGACGGAAATGTCAGTGCTTTCTTCACGCTGAACGACCTGAAGGGTGGAAAGGTAAAGGCCGAGGTAGTACTTGGTGCAGAAGGTGAAGAGGCTGAGGAAGGAACTGCTGTCGATGAAGAAGATGGCATTAAGGCTGATGACTGGACGGCTTTGGCTATCGATCATCGTCTGACACCATCGCCTGCTTCTCAGGAAATTGAAAAGGGTACAACAGCAGCTATCATCTATAAGCTGGAACGCTACACGTCTAAGACTGGCGAATGGACAGGTTTCGGTGGACAGACCGTGGAGTTCGAAGCTACAGGTGGTTCTGTTGCTCCAACATCAGGTGTGACGGCACAAGATGGTACCGTAGCAATCACCTTCACTCCTGAGGATGATGCAACAGAAGGCAAGGTCACCGGTTCTACTGCAGGCAAAGATCCAGACCCGTGGAGTAAGATTAGCTCTGCTACCGTCAAAATCAAGTCTGAAGACGGTGGCGGTGAAGGTGGCGAAATCTTAGACGAAGGACTGAAGAAAGCCGTCAAGCAGAAGGAGAATGTCTATGTCGTTGAGAACAAGAAGACCGGTGAGAGCCAGGAACGCAGCTATGTGACGGAGTGGTCGGAATGGAATAAGGACCAAGATTTCGTAAGCTTCTCATTGGAAGATGCTGATGCCAACGGTGGTACATTAGGCATGATATGGGGACATATTCCACTGACGATGACCGATGTTGTACTGGCGCTCACAGGAGAGCAGTTTGCTAATTCTCCTGGTGCTAAGTTCGGATTCGATGTTTATAAGGGCGCTCAGCTATCAGCCAATTTCGCTTGCTTCACAGGCGAGCAAGGCATGGATGTCATGGGCAATATCAAACCTGAAAGCAAAATTATGTTGCGTAAGGTTAGCCAGCCTGCTAACAGTCCAAGTCGTGCTCCTGATGGTGAGGAAACACCGTATACGGGCAATTATGAACTCTTGTTCTACTTGGTATTCAAGAACCAGACGTGGAATCACGAGACTGGCGAGATGGAATATGGCGACGACTATGAAGTCTATGGTCGTGGTACGATGACGATGCATATTCCTAGCATCACTTCCATGCAGCTGAGCTCTGAGTCCCAATACCTGAAAGTCGGCGAATCGACGAAGGTGAAAGTGGATCAGTACTACGAAGAGAATGCTCAATGGGACTGGAACGACGTGCAGATCGCAGGTCAGTCTGCTGATTATAGCAGTGCGTACGACGGTGTCGACGATGGCTACTTCACCTGGGATCCTGCCACGCAGACCCTCACCTCCGTGAAGCCTAACGACAACAAGCCTGTATATATAGTCTTCTCGCTCAAGAGCAAGCCTTCTGTCAAGTCCGCCTTCACGATTGCCACCGGCGAAGGCTGGAAGTACACTTCGTTCAAGGTAGGTCCTGAAGAGCAGGAGGTAAGTGCAGGTTCAGGTGGTTGTCGCTTCTACATTGAGGACTTTGCACCAAGGGAGAGCGAAGACGAGAAGTTTGACGCTACATCCATTGAGATCGATCCTGCGTCCGACCCCGACAACAACTTCAAATATTATGATTGGAACAACAGGTATTCACCTCGTCTGGATGTTTACAGGTCAAATGCCGCTCCAGGCGAGTACAACCTCCGCTTCCGTCTGAAGAGTGACCATAGCGTCGGCTGCACGATGAAGATTACCATCAAGGGAAACGAGTGAAATCCCCATTATCAAATGTAATTAGCTCATAAGGGGACATAAGTAATCGGGGACGGTTCCAATGATCCACTTTCTCATCCCCTGTGAGGTTGACGCCCCAACTCAAGAATCGCTATCATCCACTGGTAGCGATTCTTTTTCAAAAAAACGGGACGGTTCAGTTTCTATCAGAAAAAGAAATTCACAAAATCTATTAACCTATTAATATAGCATGCCTCAATCCCTTTACATCGGGGGTTGAGGCATGTTAATAGTTTTCGGGTAGTGTTCTTAAACAGGCATCGTCAAAAGACTTGCGTGAAAAAGAAGGCTAGATATCCTCCGCCTGGTCCTCTTCACGCATCCAGGCGGTGACACTCTTGTCCATGCGTCGCTTGAAGGCGGTGCTAAAGGTGCTGTAACTGTGGTAGCCGCTCTCTTGCGCCAGCTGCTGGGCGACAATGGGCTTCTGTGCAGCGGCAAGTTCACGGTAGCGGGCTATGAAGTAATCGACGCG